>ODAI014119695.1_pt1 | contig 16820 bp, 15 predicted proteins | sample 1539321 | NCBI WGS metagenome assembly ODAI01 (sample SAMN02144231, study PRJEB22623) | gut metagenome | biome: sheep rumen | host: Ovis aries | place: New Zealand | reverse complement strand
GAGATGTGCGAGCATCTTCGTATCTATCACTCCCGGGGCAATGCAGTTGACTCGAATGCCGCTTCTGCCAAGCTCGCTTGCGAGCGCTTGTGTGAGCGCAATGAGCGCCGCTTTGCTCGCGGAGTAGAGCGCTTCCGTTGCCGCGCCCTTGATGCCCCAGATGGAGGAAATGTTGATAATATTGCCGCTTCCCTGCCGAATCATATGCGGCACGGCGGCGGCGCACGCTTTGTATGCGGCGGTGAAGTTGAGCGCCATGAGCGCATCTATCGCTTCCTCCTCCACACATTGGAAGCAATCTGTCAGCGACATGCCGGCGTTGTTAATCAGCGCGTCCGCGCCGCCGCCGAAGATTTCACCTGCATAGGCAAAAAGCGCTTTGATTTCTTCACTTTTGCGCATATCTGCTTTAAAAATATAGGCGTTGGGGTATTGCTGCCGCAATTTTTCGGCATTTTGCCCGGAGGAGTGGTAGCAAACCAGCACCTGCTCGCCGCCTTGCAACAGCGCTTCGCTGATTGCCGCTCCGATGCCGGAGGCGCCGCCCGTGACAATGATTTTCATAATCTTCCTCATATTTACAATTTGTTAATACTTTTTTCACTATTATATATTATAATAATTCATAGCTTATTTCCATTATATATGAAGCGAGCGAAAAATACAATCAAAATATCCGGCGATTAGACAAATTGCCCAATTGTGTATTTTTAACAGCGCCCATATATAGTAGATAGCAGCGAAATAACCTACTACAAGTAGAATGGTTTTAAATTTTACACAAAATCTTTCAAAAAAACCTCTCTTTTTACTTGCATTTTGCTAAAAACTATGGTAAAATTCACATACGAAGTGAAAAGTTTTTGTTCATATTGTTTATGTGCAAAATCACGAAAGCAAAAGTCGTTTCTTCTGTAAATCAAAATGTTAGGGGGAAAAGAGAGTGTCAAACAGAATTTTTCAAGGTATTATTCACCAAATGAAGGATGCAGCAGGTGCCACGGTCGGTGTTATCGACGAAGCAGGTGTTGTGGTTTCATGCAGTGATCTTGGTAAAATCGGCGAAATCAACACAAGCACTCCCGAAAAGATTTTCGGCAGCGATGGTGTCAGTGTCGTCGGCAGCTATACCTACCGCAATTTCGGCTCCGTTTCCAAGGCGGAATATGCCGTGTTTGTGGAGGGGGTCGATGAAAGCGCCAAGAAAAATGCTTGTATTATCGCTGTAGCTCTCAGCAACATTAAGCAGCTCTATGACGAAAAGCATGACAGGAGCAACTTTATTAAAAATGTTATTTTAGATAACATTTTGCCCGGCGACATCTATTTAAAGGCGCGCGAGCTTCATTTTAACAATGAGGTTTCCCATGTGGTGCTGTTAATCCGCACACCGGTCAAAAGCGATATTTCGGTTTTTGATGCGATTCAAAACCTTTTCCCGGACAGGAATAAGGACTTTGTGGTCAGTGTCAACGAAACCGATATTGCCCTGATTAAAGAGGTGCACGGCGCGGTTTCCTTTAAGGAGCTTGAGGAGCTTGCCTCCACTATTTGCGATGCCATTCAAAAGGAATTCGGCATTAAGATTGTCATCGGCATCGGCTCTTGCGTGGTCGGCATCAAAAACCTCGCTTCCTCCTTCAGAGAGAGCCAGGTGGCGCTCGAGGTGATGAAGGTCTTTGATACCGAAAAGAACATTGTCAGCTACAACAATCTCGGCATTGCCAGGTTGATTTATCAGCTGCCCACCACCCTGTGCGAGATGTTCTTAAATGAAGTGATGAAAAAGGGCTCTCTGGATTCTTTGGACCAGGAAACCTTGCTGACCATTCAAAAGTTCTTTGAAAACAATCTGAACGTTTCGGAGACCTCGAGAAGATTGTTTGTTCACAGAAACACGTTGGTTTACAGAGTAGAAAAGATTAAGAAGCTCACCGGGCTTGACCTGCGCGAGTTTGATGATGCCATTGTCTTTAAAGTGGCATTAATGGTCAAGAAATATCTTGATTCCAATCCGGTAAAATACTAATTTTTAAGGGAGAACAGTTTTGATTGAATTTAAAAATGTGTCTAAGGTGTATGAAAACGGCACCGAGGCACTTTCCGACATTTCACTGAAGATTGAGCAGGGTGAATTTGTCTTTGTCGTCGGTGCGTCCGGCGCAGGTAAATCCACCTTTTTGAAGCTTGTGATGCGCGAGGAAAATGTCACCTCCGGCGACATTTGGATTAATGATTTCCACCTGCCGACATTAAAAAGAAAAGCGATTCCGAAATTCAGAAGAAGCATGGGCATTGTGTTCCAGGACTTCCGACTGATTCCGAAGATGACCGTGTTCGACAATGTTGCATTTGCCATGCGCGTGGTCGGCACCAAGGAATCCGAAATTCGCCGCAGAGTGCCGCATGCTCTGGAGCTTGTAGCGCTCTCTCACAAGGCGAGAAGCTACCCGGCAGAGCTCTCCGGCGGCCAGCAGCAGCGCGTGGCGCTCGCAAGAGCACTTGTCAACAAGCCCAAAATCATTATTGCCGACGAACCGACCGGTAATGTCGACCCTGAAATGAGCTACGAGATTGTTGACCTGCTCGATAGAATTTCGCAACAGGGCACCACCGTCGTCATGGTCACCCATGCCCACGATTTGGTGGATAAATTCAACCACAGAAAGGTGGTTATTGCCAACGGTAAGCTGGTCAAGGACACCGGCACAGGCTTCGATATCACCGGCGATGAGGGAGATATCTACGGCTTCCAGGCAGAGGCAAAAATTGCCTCCGATACCATCACCAAGGCGCAAGCCGAGAGCGATGACCCCGATTCCTTAGAAAATATCGACGATTTAGATGCCTTAGATAAAGCGGAGAGTGATACCGCCGAAGCCGGCGATATCTACCCCACCGAGGGCATTAATGATGAAATCATCGAAAACATTCACGAGAATTTAGATGATAATTCCAAGGTAAATGACATTGTGGACCAGGTGCTCGGCTCCAAGTCCACATTAGAGACTTTTGTGAATAAGGACAGAACAGATATTGATTATTCCGTTTTCCTTGAAAGTGTTGAATTGGAAGAAGCTGACAGCGACGAGGAGGGCGATGAATCATGAATTCTGCAGGATATCTGATTAAAGAAGGTTTTAGAAGCGTTAAAATCAACAAGCTGATGACCATCGCTTCCATGGGTGTGCTGATTTGTTGTATGCTGTTGATGGGCTGCAGCGTTTTGGTCAGCGCTAACACCACCAACCTTCTTTCCAAAATTGAAGAGCAAAATGTTATCATGGTCTTTATGGATGACAAAGCAACCCAAAAAATGACCGATACCGCCAAGGCGCAAATCGAAAAGATGGACAATGTCAAAGAGGTTGTCTTTATCTCTAAAGACGAGGCGTGGAAAAACCAGCTCAGCGAGATGAATGCATCGCAAAGAGAGTTTTTTGAAAACTATGCGGACCAATCCCCGCTGCCCGACACCTTGAAGGTTGTGGTCGGCGATATGCAGGGCTTTGATGACCTTGTTAAGGACCTGAAAAATTTAGACAATGTACAAAATATTCGCGAAAACAGCCAGCTTGCCCAAAAATTGGCAAGGGTAAGGCAAGCGGTCAACATTATTTGTATTGCCGTTGTCGCGCTGTTGTTTGCGGTTTCCATTTTCATTATTTCCAACACGGTGCGCATTTCCATGTTCTCCAGGAAGCTGGAAATCAGCATTATGAAAAGTGTCGGCGCGACCGATGGCTTTGTGCGCACACCGTTTATTGTGGAGGGTATTGTCATCGGCATTTTATCCGCAGGTCTTGCGGAGCTGATGGTTTGGGGGATTTATGCCCTTGCGATGAAGGAGCTTTCGAGCATGGTGACACTCTTTAACACCGGCTTTGTGCCCTTCTCCTCGCTGTGGTGGATTCTCCTGATTGCCTTTATCATATTAGGTGTGGCTACCGGTGTGGGCGGAAGCTTTGTTTCCATGAACAAGTATCTCAAGCACGAAGGAAGTGAATTGAATGACATTGCTTAAAACTGCATTAGTAAAAGTATTATCTGTACTTGTAGTGATAAGCCTCTTGTTCGTATCCTCCGTCGCTATTCCGGTATCCGCGGAATCGGAGCTCGATAAAGCAAAAAGCGAGTATTCCTCCGCGAAAAAGGAATATGAAAAATTAAAAAACCAAAAAGCTTCTGCCGAGGAGCAGCTCGAAGCGGCGCAAACCGCCTATTATTCCCTCGTTTCTCAAGTGGAGCTTTTGAACAAAACCATTGCGCAGGTGCAAGCGCAAATCACCAAGCTGCAAAAGCAAATTGCCGACTACCAGGTCAAGATTGAGAAGCAGCAAAAGCTGATGGACCAAAAGTACAATGCGTTTTGTTCGCGCTTAAAATCTCTTTATATTGCCGGCAGTGTCAGCTCCCTGCAGGTGCTGCTGACAAGCAAGGATTTTTCGGATTATTTAACCAGGCTTGAGATGGTGACCAAAATCGGCGAAAGAGACGCCGCCACCATTCAAGAGTTAGAGGATATCCTGCACGAGCTGCAGGATATGCAAAAGCAGCTCGATAAAGACAGAGCGGAGCAGCAGGCAAAGAAAAACGAGCTGGATGCGCACAAGGCGGATTTGGAGCAAAGGAAATCCGAGGCGGCGTCCTCCCTGGCGGAGTGCGAGAGCCTGATTGCCCAAATCAAAGCCGCGCAGGCGGATGCGCAAAAAGAGATGAATGCTGCATTGGCTGAAATCAACAAGCTTTCGGCATCCGGCGGCATCAAGGGCAGCGGGCAGCTGTGTTACCCGGTGCCGAGCTGCACCAGTGTCTCTTGCGGCTTCTACGGCTACGCCAACCACAACGGTGTGGACTTTGCCAACGGCCCCGGTCTTTACGGCGCAAGCGTTGTTGCGGCGGATGACGGCCAGGTTGTCGGTGCGGATTTCTGGGAGTATTCCTACGGGCACCATGTCACCATCGACCATGGCAACGGCATCAAGACTATTTATTGCCACATGAGCAATATCAATGTCAGTGTCGGGCAAAATGTGCAAAAGGGGCAGGTAATCGGCGGTGTCGGCTGTACCGGCAATGTCATCCCGAGAGGCATGGGCGGAACGCACTTGCATTTCGGTGTGGTGGTGAACGGCGGCTTTGTCAATCCGTTTAATTATCTGTAAGGAATAAAAAAAGGGTATGTGATGATGAAAAATAAAGCTTTAATCAAACAGGCGCTGAGCAGTATGATGGCACTGCTGTTGGCAGTGATGCTTCTCTTTTCATGCTCTATTGGCGTGGTGGCAGAGGACAGCGTCAGCTCCCTGCAGGAAAAAATCGCGGCTGCCAAGCAAAAGGCGTCGGATTTAGAGTCAAAAGCAGAGGCTGCCAATGAGACCTACCAGGCAAAGCTTGATGTTTACAACACTGCCAAGGATGCAGTTACCACCATCAATGCGCAGATTTCGGATTTGGAAACCAAAATTACCGAAACGCAGGAATCCATTGATGCGCTGAAGGTGAAAATCGACAAGCAGCAAAAGGCGATTGATAAAAAGTATAACGACTTTAAAGCGCGCATCAAAGCGCTGTATATCGCCGGCAGCTTGACCAATATGCAGGTGCTGTTGACAAGCGAGGACTTTTCGGATTACCTGACAAAGCTGGAAATGGTGCGCAAGGTTTCCGCGAAGGATAATGCGGCAATTTCCGAAATGCAGCAGCTCGCTGCCGAATTGGAGCAGGCGCAAAAAAAGCTGGATGAAGATAAGCAAAAGCTTGAGCAGCAGGAAACCAAGCTCAAGGAGGACAAAAAGAGCCTCGATGCGGCTAAGGAAGAAGCCGAAAAGGCATACAACGAAAGCTTGACCGTTCTCAGGAAGATTAAGTCACAGCAAAAGAATAACAACTCTCAGCTTGCAGAGTACCAAAGCGAGCTGAATGATGTTTTGGAGGCTATCCGCAAAGCGGAAGCGGCAAGGCAGGCGGCGCAGGCAGCGCAGGAATCCGGCGGCGAATACACTCCGGATGAGGGCACCTACCCGATTACACAGGGCTCCGGGCAGTTCTGCTATCCGGTTCCGGGGCACACAAGCATCAGCTGCGGCTTCTACGGCTACGCCAACCACAACGGTGTGGATTTCTCCGATGGCGGAATTTACGGCGCCACGGTGGTTGCCGCCGATGCGGGCACGGTTGTAAAAGTGGCATACCTGACCGTCAGCTACGGTTACCATGTCTTTATTTACCACGGTAACGGCTTGACCACGCAGTATTGCCACATGAGCTCAATCGGCGTCAGCCAGGGGCAGAGTGTCTCCCAAGGGCAGGCAATCGGCAGTGTCGGCTCCACCGGTAACTCCACCGGGCCGCACCTGCATTTCGGTATTTTCAATTCAAGTGGCGCGTTCTTAAACCCGGAGGCATATCTGTAAAGAGCGGCGCATATATTCAAGCAAAAACCATAGAAAAAGAGGCTGAAGAAAGTTGAAATTATTTCAATTTTTTCAAAATAAAATCACATCAACCGTTATCACAGTGCTATTGACTTGCTCGATAGCACTGTTTCCTGCGCTTAGCATTTCGGTGCTCGCAAAGGATGCGGCGGAAGAAAAGACGACCGCAAGCGATACTACCAAAAAAAAGGAAAAAACCACCTCCGCGGCGGATGCGAAGAAAAAGGAAGAAGAGGATATCGCTACCGAAACCCGCAAGAAGGAGGAAGAGGAGCTCGAAAAAGCGCAGCAGGAATACGAGCAAAAGGAAGAGGAATACAAAAAGGCAAATGAATCCGTTAAATCCATCAACGGCAAGATTAAGGATTTAGAGAGCGATATTATCGATACCATTGAGGATATCCAAAAGCTCCAGCAGGTCATTGAGGAGCAGCAAAAGAAAATTGACAAGCTCTACAATGACTTTAAGGGCAGGTTAAAATCCATCTACATGTCCGGCTCCTTCACCGACATTCAAGCGCTGTTGACTGCCGATACCTTTATGGATTATTTGACCCGCTCCGAGATGATTAAGGCTGTGTCCGCTAAGGATGCCGCTGCGATTAAGAAGATGCAAAAGGAATATGCCGTCCTAAAAAAGAAGCAGGAGGCGGTGCAAAACGACCGCGTGAAATTAGAGGTAAAGGAAGCGGATTTGCAGACCTCCAAGGCGAGCCTTGAAATGAAAAAGGCGGAAGCGGCAAAGGCATATAACGAATCCATTGATTTGCTCAAGGAGGTCAATGAGGCGGCGGAAGCCACCAAGGTGCAAATTGAAAAGGAGCAGCAGGAGCTGCGCAAGATTATTTCCATGTGCCAGAAGGAAGCCGAGATTTCCAAAGAAATTGCCGATGCTATTAAAAGCGGCAAGTATAAGGATGTGGAGAGCGAAGTGATTTCCAACGGCGGGCAGTTCTGCTTCCCGGTTCCCGCCTGCACCGATGTTTCCTGCGGCTTCTACGGCTACACCAACCACAACGGCATGGATTTCTCTAATATGAAAATTAACGGGCAAAAGGTGGTTGCCACCAAGTCCGGTAAGATTATGAGTGTCAAGTTACTCGACTACTCCTACGGCCACCATGTTTGGATTAACCACGGCAAAAATGTGGCGACACTGTATGCGCACATGAGCCGCATTGTGGTCAAGGAGGGGCAGTATGTGAAGCAAGGGCAGGTCATCGGCTATGTCGGCTCCACCGGCAATTCCACCGGGCCGCATTTGCACTACGGATTGCTCATTGACGGCGAATTTGCCAACCCGCTCAACTATTTCTAAATAAAAGCCAAGCTGCTTCTTAAGCTCAGAAGCAGCTTTTTGTCTTTTCATCGCAAAGGTGATAGAGAAGAAAGGTTTGCTTAAAGGGCTGAAACCGTATATAATAGAAAGCACAGTATATTTCGATGATAAAGGGGAATGCATGGAATTTTTTAATCCGAAAAACAGATTGTATAAATCGATTGCGCACGCGATTTGCGAGGGCGAGAGCCTGACCTTGCGCATTTGTATGCCGCGCGAGTACCGCTGCGAGAGCGCAAGGCTGCTGGTGCAAGAGGATGGCAAACAGGTGCGGAGCATCCCGATGCTGTGGGATGGCATGTGCGGCGCGCACCACGAGTGGTGGCGCAGCGAATTTGTGCCGCAAAAAGCGGGGCTGTATTGGTACAGCTTCGAATACAGCGTGCCCTATGCCGGCGGCAAAATCCAAAAGGATGAAAGCGGCAAGGCTGCGGTATGCGAGGAGGGCGCGCAGTGGCAAATCACCGTGTATGAGAAAAATTACACGACCCCGCAGTGGTTGAGGGGCGGCATCATTTACCAGATTTTCCCCGACCGCTTTGCCATTGGCTCCTCCGGGGTCAAAAATCCGTATGAGGACAGAATCATTCGTACCGATTATGAAAATGACCCGCAGTGGAAGCCGGTCAACGGAATGTATAACATAGATTATTTCGGCGGCAATTTGCAGGGCATTCGCGAGAAGCTTCCGTACCTCAAGGAATTGGGCGTCAGCTGCATTTACCTCAACCCGATTTTTGAAGCGCACTCGAACCACCGCTACAATACCGCCGATTACGGTAAGATTGACGGTATGCTCGGCACCGAAGAGGATTTTAAAGCGCTGTGTGCCGCTGCCGAAAAGGAAGGCATCCGCATTATTTTAGACGGTGTGTTTTCCCATGTCGGGCAGGATAGCATTTATTTTAATATGTACCGCCGCTATGCGGGCGAGGGGGCATATCACTCGAAGCAGAGCCCCTATTACCCTTGGTTTAAGTTTCACCACTGGCCCGATGATTACGAGAGCTGGTGGGGCATCAAGCTCCTGCCTGAAATTAAAGAGGAAAACGAAGGCTTTTTGGAATATATTTGCGGTAAAGACGGTATTGCAAGGCGCTGGCTGCGCGTCGGTGCCGCCGGTTGGCGCTTAGATGTGGCAGATGAGCTGCCCGATGTGTTTTTGGACAGATTGCGCCAAGCGGTTAAGGCGGAAAAAGAGGACGCGCTGCTCCTTGGCGAGGTGTGGGAGGACGCCACAAATAAGGTAGCATATTCCGAGCGCCGCCGCTATTTGTTGGGCGACCAGCTCGATTGCGTGATGAATTACCCCTTTGCCGATGCGATTATTCGCTTTGTGCGCGAGGGCGGCAGTGAAGGTTTTTTCGAGGTGGTAGAGAGCATTTGCGCCAATTATCCGCCGCAGGCGTTGCACTTATTAATGAACCATATCGGCACCCATGATACGCCCAGAGCCATTACCGCGCTTGCGGGCAAGGACAGCACCGGCAAGGGCAGATCGTGGCAGAGCACCCATGCGCTGAGCGCGGCGCAGTACGCGCTGGGCATTAAGCGCATGAAGTTAGCTACTTTGTTGCAGTTCACCCTGCCCGGCGTACCGAGCATTTACTATGGCGATGAAATCGGCATGCAGGGCTACTCCGACCCCTTCAATCGCCGTTTCTTTGATTGGAAGCATCGCAAGCAGGCGCTTTTGGAGTGGTACAAGGCGCTGGGAAGCATGCGCAGCGCTTCGCCTGTTTTGGCAGACGGCTTTCTGCGGCGCATTCCCTCGCCGGAGGGTACGGTTTGCTATGTGCGCCAAAGCGGCGGCCACGAAATGCTCGTGGCAGTCAACCGCAGCGAGGAGACCATCGGCGTTTACCCGCCGCAGGAGTTTGAAAATTGCGCAGCCACGCTCGGCGAGAGCGTGCACGGCGGCAAGCTGGTGTTGCCGCCCTATGGCTACAGTGTGTTGGAAGTATAATGTAAAAAGGGCTACTCGCGAGAGCAGCCCTTTTTGGCACGGATACTTTGCACTGCGGCGCATTGTGCGCAAAAAAAGAAAGGCAGTCTCGGCGACCGAGACTGCCTTCTTGCTTAATACTTCGGTTTGTAGTAGTAATAATAGGGCTCTTCTTCAGTGATAATCGGGTCAATACACTGTGCCTTGCCAAAGCCCAAAATCAGGGCGAAAATGCCGGGAATGAAGAATAACCCGAGCGCAAAGCCGACCCCCTTCTCAAAGCGCTTTGCCAAGTGCTTGAGGCAAAGGAAGAGGTAAACCAAATTAAAGACGGGCACCAGCAGCAGCAAAAAGCGCGCGCCTGTTTTCCCGCACACACAGGAAAACACATACAGGTTGTAACCGGGAATAAATACCTTCCAGCCCTTTTCACCCGTTTTGTTGAAAATACCCCAATAGCCGATGAGCATAAAGGCACCAAGCAGTATAAACAATACGATGGCACCGGTATAGATAATCAGCTGTTGTGCCGAATATTTTTCAAATATTGCAAAAAATTGTTCGTTCATAATGATGTCTGTTGCCGATTGCCTTAAGGGCAAAAATGCTTAAAATTTAACCTTTTGCGCAATGTGCTCCTTTAACTGAGCAATCGGGATTCTGACCTGCTCCATGCTGTCTCTGTCGCGCACGGTGACGCAGCCGTCCTCCTCGCTTTCAAAGTCGTAGGTAATGCACATCGGGGTGCCGATTTCATCCTGGCGGCGGTAACGCTTGCCGATGGAGCCGGCATCATCATAATCAATGTTAAAATCAGCCGAAAGGGCTTCATATACCTTTCCTGCCTGCTCGCCGAGCTTCTTGGAGAGCGGCAGCACACAGGCTTTAAAGGGAGCCAATGCCGGGTGCAGGTGCAGCACGGTGCGCACATCGTTTTTCTCGGCATCAATCACCTCTTCATCATATGCCTCCGTCACGGTGGCAAGGAACAGCCTTTCCACGCCGAGCGAGGGCTCGATGACATACGGTATATATTTTTCGCCCGTTGTCTGGTCGAAGTATTCAAGGCTCTTGCCGCTTGTTTCAATGTGCCTGCCAAGGTCATAGTCGGTTCTGTCGGCAATGCCCCACAGCTCGCCCCAACCGAAGGGGAAGAGGTACTCGAAGTCTGTTGTCGCCTTGGAATAGAAGGCAAGCTCTGCCGGGTCGTGGTCGCGCAAGCGCAGGTTCTCCGCCTTGAAGCCTAAGGAATAGAGCCAATCGCGGCAGAAGGAGCGCCAATAATCGAACCACTCCAGGTCCGTATCGGGCTTGCAGAAGAACTCGAGCTCCATTTGCTCAAATTCACGCACGCGGAAAATAAACTTACCGGGGGTGATTTCATTGCGGAAGGATTTGCCCACTTGCGCAATACCGAAGGGGATTTTTTTGCGCGTGGTGCGCTGCACGTTGGCAAAGTTGACAAAGATGCCCTGTGCGGTCTCGGGGCGCAGGTAAATCTCGCTCTTGGTGTTTTCGGTCACACCCTGGAAGGTTTTAAACATCAAATTAAATTGGCGAATATCGGTGAAATTGTGCGCGCCGCAGTCCGGGCAGGGGATATTCTTTTCTTTGATATAGTCCATCATCTGCTCGTTGGACCAGCCGGCGACATTGGTGCCGTCAAACGCTTCAATCAAATCATCTGCTCTGTGCCTGGTTTTGCACTCGCAGCAGTCCATCAGCGGGTCGGAAAAGCCGCCGAGGTGACCGGAAGCGACCCAGGTTTGCGGGTTCATCAAAATAGCGGAATCAAGCCCTACATTGAGCTTGTTTTCCTGGATAAACTTTTTTCTCCAAGCGCGCTTGATGTTTTCTTTGAGCTCCACGCCTAAGGGGCCGTAATCCCAGGTGTTGGACAGTCCGCCGTAAATCTCACTGCCGGGATACACAAAGCCTCTGTTTTTGCATAGAGCCACGATTTTTTCAAAGCTTTTTACATCGTTTTTCATCAAAAGTACCTCGTTTTTCAAAATTACCTAAATATAATATATTAATTTGCTTTTAAAGTCAATAAATCACTTGCATAAAGAAAAAATATTATTCAAAGTGAATATTGTGCATTTTCGAATAAGTGGTATAATAAAACTAAAATCTTGGGGGAGCACAGTATGAAAACGGTAAAGAAATACTTAAAGCGATATTTTGTAGACGGTATGTCGGCAATGGCGCTCGGCTTGTTTGCCTCGCTGATTATCGGCTTGATTTTGCAACAGCTCGGGCGCATCCCGCATTGCGAATTTTTTGCGTATGCGGCGTCCTTTGTCTTCGGCAAGAGCGAGAGCGGGGCGGACATCGCTGTGCTCGGGGCTTCGAGCCCTGTAATCGGCGCGGCAATCGGCGCGGCAATTGCCTACGGCTTAAAGCACAAGCCGCTGGTGATTTTTTCCTCGGTTGCGGTCGGTGCGTTTGCCTATGCGCTCGGCGGCCCCGCCGGTGCCTTTGTGGCAGTCACCGTGGCGGCGGAGCTTGGCGGCTTGGTTGCCGGCAAAACGAAGATTGATATTATTTTGGTGCCCCTTGTGACCATTGTCGCAGGCGGCTTGGTCGGCAAATTTGTCGGCCCCGGGATTTCGTGGCTGATGAGCGAAATCGGCACCTTCTTAAATTTTGCCACAGAGCTGCACCCCCTGCCGATGGGCATTATCATTGCCGTCGTGGTCGGGCTTGCGCTGACCGCGCCCATTTCCTCGGCGGCGCTGTGCATTATGATAGGGCTCTCGGGGCTTGCCGGCGGCGCGGCGGTGGTCGGCTGCTCGGCGCAGATGATTGGTTTTGCCGTTGCAAGCTTTAAAGATAACAAAATCGGCGGTTTAATTTCGCAGGGTATCGGCACGAGCATGCTGCAGGTGGGCAATATTATGAAGCATCCGCAGATTTTGCTTGCTCCGACCTTGGCGGGCGCGGTGCTCGGCCCGATTTCCACCTGTGTGTTAAAAATGGAGTGCACCCCGGTCGGCGCGGGCATGGGCACGAGCGGTCTTGTCGGGCAGTTCGGCACTTGGGACGCCATGAAGGGCAGCATGCCTACCTGGCAGATTATTTTGGAAATTGTGCTCATGCACGTGGTTGCACCCGCGGTGCTCGCACTGCTCTTCCACCTGCTGTTTAAAAAGCTCGGTTGGGTGAAAGACGGTTACCAAAAGTTAAGCGAAAACTAAGTGTATTTCATAGAAAAAAGCGTTGTTTCACGGTGAAACAACGCTTCCTTTTTTTTAAAATCAAGGCAGGTTCAGACTGTCAGCAGACCCGCATCCAACACATATTGGCTGCCGGTGACATACTTTGCCTTGTCGGAGCACAAAAACAGCACGCTGTTTGCCACATCCTCGCTCTCAATCCACGGCACGGGGATTAAGTTGCCGGCGCTCGCCTCCGCCACCTCCTCGGGGGTTTTGCCCTCCATGGCGGCGATACCGTCATTCAGCGGGGTGTTGACCCCGGTCGGGTGAATGGAAATGCAGCGAATGCCCCAGGGTGCCAGCTCCAGCGCCCAGCTCTTGGTCATGCCGGTCATCGCCCACTTGGAGGCGGCATAGTGCGAGAGCCGGCGCATGCCGCGCAGCCCGCCGATGGAGGAATTGTTAATAATTACACCATAGGTTTCGCCTTTTACATAGTCTTTGACCTGACTTTTCATCACGGGAATCACATGCTTGGCAGTCAACCAAGCGCCCTTGGCGTTGATATCCATCATCGCGTCCCATTCGCTTTCGAGCATTTCATCTGCAAAGGCATAGGCGCAAATGCCCGCATTGTTAATTAAAATATCAATTCTCCCCAGCGCCTTGACTCCCTTTTCCACTGCCGCCTTGCAGTCTGCTTCGCTGCGCACATCGCCCGCGAAGGTAACACAGCTTCTGCCGAGCGCTTCAATCTCCGCTTTCAAGGAGTCCAAATCCTTGCTCGAGCCGTCATTATAGGCGGGGTATTCTATTTTTTGCCCTAAATCGAAGGCAATGATATCGGCACCCTCTCTTGCAAAGGCGAGAGCAATCGCTCTCCCCTGTCCTTTGGCGGCACCGGTGATGTAGACAACCTTTCCCTCAAATTCCTTAGCCATTTGTTTTCCTCCCTTTCTCGTAGCCGATTAAGCGGCTGTCTAAATCCACGGCAAGCGCGTGGTTAATCAGGTTGGTGGCAATCATCATGCCCGCGAAGGTGGTCAACAGCACCATCTCCTGCTCGCTGAAATGCGCGCGCATTTTTTCATACAGCGCATCGCTCACCTTCACCGGCTGATTGACACAGGCTCTGCCGTATTCGGTCAACAGGCGCTCCTTTTCGCTCAAATCCAGCGCATCCGGGTTTCTGCCGGCATCAATGAGGATTTTTCTGAAAAAGGTTTCGCAAATCAAGCAGTCGTTTTCGGAGGAAATTGCGTAAGAAAAAATATCGGCACCAAGCTCTCCCACGCCTTCAATCTTCGCGACCTGCTCATACAGCGGGTACCACTCCATCATCACCTGAAAAGAAAGCGGGTGGTGCAGCAGCGTGCGCTTCATATTGGTCATAATATGCGCGCTTTCGTGCGCATCCCACAGCGCTTTCACTTGCGCGGAAGCGCTCTCGTATTCAATAGGGGCAATTCTCATGTTATCATCTCCCGAAAAAGTATAGTTTTATCAATAGTTCGAGTATTATTGTAGTATATTTTTCGCGCTTTTTCAATAACTACTTGCAATAAATAAAAAGGGAGAATATAATGGATTGTATGATAGAAAGAAGGGGTGCAAGATGATAGTTGTATTAGTCATTTTAGCTGTTTTGGTGCTCATAGCGCTGATATTTGTGATTCGCGCCTTGGCGGTGAAGGATACGGCGGAAAAGCCGGAAGCGTATGAAAAGCCGGAGATTGATTTGGATGCGGCGCTCAAGAAGGTACAGGGAGCCATTCGCATCCCGACCGTTTCCATGCGCGATGAAACGATACCCGATACCCCCTTTTTGGAACTGCAGGCATATCTGGAGCAGACCTTCCCGCTTTTTCACGAGAAGGCACAAAAGCGCGTGGTGGATAACTATTCTCTGATATATAAAATCGAGGGCAGCGATGCTTCGCTCAAGCCGGCGATGTTTATGGGGCACCAGGATGTGGTGCCGCCGCAGGAGGAGGGCTGGAACCACCCGCCCTTCAGCGCCACGGTAGAGGATGGCTGCATTTGGGGCAGAGGCTCTTTTGATATGAAAAGCCAGCTCGTTTCCATCTTCGAAGCGACCGAAATGCACCTGCGGCAGGGAAAACTGCCGCAGCGCACGATGTATTTCTGCTTCGGGCACGATGAGGAAATTGCCGGCAACGGTGCGAAAGCCATGTGCAAGGTGCTTGCTTCGGAGGGTATCGAATTTGAGTTTATTTTTGATGAGGGAATGACCCCTGTCAATGCCTCCTTAGTGGGGATTGAAGGACCTTTGGCGCTGGTCGGTGTTTGCGAAAAGGGTTGGGTCAATGCCAAGATTTCCGCGAAGGGCAACGCAGGCCACGCGGCAATGCCGCCCAAGGAAACCACCGCAGTCAGCCTGTGCAAGGCAGTCGTAAAGCTCAACAAGCACCAGATGAAGGCGCGCTTTACACCGGCGGTGAATATGCTCATCCGCTCCGTTTGCCCGAAGGCGAGCTTTAAATTTAAGCTGTTAATGGCAAATGCCGATATTTTAAGACCGCTTGTGAAGCCGATTTTGTTGCGCCTGAGCCCTGCCGTGGCATCCATGCTGCGCACGACCATGGCATTTACCGTGTTGCACGCGAGCGATGCCGCCAATGTCATGCCCGATGAAAGCTATGCGATTGTCAACTGTCGCGTGAACCTCGGCGAAAAGGTGGAGGATGTGAAAGCGCATATGCAAAAGGTGCTCGGCGATAAGTACGAAATCGAGCTTGACCCTTTGGGGCAGCACGAGCCGACAAGCATGAGCGATTTGGACTCCTTCGGCTGGCGGATGATGCAAAAAACGGTCGCGGAGGTGTTCCCCGGCGGTGTGACCGCTCCCTTCCCCTTTGTAGCGGGGACAGACTCCAAATACTACGACAGCTTAACCAAGTGCACCTTTAAATTCAGCCCGCATATTACCGATGCCAAATACAGAGCCGGTATGCACAATGTGAATGAATACTTCAAGGTAAGCGATGTGGAGAGCGATATTCAGTTTTACTATCGCTTTATGCAAAACAGCTGCTTTTAACCGCAAGCAACGCTAAGAGTGAAAGAGAGGGCACTGTCTGCACGCTCTTTCGCACAAAAAATTTATAAAAAACGAGGCAGTTTCAACACACCGTTGAAACTGCCTTTTTGATAAAGCTTAGCTTTTGTTATTCGATTAGGATATCTACCATTCTGCTAATCTTTTCTTGTGTTTCGGGCGGGGCAGACAAAACCTTTTGTGCAATCGCGTTGGCATCTGCTTCGACCATTTTGCCGGTTAGCAGGTAGTCGGCGGTGACACCTAATGCACGGCTGATTTTCATTAAGTTTTCGGACAGAATGGATTTACTGCCCCTCTCTGCGGTAGAAAGCATTTGTGCAGATACTTCGGCACGGGCAGCAAGCTCTTCTTGAGAAAGCCCTAATTGCTTGCGCTTGGCAACAATCCGCTTTCCCATTTCATTGTAAAAATTTTTAGGCTCTTGCACGGTTCCACCTCCACTCTATTGGTATTATACATTCTGCATTAGAATTAATTAAGCGACTACATTTGATAAAATCAAAAGAAGTATAAATTTTAGACAGCATTCGACAGAAATTGTATGCAAAATATGTTATCCTCCCTCAAGAGAAAGGAGGGTATTCGATGCAGTACAAAAGATTATTAGAAAAGATTGCCGAACAGTATCATACTACCACTGCGGAAGCGGATAAAGAAATAAAAAGGGCAATCAAAGCGGCGGGTTACGATACGGAGAGTACCAATAACGAAGTATTGGTTTATTTTGTCTGCTTTCACTCATCTTAACAATTTAAAAATGCGCCAATACACAGAGTATTCCCACATTTTGAAATTGCTAATCTGAGCAAAATCAGGCAAAATGAACTGCTTCACACCTCAAATTCAATATTTTTGT
>ODAI012912689.1_pt1 | contig 16822 bp, 18 predicted proteins | sample 1539321 | NCBI WGS metagenome assembly ODAI01 (sample SAMN02144231, study PRJEB22623) | gut metagenome | biome: sheep rumen | host: Ovis aries | place: New Zealand | reverse complement strand
GATATGTGCCTGAAGACGACGCAGCAGACGCACCCAACCCCTGGGCACCCGCCGAGGCCCGGTGGGCAGAGTCGAGCGTTTCGGCGCCCACGGCGTGCGCCTGGGTATTCTCCTCTCCGCTCCGGCAGGAAACGATATCCTCTACGATGACTCGCTCTGCGAACAGGGACGTAATTTCTGCAACAAGATTTGGAACTGCTTCCGCCTTGTCAAAGGCTGGGAGGTAGTCGAAAGTCAAAAGTCAAAAGTCGAAAGCCAGCAAGCCATCGCGTGGTTCGATGCCAAACTGGGCGAGGCCGAAGCCGAAGTGGCGGATCTGTTCAGCAAATACCGTTTGAGCGAAGCCCTGATGGCTATTTACAAACTCTATACGGATGAGTTCAGCGGCTGGTACTTGGAGATGATCAAGCCGGCTTACCAGCAGCCTATTGACCGACAGACCTACGAAGCGACCCTCGCGTTCTTTGAGCGCCTGCTCAAACTGCTCCACCCCTTCATGCCGTTCATCACAGAGGAACTCTGGCACGAACTCTACACCCGCAAAGAGGGAGAAAGCATCATGACTTCGGCCCTCGGAATATCGGCATATCAGAATACCGACAAATCAGATATTCTCAATAACATTGAGGAACTGAAGGAAATTGTGTCCGGTGTGCGTAACGTGCGTGCGTCGAAGAATATCCCACAGAAAGAGGTACTGACCCTCTATTTCGAGGGCGCAGACACGTACGAATATGCCGCTCTGTTGCAGAAACTGGCTAATGTCACCATCGCTACGCATAGCGATTCCAACGCCAACTGCGCTAAGTTCATCGTCGGCACAACGGAGTTCGCCATCCCGATGGACGCATTCATCAATGTCGAGGAAGAACTCAAGAAGCTGGAGGCGGATCTCGCGCACCAGCAGGGCTTCCTCAAAGGCGTCATGGCTAAGTTAGGGAACGAGCGTTTCGTAGCGAACGCCAAGCCGGAGATTGTGGAACTGGAACGCAAGAAGAAAGCCGATGCCGAATCCCGCATCGCTTCCATTGAAGAAGCTATCAAAGCGCTGAAAGATGAAAGATGAAAAATGAAAGATGAAAGATGAAAGAAGCGGCTCTTGGGAGTCGCTTCTTTAGTGTAAGGGGCGGTGGTGCTCAAATTTCCATTGCTTATGCTCTATCTGCATCTGATTGCGGGTACCGTTGGTACAGAACGTCTCCACGAACCGTTCCCAGATATAGTTCACCGCCAGCGATGACGGGTGTACCAGGTCATCCGCATAGAATCGGTAGTCGCGCAACTCGTCAAGCAGTATTTCGTAAGAAGGGAAATAGACCGGCTTCGCCTGACAGAATACAGACCGCTCCGCTGACAGACCGTCCTGTGGACTGTAAGACTGATTTACTAATTCATTCACTGCCATGAGCAGCGTGGCTTTGCTCAGTTGGTTCTCGTGGAGACCGTCCTTTATATGCCGGATCGGCGAGACGGTGAAGAGCCAGTGCTTGTCGGGGTACTTCCCGATGATCGGTTGCCATACAGCCACAATCTCCTCTACCGTCAACCGCCTGCGGGTGAACCACGAGTCCGGCATCTTATGGCAGTTGGCTACCACATACTTGTCCTGACTCCTTACTTCTGATTCCTTGTTCCACTCATACACCCACGCGGTACCGAAGGTAACAATCACCACCGTTGCTTCCTCAAAGGCTTTCTGCATGGTTTCGACGGAGGCTTTCACTGCCTCTTCCGCCTCTTCTTTCGTAGGGCGCGAGAACGAACCGTGGTGTGCCATCGAGTGCCAGAGGCCGCCGTATTCCACTATTTCCGGCAACTCCGTCAATTGTATTGCCTGTGCTATGGACAGCGGGTTATAGAGTGTGCCGAACGGATTGCAGGTGACTGGCAGATTGCGCTGTTTCATCTGCTCGCCAATCTCGTCCGAGAAACACGAACCGAGCATGAGAATCTTGTCCTCATACCCGATCTTCCATTCGGAAGGTTTGATATCTATGATGGTTTGCAGTTTCATTACTCAAAGTGCATGACTTTCGCCGGACTGATCTTGGTAATAATCATCGATGGCAGCAATAATATCAGTACCGAGACGGCTATCGTCAGCACATTGAGCGCCACGAGCCACCCCCACGGGAACGCAATCGGCACATAACTCACATAATAGGCAGTCGGATCGAGCGGTATTAGATGACCGAAATACTGTACCGCCGCCAACGCAAAGCCGAATATATTGCCGTACAGCACGCCCTTGCCGATGAGCATGGAGGCCTGGGTGATGAATATACGTCGCACAAAGCGGTTGTCAGCACCGAGTGCCTTGAGCGTGCCGATGAGCTGCACGCCGTCGAGGATCAGGATGATAAGCCCCGAAACGATATTAAAGCCCGCTACCAGCAGCATTAGCACAATGATCACCACCACATTCATGTCTAACAGATCCAGCCACGCAAAGACAGCAGGGTTCTGCTCCTGCAGCGTCTGGACATAATACACATTGTAGCCGTCTTCGTCCAAATGGTTGACCGTCGCGAAATATATGCGGTCCGCCACCTCGTCCAGATGGCGGATATCGTCCACCAGTATCTCCACGCCGGAATACGTATTCTCACCCCATCCCTGCAAACGCTGTGCGGCAGCCAGCGGCGTGAGAACAAACAGATTGTCAAACTGCCCGAACCCCGTCTCATAGAGCCCCACAACCTTGAACCGTCGCGCACGTACATCCGTATCATCCACAAAATACGCATTGACTCCATCCCCTACTGCAATTCCCATCTGCGATGCCAACGGACGGGAGAGAAGCACCTCGTTGGGGCTCGAAGGCAGTTCGCCTGAGACCATATTGGCGCGGAAAAAATCCCAGTAGTCAGTGCCCTTCAGGACCATCCCGTGGAACGCCGAATCGGTCTTGAGCATACCCGGTTTGGTCACAAACGGCGAAGCCGTGCGCACATGTTCGTAGCTCCCGAGCCGCGCCAACAGACTGTCGGACACCTCTATCGGCTGCAGATCGTAGGTGTTGTTGTTGTCGAAGGACACCAGCTGGATATGTGCGCCGAAACCCGCCACCTTGGCGGTGACCGTCTGCTTGAAACCCACCACGATACAAACCGTGAGAATCATCACCGTTACACCCACAATAATGCCGGCGAGTGCCACTCGTATGGCGGGGCGCGCATGACGGGCTTCTCCCTCTGATGAGAAATAAAGTCGTTTGGCTATCTGTATTTCCGGTCTTAACGGCATGATTTTTGTTGTTTGTTTTCTGAATAATCCGATTAATCAGAATACTCTGAATGATGATAAAAAAACTATCTCTTTTTCTTTGTGCAGCCCTGCTCACGGGCAGTATGATGGCGCAGGAGGCTGCCGACCATCCGCGTGTACAGCGTACCCCGCAGGAGGAAGCGCTCAAGCAGACTACGCGTCTGGTGCGCGAGTTAGGGATCAAGGATTCCGCACGTATTGATACTATCTACAAGATGCATCTCAAGTATGCCCGCTCCCGTCAGAAAGGACTCACTCGCGCAGAGAACATGGAACGCATGCAGGCTATCTACAACGAGTTGAAACTGCTGCTGACGGAAGAGGAGTTCGAGCGGTTCATGAACCACCCTGCCGAGCAACCCCGCCATCCCCAAGGAACTTCGTTAGCCCCCAGAAGACCAGCACCGCCCACACAACACCAATAAGCAACCCGACCAATATATCCGTGGGGTAATGCACCCCGAGGTACATACGGCTATAACAATTCAAAGCTACCCAGGTCATGAGACCCGCGGTAGCTATTTTATTACGGTACAACAAGCTGAAGAGTAACCCGACAGCCATCGTATTGGCGGCGTGGGAACTGCAGAAGCCGTATTTGCCTCCTGTATATCTGCACACCAGATGCAGCGGATCAAGTGCCGGTTCGTGCGTCGGCCGCAGTCTGCAGACAAGGGGTTTGATGATGCCAGAGGTTGTAAAATCCGCCAAGCCGGCTGCCACCCCGAACCCCGCCAGAATAAGCAATACTGCCTTCCATGACCGGTACCGGTAAGCGACAAGCCCCGCCAACAGGACATAGAGCGGTATCCAAGTCTTGGAGCGGCTCACGTACCAGAAGAACGTGTCCAGCCACTCGGAATAATGGCCGTTGATCCAGAGTAATATGTCTGCGTCAAGATTATTCATTAATCAATATTGCGGTGTGGCAGGCTACGATAGCGGCTGTCTCGGTGCGAAGCCGCGCAGCGCCTAACGAGACAGGCCGGTAACCGTTTTTGAGAGCCCATTCCACTTCTGCGGGCGAGAAGTCGCCCTCGGGACCGATGAGCACGGTGGTCCCGCGACCGCGGGTAATGCATTGCTGAAGCGCTTGCTTGGTATCCGTGGGACGATAAGCCGCTTGGAGCGAAGCACTCTCTTCCTCCGTCATGCAATGGGCGATGAACAAGTCCCCCTCGACCTGCAATTCACTGATCTTCGTCAGCGGATGAAGTACGGGGAAACGGGGTTTGAGGGATTGTTTGGCAGCGGAAATGACAATCTTTTGCAACCGCTCCATATTGACCGTCTTGCGCTCCGAGTGGTCGCACAGCAGCAGCGTGATCTCATCGGCGCCCATCTCCACGCATTTCTCTATCGCCCACTCCGTGCGGTCGATATTCTTGGTCGGTGCAAGGGCGATGTGCACTTTCCCTTCGTGCAGCGGTTCCGGCTGCTCTGCCGATTGGATACGTACCTCGCAGTGCTTGCGGTGAGGGTTGGTGATCTCGCAGTGATAGAGATTGCCCGCGCCGTCCGTCACAAGGATCTCATCCCCCGCCGTACGGCGGAGGACCTGCACGCAGTGCGCACTCTCCTCCTCGGGAAGAACAGGGCTTGCAGCTATATCCGGTGCGTAGAAAAGGTACATTACAATTCACTCTCTTTGAGCCGCTCGGCGTTCTCTGCCACCTGCAGGGCATCAATGACGCCCTGAATATCACCGTCCATGAACGCCGCGAGGTTATAGACCGTATAACCGATTCGGTGGTCGGTGATGCGTCCCTGCGGGTAGTTGTACGTGCGTATTTTGGCAGAACGGTCGCCGGTTGAGACCATGGTCTTACGGCGTGCCGCTATGTCGTCGATATATTTCTGGTGCTCCTTGTCGTATATCTGCGTACGCAGGCGCGAAAGCGCGCGTTCCTTGTTTTTAGGCTGGTCGCGCGTCTCGGTACACTCGATGAGTATTTCCTGCACCTCGCCCGTATTGGGGTTCTTCCAGTTATAGCGGAGCCGCACGCCGGACTCCACCTTGTTCACGTTCTGTCCGCCGGCACCGCCCGAACGGAAGGTCTCCCATTTGATCTCACCTTCGTTGATATGTACCTCGAACTCATCCGCCTCGGGCAGCACGGCTACCGTCGCAGCAGATGTATGTACCCTGCCTTGCGTCTCCGTCACCGGCACACGCTGCACGCGGTGAACGCCCGACTCGTACTTGAGCGTACCATACACATTTTCGCCCGTGACATTGAAGATGATCTCCTTGTATCCGCCGGAAGCACCCTCCGTAAAGGACGAAACGGTATATTTGAAGCCCTTGATCTCAAAATACTTGGTGTACATCCGGAACAGGTCACCGGCAAAAAGCGCCGCCTCGTCACCGCCCGTACCGCCACGGATCTCCATGACCACATTCTTGCTGTCCTCGGGGTCTTGCGGCAGTAGCTGGAGCTTCAGTTCCTCCTCCAACTTCGGTATCTGCGGCTCCAATTCGTCTATCTCCGCCTTCGCCATCTCCTTCATCTCGGGGTCGGACTCGTTGAAGAAAAGATCTTTCGCCTCTTGCAGGTCGGTCACGGCTTTCTTATAGCGGTGTGCACACTCCAGCACGCGCTCCAAGTCGTGGTAGTCGCGGTTGAGACGCACATAACGCGCCTGATCGGCAATGACCGACGGGTCTGTAATCAGCAGACTCACCTCATGAAACTTAGCCTCTAAGCCGTCTATTTTATCGAGAATGTTCATTGTTGGTTTTCTTCGTCTTTCTCTCTCATCCGTTTCCAGATGCGGTAGTTCTTCCAGATATCCTTCCACTCGCGGGAGGTGATGTACCACTCGCTGTTCTGCCGTGGTGGACGATAGACAGGTCGTGTTTCTATCTGTACCTGCCGTTTGATGGAGTCCAGATTATAGCGTTGTGCCAGGCTGTCGCCTAACAGCAGGGCGTCCTGCTCGTCCGCCTTGCGGATACGGAGCTCGTCAACGGCTATCTCGGTATCGGGATCATCGTTGGGGATTGCGCGCAGTTCATTGACCATTGTGCGCAGCAGGAGATACAGACCCGCTACGGACGCCACTACGATGACCAGTATGAATCCGACATAAGCCTGTTTGTCGCGCATCCGCAGCGCTCCGCCAAAACCTCTGTTTCTGCTCCGGCTGCCCATTTAACGTCTTTTACCGCTCATTTGTTGCACTTTGCGCATCATCTTGGAGGTCTGCTCGAACTGTTTGAGGAAGCGGTTGAGCTCCACGATGGTCACACCTGCCCCCTTGGCGATACGGTTCTTGCGGCTGCCGTTGAGCAGAGACGGATTGGACCGTTCCGCAGGAGTCATGGAGTTGATCATCGCCTCGATGGGCTTGAACGCATCATCGCTGATCTCCACGCCTTTCAGGGCTTTGTCCATGCCCGGGATCATGCCCATCAGTTCTTTCATCGAACCCATCTTCTTGATCTGGTTGAGCTGACCGATGAAGTCATTGAAATCAAACTGGTTCTTGGCGATCTTCTTGCTGATCCGGCGTGCCTCTGCTTCGTCGTACTGCTCCTGCGCGCGCTCCACGAGAGAGACCACGTCACCCATGCCGAGAATCCGGTCCGCCATTCGCGCCGGGTGGAATACATCGAGCGCCTCCATCTTCTCGCCCGTGCCGATGAACTTGATCGGCTTGTCCACCACCGTGCGGATGGACAGAGCGGCACCGCCGCGGGCGTCACCGTCCAGTTTGGTCAGCACCACGCCGTCGAAATCCAGACGGTCGTTAAACTCTTTCGCCGTATTGACTGCGTCCTGTCCGGTCATGGCATCCACGACGAACAGCGTCTCGGAAGGCTGGATAGCTGTCTTGATAGCCGCTATCTCCACCATCATCTGCTCATCGACTGCCAGACGGCCTGCCGTATCAACGATAACCACGTCGTACCCCAGCCTCTTGGCTTCGGCTATGGCGTCCTGCGCCTTCTTGACGGGGTTGGACTCGTTCTCACCCGTATAGACCTTGGCGTTGATCTGTTCGCCTAATACGCGCAACTGCTCAATGGCTGCCGGACGATATACATCGCAGGCAACCAGCATCACTTTCTTGTTTTTCTTCGTCTGGAGATAGTTCGCCAGCTTGGAGGCAAAAGTAGTCTTACCGCTACCTTGCAGACCGGCCATCAGAATCACCGCCGGAGAGCCCTTGAGGTTGATCTCCTGCGTCTCGCCGCCCATCAGCTCCGCCAGCTCGTCATGCGTGATCTTGATCATCAGCTGACCCGGACGAACCGCATTGATGACGTTCTGACCCAGCGCTTTCTCTTTCACCTTGTCGGTAAACTGCTTGGCGGTCTTGTAGTTCACATCCGCCTCTAACAGGGCCTTGCGGATGTCCTTCACCGTCTCCGCAATGTTAATCTCGGTGATGCGGCCCTCGCCTTTCAGAATCTTGAAGGACCGTTCTAACCGTTCGCTTAAATTATCAAACATTCTACTCCTAATTTACATTTTGCGTGCAAAGGTACAAAAAAAATCACACATATGCAAATTTATGTGCGATTTTTCATCAAAAGAGCCTCTATAAGTTCTTTCTCCAAAAGGAAGAGGTGATATCCACCCATTTTTCATCGGTCTTTTTGTAGAGCCGTTGGTTGGTTTTCTCGCTCTTCAGGCCGCCGAGCGCCTCGATATACGGACCGACTTTCACATACGTGAACGGGCTGTCCGTTCCCGGCATCTTTACGCGCCCGCTGTACCACGCCGTCTTCAAGCCGGATATATGTGCCGCCATCCGCGCTACATATGCCGGATCCTGGTCGCCGCCCATGAACGCCACGCAGGTGATCAAGCCCTTGTACCGCTCAGTCAGATCGTCTATCAGCGCTTCGTTCAGCTCCTCGCCGGTGTCCTCCCACAGATGCGGACTGTGGCAACCCGGGCAGTGACAAGGACACCCGGAGAGGTTGAGCGCAAGCGTCACCTCCCCGGGAATCTCTTGAAATACGACGTCGAATGATGCTACTTTCATTAGCACTGCGGAGCTTTGTTCTTCTCGGCGTAGTAACGCTGAGCCGCCTCTTTCTGGCGTGCCTCCGAGAAGTTGGATACCCGCTTCATGTAACCGATCACACGCGTCAGGTAATCTACGTTCTTCGAGTGGCAATGCGGACACTCCTTCAAGTAGCGCTTGTCGATATGACCGCAGTCGTTACAAATCGTGTTCGGGATATTGAACGTGAAGTAGTTGCATCCCTCTACCGCCGCTACACGCAGCAACTGGCGGTACTGCTCCTGGCTCAGGTGCTCCTCCAGGTTGCAGTGCAGCGCGCTGCCACCCGTCAGGTGCTCGATGTACTTGCGCCCGTGCAGACGGAAACGGTCCAGTACGTTCAGGCTCTTGTCCTCCACGATGTAGAAATAGCTGTTGTAGCAGTCGCGCGGTACAACATAGCCGTCCTCGCGGTCCCACTTGGCGTGCTTCACACCCACGTTCTCCGCAGGAATCATCTCGCAGTTGAACATCACGTCCTTCGTGCGGTACTCTTTGTTCTTCTTCTCGATGATACCGAGCAGCTCCTGTACGAAATGGGCGTACTCCGGCGTGTCTTTGATCTCCAGACCCAGGAACTCAGCTGCCTCTACCAGACCGTTCACACCGATCGTCAGGTACTGACGGCCGATGTTGATATAACCGGCGTCGAACAGCGGCAGCATGCCTTTCTCCTGCAAGGCTTTCAGGTTCTCGTTGTACGCCAGCTGAACCTTGTGCATCAGGTCAACGACATCCTCTACATATGCCTGGTACGGGATGTTGTTGCGTACCGCATACTGGATGGCGCGGTTGAGGTTGATCGTCAGCACGGATTTGGAACCCGTCGAGATACCGCCTGCTCCTAATGTGTAGCTGAAGCTGTTGTCGGTGATCGCGTTACGCAGACGGCAGCAGCTCGACAGACTGTCCGCATTGTCGCTCACGTACGTGAAGAACGAGTGACCTTTCGCGTACATCTCCGCCGTGAAGTCGCCGTACTCTTTGTCCTTGATGTCGCCGTTCTCTGCCAACAGCGCCATCGTCTCTACCGGGAAAGTCAGTACCGTACGGGTACGCTCCTCGTTAAACCAGTTCATAAATCGCTTCTGCAGCCAGTTCAGGCTCTCCCAGTGAGGCGCCTCGCCGTTCGGGAAACGGAAGTTCTCGAACAGGCTCTGGAAATAGTAGCGGTCGTAGTAACTGATGTTCCAGAACACGGACTGGAAGTTACGTGCGCCCGACGGCTGGTTCAGACTGTAAACCACCTGCTGGAAGCAGTCGCAGATCACACGGTCGATTGTACGGCGTTTCAAACTCAGATCCACTACCTCGTCTGCACGTTTGTAGTAGTCCTCGCCGTACTCCTGCTCGATAAAATAGTTCATGTACATAAGGAACTCGGGCGTAGCGCACGCGCCTGAGAGCATCGAACTCACCATGAACACCATGTTGATGAAACCGCCGCAGAAAGACTTGAGGTTCTTCGGAGGCGTCGCGTTGCCGCCGATGCTCTTCGTACCGCCGATCAACCACGGATACATCGTGATGGACGCACAGTAGTTGGCGAGGTTCGTCTCATCGTTCTTGTAGATGAAGTGCTGGTTCAGCAACGACATGTACTTGTCGCTCAGCTCCTTGCCGTACATCTCTTTGATGCGCTCCGTCAGCAGACGACGGTTCAGACGGATGAAACCCTGCTTCGGCAGCTCGCCGATCAGCGTGGCGATGTTCTTGTGCTCCACGTTCGCGTTCGCATCAAACTTTGAACCCTCCGCTGCATTGCTCGCCTGAACGTAGTTCATCATGAAATCCAGACGCTGCTGGGTCTCGCGGTCCTCCGTGTGTCCTTGGCGGTACAGGATAAACGCTTTCGCTACCTGGTAATACCCCTCGGCCATCAACGCCACCTCTACCTGGTTCTGAATCTCCTCTACCGTTTGTTCGTTACGTACTCGCAGGTGCGAAAGAACTGCCCCCAATGTTTCCTCCGTTGCAAACGCACCCACCGCTAAGAATGCCTTTGAGATTGCATTCTTGATCTTGTCAATGGTAAAAAGCTCCTTTTTACCGTCACGTTTGATAATGTATGTTTCCATAATATAGTAATGAAATGTTTTATTACGCTAAAATCGAGTGCAAAATTACTATAAATTTTTCAATTGTGCAAATTTTTTGACAAGAAAATTTATCTACATTTTTCAAAAGTTGTCCAAAACAAAAATGCAAACTGCTCATTTACAGCAGTTTGCATTTTTTCAAATGTTCAAAAGTTTTCCGAAATAAAAAGTTTTCAACAAACCTCCCTTAACGAATTCGGACACCTTGCGCGTTGTACTTCACGCCGTTCTTCTCGATGATCAACTGACCGTTCTCGAAATACTTAACGGCTTTTGCACCGTCCTCGGTGTTCTCAATGCCCTGCGGAACAGCGGTAGTGAATTCAAACTCATAGAGCGTATTGTTCTTAGCCAGGAACCAGCCCTTAAGGGTATAGGTACCATCCGCATTGTGCGTACCGGTGAACTTAGCGTCCTCAATCATGTAGAACTGCGTGCCAACCTGAATACCCGATTCACCAAGATTGATATCAGCTGTTTCAAACGAACCTTCCAAGTATGCCGGAACAACAGCCAGAGCCACTACATAAGAGGAATCTGTCGGAGCTGCAAGGATATAGTGGGTGAAACCATAGTACGATGCGTATGTAGCGGGCAGCTCTCGGTGAGCTACATCACTAAGGGTGATCTGTACGGTATCATTGGCTACCGTTTTCGGACTTGTCAGCGAGAAATGATAGCAGTGCTTGTCCGAACCTAAATAATATACCTCGATTGCATAAGCGCTTCCTTCCTCTACTACGCTCAACTTGATGTCCTCATAAGGAACAGCCGTTGTGTCTGTTCCGTGAATGGCAAACAGACCTACATAATCGGTATAGAGATCCTTCAAACCGAACTCACCTGCCGCGGTTTTGCTATAGTAGTCCATTACCAGAATATAGGAGTTATCTATAGCACGGAAATAGTAGTCCCCGCCATAGTTATTCAGAGTTACCGGATCAAGGAAAGTGTGGCTGATGGTGTCGGTTGCAACCGGTTTGGTATAAGTCATGCTCAGTTGATAGAAGATGGAATCGGCACCGAACATTTCAGCAGAGATGTTATAAACACCTGCCTCTAATACAATAGTGGCCTTTACATCATAGAAATTGCTGAGTGTGGTTGTGTCGGCACCGTTGATGGTACCTATTAACGTATAGTGCTTGTCGAAATCATCGTAAGTATATGTACCCGCCAAATCAGACGTAAAGATGTCTAACGCTGCAACATACTGATTGTTCGAGGCGTAGATATAGTAATCCTTTGAATCAGCATAGTACTTAGCCTCTGCAGAACCAAAATTGATGGCAATTGTGTCCTTCGCGGCTTCCGGTGCGAAGAATGACAGCTGAATCTCAAAAGCGCGACCCAGAGAATCTACTGCGCTGGCGGTAAACAGGTCACCCTTGGCAGTTGTTTTCAGCTCGGCGGCAGAAACAGTCAGCTCCAACTCTCCTTGAGTGGAGTTGGAAGTAACAGACAATTCGATGTCTTTTGCTTCGGTTGAATAGGTAGTATAATAACTGCTGCCTTCGGGGAATAAGTAACCGCTTACAGACCAGTCGGCATCACTACCGATTACAACACCAAAGTTCATAATACCATAATAGGAATGCTCGCTGAAACTAAGGTTGTTGGCGGTAATGGTGATGGTCTCATCCTTCAACTGCTTCGGAGCCTTCGGAGCGGCCTTACGCACATGCTCGGCTACCACCTTTTTTGCATCGCGGTTCACGAACTTGGCAGGAGCTGCATTGGCACTCAGCAACACAACAACTGCGCTTAAAAGTGTAAAAATCTTTTTCATAATAAAACTAATTTTGTTAATAATGTTGTATATTGTTTTACAATTTGCTACTTTTTGTCCGTCACGCATAGCACAACGCTAAAAATCGTACAAAATTACAACAAAAACGCAACATATACAAATATATTAGGGATAAAAACGAAAAATAAGTCATTTTGACAACTACAGTTTGCAAAAATACGAAGAATGAGCGTACTTCGAGCGCGTAGGGACACAAAAAAAGGTGCCACATGCACCTTTTGTGTCCCCCGAGGGACTCGAACCCTCGACCCACTGATTAAGAGTCAGTTGCTCTACCAACTGAGCTAGGGAGACCGCGTTCGGATTGTTCGTTTTTCCAAAAGCGGGTGCAAAGGTACTGCTTTTTTTTGACATGACCAAATATTTTTGCAAAAAAATGCACTTTAGGGGTCATTTTTTCTATATCAAGCTCTCGGCAAAGCGTTCTGCCTCCTCTATTTGGTCAATTTTGCCCACATCCATCATCCGGTAGTTCTGCGGAATGTACGATAGCAACTCTCCCTTTCGTTTGGCTACAACGACATCAAGATAGGAATCTATCAGCGAGAATTTGTCCCCATAGAACAGGGCTGTCTCTTCCAGCAGAGAAAAGAAAGCGGGACTGAGTATCTGCATGCCTGAAAATGCTAGACGCTGCCAGTTATCCACTTCACGCAGATTGATACTTTTTCCGTCAATAATACCCGGGCGGCAGTCACCCGTAGCTATATTTCTCCAGCAACGCAGGCGGTGGTATTCATCAAAGAAGAGATAGCGCTGGGTAGGACGTTCGGATACAACAAGAAGGCCTAAATCTGATGGATTGTAGGCTGCCATCAACGCGCGAATGTCTATATTGCTCAGAATATCCACATTGCAGGCGAGTACCGGTTTGTCTTTCCCCAACAGTCCCTCTCTCCAAGCCTTTCTCAGACCGCCTCCTGTGTCCAACAATTGATCTCGTTCATCCGAGATAGTGATATGCGCACCCCAGCCGTTGTTCGCCCGCACGGCGTCGATGATCATGTCCGGAAAATGATGTACGTTCACCACAATTTCCGTGATGCCCGCATTGCGCAGCGTCTCCACCTGCCATTGCAGCAGCGGTTTGCCGGCTAACGGCACCAACGCTTTGGGCATTCTATCGGTTAGCGGTTTGAGCCTCGTACCCAGCCCCGCTGCAAAAATCAAGCCATTCATATATAGACCGCTCGCGAAGCTCGCTCAAAGAGCAAAGACCGCTTCGCTTAAAGAATAAAGATTAAAATGTTTTATCAATACCTTGTTCTCTATGGACGAGGTGGATTCGGACATTGTATTTCTGTTTGAGGTGTTTGGCTACATGCTCGGCGCAATAAACCGATCGGTGCTGACCGCCCGTACAACCGAAACACACCTGCAAGTGCTCAAAACCGCGTTCCATGAACCGCTCCACATGGTGATCCACCAACGCATCCACGTGCTCTAAAAAAGTCAGTATCTCGCCGTCTTTCTCCAGAAAGTCAATCACCGGCTGGTCCAAGCCCGTTAATGTTTTATACTCCTCGTACTTGCCGGGGTTATGCGTACTCCGGCAGTCAAACACATATCCGCCGCCATTACCGCTTGCATCCGTCGGAATGCCGCGCTTAAAGGAGAATGAGTAAATCGTTACTGATAGCATACAAATAGGGATATTGGGATTTCAGTCCGCCATGCATAGCGAATAATTCTTGCAGATTACGCACGGCGTTCGGGATGGACGCCAGAAAATGCTCCTTGCGCTCGAAATAGCCTCTGTAACCGTACGCGCCGAGCACTTGCAGCGTCCTCAGCAACACGAAATGCGGCAGCGCCGCACGCCACTCGTCTTCAGCCATGCATGGCTGAAGCTGCTTCAGTTCGTCCAAATAGGCGTCTATCAGTTCCTCGCGCAGGGATTGCGGGATATTCGCCTTCGCCTGCCACAGGAACGACGCCACATCGTACTGCGTAGGGCCTTTCCTGCCGCCCTGAAAATCAATGAAGTACGGCTGTCCGTCCTTGACCATCACATTCCGGCTTTGAAAATCCCGATACAGGAAAGTACTGAGGGCTGACGGCTGATAACCGACAACCCGAACCAAGGTATCGAAATCGTCCTCCAGCTTGGGCTCCGAGAACTCGATTTTTGTACCCTTCAGAAAACAGTATTTGAAATAATTGAGGTCCCACCGGATGGCTCTTTCGTCCATAGCGGGCACCGGGAAACAGACACTCCAGTCGAAATCTTGTGCACCTTCCACTTGTACGTGTGCGAGCGCGCGCAGCGCGCGTCCTAATAAGGAGTGCTCCTCTGGATTGAACTCTCCCGTCTCGCGCCCATGCCTGATCGCGTCAAACAAGAGCGTGTCACCCAGATCCTCCTGGGTATAACTCATCTCATCCTCGCTCACCCACAGGACGCGCGGTACCGGCAGACCTTTTTCCGCAAAATGACGCGACATGTAGATGAACGCGCGGTTCTCGTCGCGGTTAGTACCCTCCACACGGATGATACTCCGCCCCTGCCCGTCCGTCTCACGGGTGTACACTCTATTGGATCCTTGCTTGGCGATATTCATTATTCTCTATACCTTGAATTGTAATGCGTGGTGAATACAGCTCACCTTGCAGGGACCGATGATATTTTCCAAAATACCATCCGCCTCAAAGAGTATATGTTTGCGATAGTTGATTTCTATCTCGCTGCCGCAGATGGGATAGATGAACGGCAGTTCGGTCAGTTTGCCGTTGTAGAGCTTCGGCAGTGCCATAAGAATTTGCTTGAAGGTCGGTTTCTTGACAAACATCGAGTGGAACACACCGTCTGTCGGATCCGCTTCGGGATTCTGCTTGATACCTCCGCCGGAGAACGGACCGTTGCCGATATTCATGGTGAACAACGCATCATTCACCGCCTCTTTGCCGTCCACTTTAAGAATCATGTGCTGCGCTTTGTGCGTCACGATGGCGCCGATCAGACCGAAGAGGTAGTTCACATGGTGGCTGCCAAGGTAGTATTTCAGTGTCTCCGCTTTCTTGCAGCACAGCGGATCCACACCGAAACCTACAGAATTGATAAAATAGCGGTGGTGCTCTATATTATTGCGCCAGTAGGTGACGCAGCCGATGTCTATCGGATGTCCCTCGCCCTCGAAGAACCGGCGGAGACTCTCCTTGAAGTTCTTGTCCAAGTTCCAGTACCTGCCCCAGTCGTTACCTGTGCCGCGCGGCATGAGACCGACCTGTATCTTCGCCTTCTGCTCCGCCGTCAACGATGACCGCATGATGCCGTTCACCGCCTCGCTCAGCGTACCGTCACCGCCTAAAATCAGAATCTCGTCATAGCCCTTTTCTACCAACTCGCGTGCCAACTCGATGGCGTGCCCTGCATATTTGGTCACACGGTAAGCAAACGGCTGATGCCTCTTGCGCAGCAGTTTCCATAAATATATACGCTGCGCGCGGAAAGCCCTCTTGCCCGATTTCGGATTAATTATAATGCCTAACATGATATTATTTACGATTTATCCATTTACCATTTGGTCATTTGGAAACGCGAGTGCAAAGGTACAAAAAAAAATGCACCTATGCAAGAGTTAGTGCATTTTTTTTGTAAAAGGTGTGAGTTTCTTATTTGAAGAACTCGTTTACTTTCTCGTTCACTACGATTTCCTCCTGGAAGATGTAAGCACCCGTCTTAGGCGACTTAACCATCTTGATGCACTTAGAGTGCGCACGTCCGGAGTTTCCGGTTTGCAGTGTTGCGACCGCTTTCTTTGCCATAGTTCTAAGCCTTTCTAATTAGGGTTAATTACTTAATCTCTTTGTGAAGCGTGTATTTCTTCAAATAGGGATTGTACTTCATGAGCTCCAAACGATCCGGAGTGTTTTTGCGGTTCTTGGTCGTAATGTAACGCGACATTCCCGGAACTCCGCTGGCTTTTTGCTCGGTGCACTCAAGGATCACTTGAACGCGGGCTTCTTTAGCTTTCTTTGCCATAATTCAACTCCTTTCGTTTAATAGAGATAGCCCTTCTCAGCCGCTTGTTTCAAAGCGTTGTCCAGACCAATCTTGTTAATCGTTCTCAGACCTGCTGCACTCACGTTCAGCTCGATCCATACATCTTGTTCTACCCAGTAGAACTTGCGGCGGAAGAGGTTCACATCAAAGCTGCGTTTTGTACGGCGCTTCGAGTGCGACACATTACAGCCGCCCATGGCTTTCTTGCCGGTAATTTGACAAATTTTTGACATTGTATTATATATTTTTATATTATTTTCAATTCGGGTATTCTTCGCATACTTACACGAAAAATCGTGCAAAGGTACTACTTTTTTTTGAATTGTGCAAATTTTTTGGCAAGAAAATGAAAATTTGGGTGTTTTTTGCAGGATTCGTAGTAGTAAGTATGCAGGATTTCTGAGTGGGTGTATGCAGGATTTCCGAGTGGGTGTGCAGGATTTCTGCGTGGGTATGCAGGATTTCTTCGTAATCCTTAGCCCTCGCCGTGGGCGAGTTCTACAAACCGAAAAATAAAAATGCGCTTGAGAGTAAATTCTCAGACGCATTTTATTTCTTGTTTTGTGATCCATGCAGGATTAAAACCTGCAACCCCCACATCCACAGTGTGGTACTCTATTCAGT
>ODAI014561086.1_pt1 | contig 16823 bp, 12 predicted proteins | sample 1539321 | NCBI WGS metagenome assembly ODAI01 (sample SAMN02144231, study PRJEB22623) | gut metagenome | biome: sheep rumen | host: Ovis aries | place: New Zealand | reverse complement strand
TTTGCTTTATCGCAGTGATTAGACTGTCTGTTTTTGCAGCATTACCGTTTCCATAATGCCCGGTCTCAGGCAGCATATCTTACCCGGATACTTGGCATCCAGATAATCCTCGAATGCATCCGGATCACCCGGGTTGTCCGCAAACATGTCCCAGTGGCCCGGAATCACCGCACCAGGCTCAAGCTCGCCCGCCAGGTCTGCAGCTTCCTGATATGTCATGTTTCCAATACAGTTTCTCCGGTAACGCACTCCATCCCTGCCATTGATCGGCAGGATTGCCAGATCCATCCTGCCTGCGGCCTGAAGTTTTGCCAGCATTCCTTCATACCGGAGTGTATCCCCGGCATGATAAACTCGCAGTCCGTTTCCCTCTATTATATACTGAAGGCATGGATACAACCCGGTCTCCGGATCCCGCGAAAGGAACTCATGCGCGGCAGCCAATGCATGAATGCGTACATCTTTCACACAGATGGTTTCGCCATCATTCATTCCAAGCAGTCGTTGCGATTCCAGACAGTCTTCCAGCAGGGATGCCGTATGCAATCTTGGATAGACAAAGACCGAACCAGGGCAGTTTCTGCCCCATATCTGCCAGGATTCATGATCTATATGATCCAGATGATTATGCGATCCCATAAAAACATCCACATTCCGGACAGCTTCTGCCGGGATCGGCGGTGCCGTCTGGCGCCTGGGGTCAGGTCGTGCATAATAGTCAATGCACAGGACAGTTGCACCCATCTTCAGCCATAATCCCATTTGCCCGGCCCACCAGACTGCTGCAGTACCGTACGGTGTTTCTGTCTGCAGAATCTGCTGCATCCATTGGTCTGTCAACATGGACTCCCCTCCTGTTATCAGTCCTGTGCATGCATACGAAGTACGCTGACGCCGGCATCGCCGCCGTCAACAAAGCCAAGCCTCGGAGTCTCCGAAAGCGGTTCCTCAAAATACCTGAATCCGGTACCGCCAAACAAGGTCGCATCCAGAAATGCAGTTACAAAGTGTACATTGATATTGTTCAACCGATTTGTATCCCACACAGGGTCAGCCCAACGCTTATAAATCTCCCACGAGGCATTGCCTGCACACTCCGGTGCCGGATTGTTCGCCACATTATGTCCACAGGCAGTATAACTGACCAGAATCCGTTCACTGTTCGTGCATGATTCAAAGAATGACCGGACACTGGTATATCTGACTGTTTTATCTGCTGTTCCACAGAACCATAGTGTCGGAATCCGGATATCCTCAGTCCTGGCCGGATCAAACCAGAAAACAGCCGGAGCGAACAGTACGCATGCTTTGACCGCCGGATCCCCATGCCATTCTGGTTCATCCACAGCCTCCGCCAGTTCTTTCAGCTGTTCCTTCATTTCAGTTCCAACATGCGCACCTATTGTACGCAGAGCTCCATATCCGCCCATACTGAACCCAATCAATGCGACTTTCTCCAGATCCAGCATGTCCTTCAGGAACCCTTCAGCATTCCATGCACTGAGCTGTGATATTACAAAACGCTGGTCCAGCGTACGATGAATCCATGCACTTTCCATGGATCTCTGTGCCAGAAAATCCTCATACGTATTGTCCGTATGCCCGATTGAAACCACAACATATCCCTTACTCGAAAGATTTTCTGCCAGATTGCTCAGAAGCATTCTTGAGCCCGGGTATCCATGTGAGATCACCACCACCGGATGCTTTCCGGATTCCCGGTCCGCTTCCGGGGCTTGCAGACTTCTGCTCGCGAGCCTGAACGGCGTCAGATTTCCCAGATCAATCCGACCCATATAATCTGTAAACACAGCCGGTTGATCCTGTGCCGACGCAACAGCAGGATACCATACAGAGACCGTCAGCTTGCGGTCACAGTGCTTCCAGAGTCCCTGCTGCTTCCCTGAAGCCAGATCCAGCTGCCCCGGGTGTACCAGATCCAGTTCACGGTATCCTGTTGTTATATTGCCCCGTCTGGCCAGTTCAGGTGCACCAGGCAGCGCATCACCCGGTACAGTACCTACTGGATTACTACTCTCCCATTGCTTCATGGCTCAGACTCCTTTCGTTCACGAATAGATCACCCTTCCCCGTGCATCCGGGATTCCACAATAGCGGTAGAAGAACGAGTTTACAATGTCACACCATTCTCTGGCGTTTCTCACCTGCCTGGCCATCCGGTTCCGTGTTTCTTCTGCAACACGTTCCGGAAGAGACAGTTCTTCCAGCACCATCTGCATTGCTCTGGTCTGCTCACAGCCCAGGAAATGATCATCATAGATTCTTTGAATCAGTGTCCGTCCATCCTGCATGACATAAGTATAGGGAAGCCTGTGAAAAAACAGCAGCAGGCGCTCCGGACATGTATCCAGGTTCTCATATTTCCTGCAAAGTGCCTCCGGATACTGCCGTGTGTATCCGGTGCCGTTTATCGTTCGGTCTATGCCTGTTGCGTTCCGATCCGAACGATGGTATGTCCCCCATGCCTGATATTCATATCCCATCGGATTCGGTCCGTAATGCTGTGCAGGTGTAATCATCCAGTTCAGCCCCAGGGTTGCAGTATAGTTTTCATAAACTTCACGACTGTGCATCAGCAGTTCTGTCAGTTTCTGCTCCTGTTCCGCAGGCAAGGAAAAACTCAGGTGCACCCAGGTACGAATAACATGCTCCGGATCAGCCCCGGGATTCCATCCAAAGCGCCCGAAACCATAGAGGTTCACCGCTGCCATCGGATGACCTGTAAGGAAAAATCCCCTTCCCAGGTTCCCTACGGCTGCCACAGCGCAAAGATTCTCTTCCGGGATCTCCTGCATGATTTCATGCCACATCGGATTCATGGCGTACAGGTCTATCTGCTGCCCGGTATACTCCTGTGCCAGCTGGACTTCCATGCAGAGGCGCGTGTGTTTCATGGCAAGGAGTAATGGCGAGACCGGTTCCCGTACCTGAAAATCAAAAGGCCCGTGTTTAACCTGCAGAATCACATTATCCGCGAACCGGCCATCCAGTGGCATGTATGTATCATATGCCGCCTTGGGCCGGTCTGTCATCACATCTCTCCAGTCCTGCTGGCAATTATACACAAACGCACGCCATACCAGAACTCCTCCATGCGGTGCCAGTGCTTCTGCAAGCATGTTCGCTCCATCTGCATGGTTTCTCCCATAGCTGAAAGGCCCGGGGCGATGTTCGCTGTCTGCTTTCACCAGAAAACCTGCAAGGTCCGGAATCTGTGCATAAACCATGTCGGCCCGTTTATGCCACCATGCCCGTACCTGTGGGTCAAGCGGATCCGCTGTTGCCAGGCCTTCACGGATTGGTTGTGAGAAATCAACGGAGAGCATCAGACGAATACCATACATTCTGAAGTTTCGTGCCAGCTCTGCCACAGCAGGCAACAGGTCTCCGATTAATTCCTGTGCAGGCTCCAGCACGTTGACATTGTTGATACACAGAACATTGATACCGCTGGACGCCAGCATTCTTGCGGTCTGCCACAGCATAGCTCTGTCATATTCCAGGTTACCATTCCGAAACCAGATCGACGGGCCTGAATATCCACGTTCCACACTCCCGTCCAGATTATCCCAGCAGTTCATCATACGCAGCACATACCTGGGACGCTGGACACCCGAGGGCAAATCATATCCGCAGGCCCTGCATTCCAGATACCTGAACACGCCCTGCAGAATTCCAGTGCGTCCTCCACGGATTCCGGATCCGGTAATTTCATAGGCTTCATCCATTTCCGGCTCTAAATACAGCTCTGGCACTTCATGGATTCCCAGTTTCACCGATCCCTGTCTCAGTTCCCATTTTGCTGCCTCTGCAGGGCTCGTGAAATCCGGTTCGCCGTTTACCGGTGCTGCGAGCCAGGCACGATCCGATTCCTGATACAATGCTTTACCCTCCTTACAGATACATATCCGGCAAATATCCGGTCTCCTGCAGACCCGCATGCTTCATCAGCCTGATATGACAGAATGAATTCTTTTTCAGCGTGAACTCCAGTGTGATCCTGCCATCTTGCGCTGTCATACACTGACTCACTGTTTCCGGGCAGGCAGCATTCTTCAGGAACCCAAGCTCTTCCTCTCGCAGATTCCTGGGCTGCCCCATGTCCAGCCATACCTTTAACGGGTTCCCGTGCGTTTCATCTATTCTCCTGCTCAGGACCGTTGCCTGGTTTTCCCATGGAAGTTCAATCCGTATGATTTCTGTTTCCTGCACCTCTTCGTCAGGATGCCAGAGTATCATTTCATATGATCCGTCTTCCCTGTGCAGGATCAGACTGCGACTGTCCCGGTGCACGCATTCACCTTCCAGGTTTGCAAAAAAGTGAAACGCCCACAGGCTCGGCTTGGGTATACAGCTAGCAGCCATAAGCCCAAAACCTCCATGGAACAAAGTTGCGGGTACACCCTGTTCTTCAAAAACATCCCCAAAAGTCCAGTAGCTGTAACTGTCTGCCACATCCCCGAGTTTTGAAAGCAGGCTGCACAGAATCACGGCATTCCTGCAGGTATCATGGATCGGACAGAACGGATTATAGCTGGTATTGAACTCTGTAATATAAATCGGCAGTCTTCTGTACTCTTCGAATTCTTCCATGACGCTCCGGGTTGCCCGGACCTCATCAATCAGGTCGTCCGGTCTGCACATTTCATGATACAGATACCGGCCTTTCCGCTCCGGTTTCTGTCCCATATATGTATGTCTGGTCAGGAAGTCCACAGGCAGCTTCCGTTCCCGGCAGCAGGCCAGAAAATCACGCACCCATTCCAAAGATCCGGTTCCGCCGCAGATCGCCGGTCCTCCGACACGAATTCCCGGAACCACACGCCGCACAGCCTGTACGGAGATTTCGTAGAGCCGGAAGTATGCCTGTTTGTCCGCATTCTCCCAGAACCCAGGAAGGTTCGGTTCATTCCAGACCTCGACCGGCCACAGCGCAACTTCTTTCCTGCCGTAGCGTTCACACAGATGCTCCAGTGTTGCCTCAATCAGGGCCGTCCATCGTTTCTCCTCTGCAGGCGGTGTAACATTGGCCTTCCAGTAAAACAATGTCTGGTTCCCACTGGCCATCTGGGAAGGCATGAACCCAAGTTCCAGCACAGGAGTCAGGCCAAGTTTCCTGTAACTGTCCATTACCCGGTCCAGATATGTAAAGCAATACTGATCATGCCGGATACCGTCCGCATCCGTTACCGGTGCATAGATCGCCATTCCGTCGGAAAAAAGCCCATGACCACGGATATGCCGGAAATGGCATAATCTCTGTACCTGTCTGAGCTCTTCCTGGTATTCTTCCTGAAGTGCAAGATCCATTCGACCGGTTCCGATACAGTCACATGCATGGTTTTCAAAGTCCATGTGCGCGCCGGGCTGCACCTGAATTGTATATTCCATATCACTTGCCCCCTTTTGCCTTATCCGCATCGAAAACCAGCCTGTATTCATGCTCCAGGAAAATCGTCGCTGTCCGGATCCCCATTTCGTTCCCTTCATCCGTCATGCCCGCTGACTGAATCTGAACATCTGTAATCCCGTCCAGGAACTGGCGCATGTCTTCTCTGGAAAACAGACCTGCTGCGTGTGAGCACAGAACATGCCGGAATGGCAATGCGAATACCTGCTCCAGGTTCTTTCGATACTGCTGTACCGGCAATGCTTCCGGAAACCAGAGCCATGTGCATGGATTCCAGTCGTCCCCGGTGATCAGAAGATCTGCCTCCGGAATCCTGATCACGCATGAACCCGGGGTATGCCCCGGGCACATCAGGATTTCTGCATGAAAGCCGCCCAGATCTATGCTCGTATCCCGGAGGAACCGGGGTTCTGCCATCGGTGCCGTCAGGAAATCTTCCGGTACCTGCAGTCCTTTCTGCTCTGCCTGCCGCATCACCCGCCTGCGCCAGGGTTCCGATGTATATTTCTGAAACACACTCGATTCATTCGCAGCAAGCCATACCATGCTGAACCATCTTGCTCCCAGCGCATGATCATGATGTCCATGCGTCAGCAACACCTGAACCGGCCGGTCCGTCAGTTTCTGAATTGCCGCTCTCACATCTTCCAGGCCGTATCCCGTATCAATCAGCAACGCCTGTTTATGGCCTGCAATCAGTGTCATCATGACACCCATACTATCCTGAATCTGGTACACCCCAGGTATCCATTCACGACTCTGCATTGTTTTCATTCCTGTCGCTTGATTTCTTTAGCACCCCTGATAAAGAAACATCATCAGAGGCTTCTGTCCTCTGTTACCGTATCCTGATTTTTCGTGCTCACAGCAGATTTTCCTGCCTTGATGGATGGTCGGACCATAATTTCAGCTCCTCATATATTGTTCTTATGCAAAAAACAATATATTATAAGCACGACAGCATAATCATTTCTCATCAGAGAGCCAAAAAGAATTACCCCGAACGAGGTACATTTATGAAATACGCATATGCTATTACTGATCCCGCCAGAAGCAATATTCTGCTTTATCAGACGGATGATTTTGATTCAAACCGTGTTACAGAGACAGCCGTTCTGTCCGACGGCTTGCTTCTGCTGCTCTGTCCGCTGGACCATGAAGCCGAGGAAAAAAACCGGCTTCTGCTGAGACTTCAGGAAGCCGAGGAAGCCAACGCTTCCAAGGAAGCGTTCCTGAGTAACATGTCGCATGATATCCGTACACCCATGAACGCCATAATCGGAATGACCGTACTGGCAAAAAAACACATTGATGAAAAAAACCGGGTCATTGATGCTCTGACCAAAATTGAAACTGCCAGCGGGCATCTGCTGAATCTGGTCAATGATGTCCTGGAAATGTCACATATCAATTCCGGTCGTCTCCAGATTCATGAGGCTGTCTTCTCCATAGGAAATCTTCTGCATGATCTTCTGGTCATGACCCGGCCACTTGTGGAGGCAAAAAAGCACACGCTTGAACTCGACATCGATGGGATTACAGAAGAAGACCTGTGCGGTGACATTCTTCGTCTGCGGCAGATTTACCTTAACATTCTCAGTAACGCCATCAAGTATACACCGGACAGCGGGAGCATCACACTGTCCGTGTCCACAAAGCTCAGCACTGACCAGTGTGTTCTGGAATTCGTATGCCGGGATAACGGAATCGGAATGACACCGGATTTCCTTGAACATATTTATGATCCATTCGAACGCGTTCAGACTTCTACCATGTCTGGCATTGAAGGCACCGGCCTCGGCATGAGTATTGTCAAAAAACTGATTGATGCCATGCATGGTACGATCCATATTCTCAGTACTCCGGGAGCAGGAACCACCGTAACCGTTTCTATTCCGCTGAAAATAGACACAAAGCAATCCAGCCGACCGCTGCTCCCGTCCCTGAGCCTGCTCATTGTTGAATCGGATAAACCCTCTCAGGAACGATTTCTGCACTGTCTTAAAGACACATCTGTCTATACCCGGATCGCAGGAACCGTCTCGGAGGCACTGACACTCATTACGGATGCCCGGTACAGGAATCAGCCTTTTGACATGATTCTGCTTGGCAAGGAAATCACTGACAGCCAGGACGTACTGGAATTTGCAGACTATCTGCACCATTCCATGCCAGATATGCCTCTTATCCTTGTCAGCGATGTCAACTGGAACAATATCGAATACCGGGCTCAGAAATGTGGTATTGTCACATTCATTCCGGTTCCTTTCTTCAGAAATTCTCTGCTTAACGGTATCGCCGGTACACTCAGTACAAGCGACGGCCAGGCCCCCGGCACTTCATATCCGGACCTGCAGGGGTGTACGTTGCTTCTGGTCGAAGATAACCTGATTAACCGTGAAATCGCTTCAGAAATCCTTGCTCTGACCCAAGCAAAGATCGATACTGCCGAAAACGGTCAGGAAGCCGTGCAACATTTTCTTGAAGCACCATCCGGCACATACAGCCTGATTCTTATGGATATTCAGATGCCCGTCATGGACGGATATACCGCCACTGAACAGATCCGTGCCTCTGCTCACGCGGACGCGAAGACCATTCCTATCTTTGCCATGACAGCAAACACATTTGCAGAAGACATATCAAAAGCGCATCAATGCGGAATGAACGGGCACATTGCCAAACCTGTGGATATCGAAAACCTGATGCGCATTCTCCGAACCGTACCTGGCAGGAGGTGATCTCATGCTCCCGTATCAGGAAAAGTATATTCAGAACACACACGCTATTTATGAACTGCACGACTTCTTTCGTTGTATTGATGCACCATTTGATACATGGTACCAAAGCAGAAAGCAGTCCGAATCCGATATTCTGTCCCTTTATCAGGAAAACAATGCTTTGCTTCGGGAGTATCTGTTCCCTGTTCTTGACACACTCCACAGCGCAGATGCTGATACAATCCGGCAGCTTTCAGATTTTTCGGATGTTCTGATGGACTGGTCAACGAACCTTGATGCCGGTGTTTATGTGTTAATCCATGAGGCCATGCTTCGCCTTGCGCGCATGCAGAAAGACACTCGCCGAATTCTCCAGGAACTCTATAAGCTTGGTATGGGGATGTACTACCAGAACCGCCATGTGCTCGGACTACGGAATGAGCGTACCCGGTCACTGCACTTTCAGAATGAGATGGTATTCACAGAGGCGGCTTCCTATCTGCAGCATTTTTCCCGGATGCCGGACGATGAAACCCGGGGATATATCGTTCGCAGTCTGGCCAATATCGCAATATGCTCTCAGGACTCGCACCGTAAGATTGCGGCCAGCGGAACGGTTCTTCAGCTGGCGCAGGACCCTGATTACCGGGCGCTTGCGCCAACCCTGCCCTGGGATACGTTCCTCAGAAAAACACATCAGCAGATGAGCGCCAATAGAAAAGCGCTGTCTTCAGGCGACCTCACCCGCGCTGAACTGGCTACCGTGCTGGAATCCTGCCATGTGGTATTTCAGCCGGAAGAAAAGGCTGAGCATCCATCCGTGCGCTGGCTCTGGCCTTACTATGAAATGGAATACAGCTGCGGGCTTGCAAACATCAGCACCACCATGGCCCGTATGCGGCATCTCATAGACAGAACCGAGGAAAATGATTACAGCATAGATAGTCTGTATGCAAACGTACAGCTGACTATTTATTACGGTTCCCTGATGAAAGAACATCCGCTACTTCAGCGAGACTTGGATCATATGAACTATCTTGCCGAAGCATATCAGAAAATGATGCGTGTTCTTTTAAGCTACCCCGCAGACCAGCTGAATGATTTTTTTCTGTATGTTATCAATCTTGCCCTGACAGAGTACTATGAAACCGATGGAACACTGACGTATCGTGAAGTCTCCGGCGCTCTCATGCAGCGGTTTGCCGGCGCTCTCTATCTCCGATCTGTGAAAGTTGGTAAACTGGCCCGAATGATCTGCCAGGACCTCTTCACTTTTGATCCGGCCTTTTTTGATGATATACCGCTGATCCAGTCGCTGCCTCATGAGGAAAAACTCCCGACGATTCTGTCTTTTGCCGAAGGCTGCGGACTGTATCATGATTTTGGATACATGAAAATGAATCTTGAGCGTCTGCGCCATACCCGGTCCCTGTTTGATCGCGAATACCAGATTGATCAGCTGCACACGTATGCAGGCTATGATGATCTGATCAAGCATCCCTCTACCCGGATGTTTGCTGATATTGCACTGGGACATCACCGTTGGTACGACGGAACGCAGGGGTTCCCGGAATCCTACCTGCGCAACCAATCGGCATACCGGCAGATGACAGACGTCATCGCTGTCGCCGTCTGCATAGCAGAATCTGTACCGGAAGAGTTTCCGTCCGTGATCCGGAATATTATCGAACAAAGTGGCAGACAATTCTCGCCTCTGATTGTATCCTGCCTGACAGACCATGACCTGCTCAGCCGGCTGCAAGCCATTCTCAGGGAAGACGAAGAACCTTCTTACCGGGAAATATACAATCATCTGCATCCTGTTTCCCACGGAGGTTAATCCATGGATTACACATATTGCCAGGAAGCTGTTTTTATCCGCCGCCGCAACAGGTTCGTTGCTGATGTGCTGCTGGAAGGCCACACGGTTTCTGTTCATGTCAGAAACACCGGACGTCTCGGGGAGCTTCTTCTGCCGGGCGCATCGGTTTATCTTATACAGGCACATGGACCAAACAGGAAAACTGCTTATGACCTGATTGCTGTACGAAAGCCGCAGGGAGCACTGTTCAACATTGACAGTCTCGCACCCAATTCTGTCGTCAGGGAATGGCTGGCTGCCAATCATTTTGACCCGATACATCCTGAGTATACCTTCGGTCGTTCACGTCTGGATTTCCTTGCTGTCCGTAACCACCAGCCATGGCTGATTGAAGTCAAGGGCTGTACACTGGTCCGAAATGGCGTCGGCTTTTTTCCGGACGCACCTACGCTGAGAGGCGCAAGGCATCTCGCCGAGCTGACCAGTGCATTAGAGCAGGGGTTTCGCTGTGCTTTGATTTTTGTCATTCAGACAGAAAGCATTTTCTCAGTCAGACCCAATCAGGAATCAGACCCGGCCTTTGCTGAACAGTTCAGGCTCGCCGAGCAAGCCGGAGTAAGAATCATCAGCCTGCCCTGTACTGTCACAGAAAACTCCATATGTGCTGTTTCCGGCTTCAGCTGGTAGCAACCCCCTTTCTTCGCTGAATCACCCGCATAGTCAAACCCCCGTGCCTGTCAAAAGGACACGGGGGTTCCTGTTTCTCGGGTATTGTGTTCTTTTATCTCATACCTGCCCAGGCGTTTTTCCAGACGGTCAGATCAGTCACCGCCTCAGCAAAAGGTCCCGGAACCGGATGCACGCTCCGATGATCTCCCAGATAATCCCGGTCCAGAATAAGGTCAGAGCCATCCGGATTCTCGAACCGCTCTTCAGGTTCGAACGCTTTACCCAGTGTATCACTGCTCACAATGCCACCGGTAAAATCCTTTAACACCTTGTACAGGTTTGTCTGAAGCCTGTATTCGCCCTGATCTTCCGTAAGCTCGACCTTAACCTTGCTCCGTTTGTTCACAAGCGTGTGGCTGTCATGCTTGGATACATTGGCTCCGTTCAGATAGGCATTCCCATCAATCCAGACAGGCAGGTGGCCGAAGTGATAGGGAGCAAGAGCACCCATGTCCGGTTCCTGTCCGATCATAAAATGAGAAATCCATTCATCATATGACGGGAAAATATCAAACGCCTTGGTTCCCGCTGCTTCATAGTCCGCATCCTTCGGAGTCTTCTCCGGATGCTCAATCGGATACGCCTGAACAAAAATATTATTGAAAATTCTGTCATCACCATGCAGTATGGTCATAAAACCGGCAACTTCTGTACGATGACGTATATGGTAAGGCGTATACCGCGGCTCACGCTGTCCATTGACAATACTGTCCACTCCGGAATTAATCAGACTGAAAGAACCAAGAACCAGGTTATGGACACAGGCAATTCCCTGACTTGGCATCGTCACCGAAACCCTGGACAACAGCAGATTGTTATCAATCAGTGTTGGTCCATGCCCGACTTCAATAAAGACATCTGTACTGAACATGGCCCCCTGAGCATGCTGCACACCTGCCGGCGGCTGATTGTCGTGAAGCAGGTTCTGGCTAATCCGTGCACCCTGTGCCTGCCAGTCACACCAGATTCCCATAATACAGTGATGAATATGATTTCTTCGAATGGTTACATCTATTGCTGCATGCAGCTTGATCCCTGCAGTCTCAGCACCGCCCAGTTGCTGTGAATTGCAGATATGATGGATCTCACAGTCTTCAATGGTGGAAAATACACCGCCCATCCGGCCGACAATCCCGGTCTGCTCGCAATGATGAATATTACATCTGCGAATGATGTGACCCCCGACCTTTTCCTTCACCCAGCCATGGTATTGTCCCCGGCACACTGCATCCCGCTCCATTTGCGTGGGGCTTTTGACATGACGGGTATAAAAATACATATCATTTTCCGGATCCCTGTACTTGCCCAGAGAAATCCCGCAGCATTTGCTGCCATAAATTTCACAGTCCTCGATAATCCAGCCGCGGCTCCAGTGCGGACCGATCATCCCGTCCTGATATGCAGCCGGTGGCGCCCATGTTGTTGCCGCCTTACAGATGGTAAATCCTGAAACCGTAATCCAGCTGATACCTGTTTCTTCCGGCATAAAGCAGTTTCTGCGTACCGTAATCTCCACATTTTCCAGGTTCGGATCTTTGCCGTGGAAATTTGCATACAGAACCGTTTCGTTACCATCCTGTTCTGTGAACCACTTGTATGTTGACTCCTCCTGTACCCAGGAACACGGGTCTGCTTCCCCTTTCAGGCATTCTTCTAGGGTCGCTGTCTCATACATCTGCTTATCATTGAGAAATACCGCGCCCGTGTGCCTGATTGTGGGTGCAAAATACCAGTCTCCGCAGACAAACGTAGTATACGGATTATACCCGCCGAAAACACCATTCTGTACCCGGGCTGTCCATACGTCCCCTTTCCAGTGCTTCCATTCTTTCAGCTCTTCAGCGCCCGTAATCACAGCCGTCCCGGGCTTTTCAGAACGATAAACAATGCGCTGTTCCTCAGTCCCTGCATAACGCGGGTTTACATACTCTCTGTATACGCCGGGCGCAACCAGAATCTCATCGCCTGGCCGGGCAAGCTGTGCGGCATCATTAATCCTGCGGAATGGCATAATCTGGCTTCCATTCCCTTCTCTGGGCGCCTGAGCATTCACGTAATAAATCATACAATCCTCCTTATTCTCTCATCTGCTATCTGTTTCTGTCAGTTTTGATTCCGAATTTTCTCCTGCAGCATCCAATTCTGTTCCGAAGACTCTGATTCTGCACCTCAATGACATTTCCGGGGAATGAATCTCTCAACATCTCACAGAGTGATGCCTGGAGCCTCATGTCACATTAAGAATTCTCTGACCTGCGGCAATAATCAGCGGTAAGGTCACAGCAAAGAAAAGCGTTGACATCAGCACAGTACGTCCGCATAGCTCCGGCTCCTTATCTGCCTTGATCGCATACAGTGAAGTCAGGGTTGCACACGGACAGGCGATATAGATCAGAACACACAGTTTTTCCATTGATTCCAGCGGCACAATCCGCAGAAGCAGACATGCCAGGAGCGGAATTACCAGATTCCGGATTACCACTATCATATAAGCTTTCTTTTCCGTCAACAGACTGACAAGGCGATTCTCCGACATCATAACACCGATAATGATCAGAGAAAGCGGTGTTATCATACTTCCGATATTTCCGACAACAGTCTGTACCGGATCCGGAAAATGAATCTGCAGCAGCAGCATGGGAATCAGAATCAGTGTACTGACCATGCCCGGTGTCAGCAACAGTCGCAGATGGAACCTTTCTCCGGTAAACAATGCATACTGAACTGCAAAAAACAGTACATTAAACACCAGCAACGCTGCTACATTGTACAGTATTCCCATATCACCGAACAGTGCCTGACACAGTGGCAGGCCAAGAAAAGTGCAGTTCGGGAACGTCACAAGACCTGTGGATGCCGCACGGATTGCATTCCCGGATCTTCTGAGCCTGTGTATCAGCAATGAAACCGCAAGAGTAAGTCCAAAAACCAGTAGTATCACTGTCACCGCTATGCCCAGATTCTTGAAACCCTGCGCATCAAGCGTCTGCCTGGACGAAGAAAGAATAGTAAACGGCAGAATCAGATTTGCACAAAGCGTTGTCAGGTCTTTTCGCAGTTCCGGACCAATCCAGTGGATTTTTCCTGCAACATAACCAACCAGTATATAAAGAAGAATGCAGAGTATCTGACGAAAAACAAGCATCATTGGCATAGCACAGTCCCTGCTTTCTCAGCATACATCCCGGCCTTGTTTCTGGATGCACTGCTCTATTTTTTCCGTAAACTCGGGCAGTCTGCGATGAATCCGGACAAAGTGTCCTTCCGGATCCAGGAAAACATGATCCGACGTTGCCCTGCAGATACAGTCATCCTGGCCATTTTTGCTGATGGTATAGCCCAGACGGAGCACAACTTTATCAAAGGAAAGAACCCGGACCTCCACTGTCAGAAGATCACCAAATGTACAGGATTGCAGATACTCAAGTTGCACAGCCCTTACAGGAGACAGAATTCCTTCCGCTTCCATGCGTTCATATGCAAACCCCAGCTCCTCCATGAAGAGAATCCGTGCTTCTTCCATCCAGTGAAGATAATTTGCATGATGCGCAATACCCATGCGGTCCGTTTCGTAGTACTGCACTTTTCTTAGCATCTTCTGCTCTGCCCCTTTCATGCTTTCTGAAGCTGTCTTTGCAGAATATCCAACTCATTGTATCACAGCTTCCCAACATCTGTCGTTTCTCTTTTTCGCCAGTTGCTCCTTATTCTGTGCTTTTCTTGTACTTCGTTTCCTACCCTCTTTTTTCCATGCATGTGTGCAATTCTTTTCCGAACATGATATGATGGTCCGGACAACCAGCGTTTTCCGCTTCCTTCCGGACAGTCTGCAGGATGCAATGGAGGGAACACTATTATGTACAGATCGAGGTTTTCCGGATTATGGCAAAACTGTATGCAACTTTAGGACCCGCCTGCAATCAGACAGATGTCCTGGCACAGATGCTGCACTATGGACTGGATGGTATGAGACTGAACCTGAGTCATACCTCACTGAAGGAGAGTACACAGCTTCTCAGTACATTCCGGTCTGCCTGCCGTACTGTCGGACAGCAGGCAGCCCTCATGATTGATCTTCAGGGACCTGACCAGCGCATTGACGGTATCCCTGAGCCGTATACTGTCACAAGCGGCGATCAGCTGGTAATTCAGCCTTCCGTCAACTGCAGAGCGCTTCCCGCCTTTCATGTTTCTCCCGGGCTTGCCGCTGCCCTGCGTACCGGAGATCATCTGTTGATTCATGATGGTCTTATCCGCATTGAGATCATTCGCAATAGCACACCCGGGGCAAACACTGATACTGCGGCTGATGATGGGTTTCTGGCGCAGGTCCTTCGGGGCGGAGTGCTTGAAAACGGTCAGTCCATCAAGATAGAAAACAGAGAAATTAAAAGTCCGGCTCTTACTGCAGCAGACCTGATGAATCTGGATCTGGCCGCTGAAGCAGGCGTATCGTCTGTCATGCAGCCGTTTGTCCGCAGTGCCTCCGATCTGGAAGAAGTCCGGGCTGCTTTGTCAGCCCGGAATCTTCATGCTCATATCTTTGCCAAGATTGAGACTCTGTCCGGCCTGGATCACATCCGGGAAATCCTGCCGTCTGCCGATGTGATCGTCATTGCACGGGGTGATCTTGGGAACGCTGTACCGCTCTGGTCTCTCCCCGGTGTACAGAAAGATATTGCCGCGCTATGCCGGGAAGCGGGTAAACCTTTCATGGTTGTTACACAGATGCTGCAATCCATGATTACATCCCCAGTACCCACCCGTGCAGAAGTCAGCGATATCTTCAATGCTGTTCTTGATGGTGCAGACTACCTTATGGTCACCGGTGAAACAGCCATCGGCCAGTATCCGGTACAGGTAATCCGTTATCTTGCTCAAACAGTACAGGAAGCAGAATCCTATCGTGCCCGCGTGTCCACACAATATTCCAGTCATTCGGAGGTGTCCCCATGAAACGTTGTCCGCCTGAAGCCGTTGGTATTCAACCGGATGGAATTCTTGCCTTCATCCAGGATATGCAAAAGCAGAAAATTCATCTGCACGCACTGATGATTCTCAGACATGGACAAGTCTGTGCTGAAAGCCACTTTGCACCCTGGAACAATCAGGATAAGCACATGCTCTATTCTCTCAGCAAGAGTTTTACCTCCACAGCACTTGGCTTTGCCGTTCAGGATGGCCTGTGCACGCTTGAAGACTCTGTTATCGGGTATTTCCCGGAATACCTTCCCGCTCAGCCCTGTGAAAACATGCAGAAACTGAGAATCAGGCACCTGCTCACTATGAATACCGGTCATGAAAAAGAGCCCCCGCTCAATGGCCCATGCTGGGAAAAGAACTTTCTTCAGAGCTACATTGCGCATGAGCCTGGAACATATTTTCTGTACAATACGGCTGCCACATACATGCTCTCCGCCATCATTCAGAAAATCACCGGAAAAAAGCTGCTGCAATATCTTCGTGAAAAGCTCCTGATTCCTCTGGGCATGAGCTCTGACATCTGGTTCGAGGAATCCCCGACCGGTATTGCCGCAGGTGGTTTCGGACTGAATGTCCGGATTGAGGACATTGCACGGCTTGGACAGTTCTATCTCCAGGAAGGCGCATGGCAGGGAAAGCAACTGCTTTCACGCGACTGGATCCGCAACGCCAGATCAGCCTGGTCTGACTCCAGCAGGACACATGATCCGACCAGTGACTGGGGTGCCGGATATGGCTACCAGTTCTGGATGTGCCAGCCGAAAAATGTCTATCGGGGTGACGGTGCGTTTGGGCAATACTGTATCATCCTTCCGGACCAGGATATGGTCATTGCCATGAACAGCGGAGTAACCAATATGGGTGCTGTCATGCAATCCCTCTGGACCCATGTGCTTCCTGCTGTTGACACGCTCTCCGGTCAGTCCGCCTTATCACGCATCCCTGAACATTACGTCTCTCCGGCATACTGGGAAGAGCATGATCTGAACATCTCTGAACCGATCCCTGACAAAACATGGACCGGAGACTCTCGGCTGCTGGAAAAACCCTTGCACCTGGAAGAAATCAGGGTCAGCCGTGATGCGCTTGATTTCATGATTGAAGGTCAGCCAAGCCGGATTCCGCTCTGCAGCACAGA
>ODAI011273623.1_pt1 | contig 16823 bp, 15 predicted proteins | sample 1539321 | NCBI WGS metagenome assembly ODAI01 (sample SAMN02144231, study PRJEB22623) | gut metagenome | biome: sheep rumen | host: Ovis aries | place: New Zealand | reverse complement strand
TACAATGAGTATGAAAACTCAACAAGAGCTTTTATCCGCAATGCAAGAGAAGAAATATGCAATCACTGGTCAAAGTGAAAACAGCAGTGGTGCAATGGTACGTTCTCAAGCAGTTCCTTGTGATTTTGTTCTTGTAGCTTCAGGAAACATTCAAGTTCTCGAAGGAATGCACATTGCAATGCGTTCAAGAATCAGAGGATACGGTTATGAAGTATTCATGAAAGATTACATGGAAGACACTACTGAAAACAGGGAAAAGCTTGTTCAGTTCGTAGCTCAGGAAGCGAAAAACGATGGCAGAATTCCACACTTTGCTCCTGATGCATTGGATGAAATCATCATGGAAGCAAAAAGAAGGTCCGGAAAGCAAAATGCATTAACTTTAAGATTAAGGGACTTAGGTGGATTAGTAAGATCTGCTGGAGACGTAGCTATTGAAAAAGGAGCAGACCTTGTTACAGCAGAGCATGTATTTGAAGCTAAAAGATTTGCAAGAACTCTTGAGCAACAAATCGCTGATAGATCTATCTTACAAAGAAAAGATTACAGTATGGTTTCCGCCGAAGGTGGAAGAGTCGGTTTAGTAAATGGGCTTGCAGTAATCGGTGACAGAAGCGGTATCGTTTCCCCAATTGCAGCAGAAGCGGCTCCAACTCAATCTAAAAGCGGTGGTCAGATTATTGCTACCGGTAAGTTAGGTGAAATCGCTCAAGAATCTGTTCAAAACGTAAGTGCATTAATCAAGAAGTACACTAACAAGGATATTTCAAACTACGATATTCACGTTCAGTTTATCCAAACTTATGATGGTGTTGAAGGTGACTCCGCTAGTGTAAGTATTGCAACAGCGGTAATTTCCGCTATCGAAGAGATTCCAATCGATCAGACTGTTGCATTGACTGGTTCATTGAATGTCCGTGGAGATGTAATGCCTATCGGTGGAGCTACCGCTAAAATCGAAGCGGCTGCAGAAGCTGGAATGAAAAAGGTATTGATTCCTAAATCAAACTTGAAAGATGTCATGATTGAGAAAAAATACGAAGACATGATTGAAATCATTCCAACTGAAACCTTAAGTGATGTTTTAGAAAATATTTTAATTAGCGGTTCAGCTAAAGATAAGTTAATTGAAAAAATGAAAAACATCGGTTCTAGAGTTGCAGAAAAAGTTCCACAAACAAATTTAAACAATCCAACTACTAACTAGTTGGATTATTCAACTATTTTTTCTTTTACTATTTTTTCTATTGTGTTATAAAATTCGCAGTCTGTTTTATCTAGTTTTTCAAAAGAAGCATCAACGCTGCAGCTGCAAACGTCTGTTTTTCCAATAGTGAACTCATTAGAACCTTTTTTGATTAGAATTCCGAATAGTTTTTCCTCATTATCGGAGTACTTGTCGAATTCTTCAGGGGTGAGCTGTAGATTATAGTCCTTTTCTGAAAATATGTCGCATTCATTCAAGATTGGCATGAATGTCATCATTCCTAATGGCAGAAATATATTTTCGCTTTTTGCAATTTTTTCGAGTCTGTCTTCGTAGGAATCGTCCTCGTTGATGTCATAACCAGTGATTTCGAGGATGTTGTTGGTGCCCATGTAGTTTTCATCATCAATGATGAAAGCAAGCAAATCAGGGTCTACATAATTATTGCATGTAGCCCTAATATTTTTAATGGTTTCACTAAGATTCATCACAAAACGCCTCGAACCTTTCACATAATGAGAGTACTTTTTCAAGTTTGTCAATTTCATTAAGCCAATCTACAGGAATTGAGTCATAACCGTAATAGATTCCTGCAAGTCCTCCGCATATTGCAGCTGTGGTGTCAGTATCCCTGCCTATATTTACAGCTTCAAGAACTGCGTCGGCATAATTTTCAGTATTTAAAAGAGAATAGACGACAACTTCAAATGTGGAAATCACATATCCCTTACCGCTTATCATATCAAAATCCTTGTTGAATATTTTTTCAAAGTATTTAAGTTCAGGTGAATCCTTATAATATTCTTTAATTTTGTCACATGCAGAATCTATGTGCTCTTCTATTGTAAGGTCTTCATTTTCAAGTATTGACCTTGCCATTTCAATGTATAATACACAAGCGATTCTTGATCTTGGGTGAGCGTGGGTCAGCGCTGAAACGTTTTCAATGGTTTCATAATCGATGTCCTTGATGTAGGCCATTGGGAGAATTCTCATGAGTGATCCGTTTCCGTTGTCCCGTTCTCCTGCACATCCTGATTCTAGGGCAGGATTTCCATGTTCATATCTTGATATTGCAGTTGATGTTGTAGCTCCAAAATCAAAGGTTTCACCTCTCTGCATATACTTTCCATTATTAATCCATTCTACAAACTTGTCCATAATATCGTCATAATTTACGCCTTGCTTTTGAACGATGCTGTGCATGGTAGCTATTGTCATTGCGGAGTCGTCTGACCAGGTTCCAGGAGGTTGGTTATGGGTTCCATAACCTTTCATTTTTGTGACTGGATGTTCTGCAAGTTCAGCTCTTGTGGAAAATTCAACAGGAACTCCCAATGCATCCCCAACTATTAAACCGATTATGCCGTCTTTAACTTTCATAATGTATAATATGTTTTTTATAGTAATTAAATTGTGTTTATATGTAAAAAATAGTTTACATAATTTTTTTATTTTATTATTTACATAATCTTTTTAATGATTTTAAAAACTACTAATCTCACATTGAGGCCTTGGGATGAGTCCGATGCAAAATGTTTATATCACTTTGCAAAAAATCCAAAGATTGGTCCTATTGCAGGTTGGCCACCTCATGAAAGTATTGAAGACAGCTTAAACATTATCAAATCTGTTTTTTCAAAAAAAGAAACATATGCTGTTGCAAAAGAGGGGATTCCAATCGGTTGTGTTGGTCTGTTGTTCCATCCGGATACAAACCACTGGTGGGGCGATGACTCAGCAGAACTTGGCTACTGGATTGCAGAGGAGTATTGGGGAAATGGTTATGCTGTTGAGGCTTCAAAAGTATTGATTCAAAGAGCATTTGACGAACTGAATGTTAAGGAGATTTATGCCACATACAGATGTGAGAATTCCCAGTCTAAACGGGTTTTGGAAAAATTGGGGTTCAAATATCATGCTGATTTAACCAATGTAAACTACTTGAATGAATCATTTAATGAAGTGGCAATGAAATTAGAAAAATAGTTTTATATGTTGAAGAACTAATTTTTATTAATGACAAGAATATGTAAAAATTGTAGTTTTGAAAATCAGGATGATTATGATTATTGCGCAAAATGCGGCACACCGCTAATTGAAGGTCTTCAGCCTAAGCAAGTTTATGTTTACAGACGTGAACAGCCGGAAATTAACAAAAAAGCATTGGTTGCAGCATATATTGTCACTATTTTTTTATCATGGAGCGGATTCATAGTTGGGCTTTTGGCAAAGAACCGCATGATGGCAACATTCACGTTTTTCGGTTTTTTCATGCCGTTTTACTTGGTCCAGTCAAGACATCCAACTCTTAGAAAACACGGTTTGATTATGATGGTAATTTCACTTCTAGGTGTTGCCTGCTCATTTTACGTGATGTTACATTAAAAAAAGAAAAAAGGGAAACTATACAATAATCGGTTTAATATTTCCCAATAGTAATTGTATAGGAATTTCAAAAATGTTAACTCCGCCATTAAACATTGCAGTTTCCATTGCATCGCCTCTAGACATTGATCCAGGGACATTTTCATTGCTTGCATATCCGTAATATCCATCATTTGCACGGATATTGTCTACAATATCTCCACCGAATATGGCAGATGCCGCATCATTGTTCACACTGAATATTAAATGTGGTGTGACGCCGTATGAATATGTCATGATGTCACGGGCTGCACCGTATGGGTCTTCTGGATGATTAATGTGTACATTGTGCAATGTCTGTCCTTCAGCATTTACTGAGCTACCCGGATAAATCCACTTGAATCCTGCAAGGGAAAATGATGCTGCCATGTCTATACTTGCATCTTCAGTTGAATCTTCAGCAACTATCATAACTGGACTTACAATTGTTGAAGCCAAAAATGCAACAACCAATAGGACAATTATGATGATAATTTTATTTCCGTTATTCATGATTACTTTTTATAATACTTTTAAATATTAATACTTAACTTTTTTAATCATCAAAAACATATAGATTTACATATAAAAATTTGGTGATATTGTGATTATAGGTGGTTCATCTTCACAAGATTTGGCTGCACATGTTGCACGTGAGCTTGGAGAAGAGTTATGTTATGTTGAAACTAAGAAGTTTCCAGATGGAGAAAGATATTTAAGAATTACTGGCGAAATTGATGACGAAGTTACTGTTATTCAGTCAACCGGTTATCCGCAAGACGAAAACTTGATGGAATTATTGTTTATTATTTCCAATCTTAAGGATTTGGGAGCCAAAAAGGTAAGGGCCATAGTTCCATATATGGGATATGCCAGACAGGAAAAACGTTTCAATCCTGGTGAAACAATTTCCGCTAAAATCGTTTGTAATTTAATCCAGGCGGCTGGCGCTGATGAATTCATCACATTCAACATTCATGAGGAATGTGTGCTCAAGTTCTTTGACATCCCGGCAAGGAACATCTCCGCTATGCCTGCAATTGCAGAATACCTGGATAAGAAATTCTTCAAGAAAGGCGGTGACAAACCATTGATTATCGCTCCGGATAAAGGTGCTTACGGATTTGCACAAGAGATTTCTGAAATTATCGGTTGCGACTGCACATATCTGACTAAAGTACGTTTAGGACCGGATAAGGTGGAAACTAAAATCGTGGATGTCAGATGCGACAGCGAAAGTGAAAACACCGTTAATGTGGATTCAGTAAAAGGCATGCATGCAATCATTGTAGATGATATTATAGCTACAGGAGGAACAATTGTCAATGCAATTAAAATCCTAAAACAGTATGGTGCATCCTCAGTGGACGTTTGCTGCGTACACCCTATTTTAACCAATAACGGTGCTACAAGGATTTATTCTGCTGGAGCTAATAAAATCATTGGAACTAACAGTTTATCTTCTGATACTTCACGTGTATCTCTTGCAAAATCAATTGCAGATGCATTGAGGGATTAAACCCTCATAATTTAATTCAATCAACTTAAGCTTATTGAATTATTATTTAAACAAATGGGTGTAATCCATGAGAATCTGTCAGGAATGTGGAATTGAGGTCCCGGATGATGAAAGCATCTGTCCGAGATGTGGCAGTGAAGATATTAAGACCGAGAACTTTTGCAGGATATTAGGTACAAAATTAGATTAAAAGTGATGGATATTTTAATTTGCACTGAGGGAATAAAATGGATAAAGAAACTATCAAAAAGGAATTAGTTGATAAATCTAACGATATTTTGAGTAAATATTCAGAACCTAACATGGTTGAAAATGTATCCGTCATGAATATGGCTGCAAAAACCGTGTTTTTAGGTTCTCTTAAGGTGTATAATACAGAAGTTATTCCAAATATACTGAGAGATTTGGAAAAGGACTTAAAAGGATATGGGCAACTTGTAATAAGGGACCAGAAGGTAACTCCATGCTGTTCTCCAAGTTATACTCATATCAGTTTCAATGTTTCAATTAAAAATTAGATACCATGAAGGAATTCAAGCTAAAATCACCTTATAAACCATTAGGTGATCAACCAAAAGCCATTAATTCATTAGCTGAAGGCATAAAAAATGGAGTAAAGGACCAAACCCTTTTGGGTGTTACCGGTTCAGGTAAGACTTTTACAATGGCAAACGTCATTGAAAAAGTCCAAAAACCTACTCTGGTTATTTCTCACAACAAGACATTGGCTGCACAGCTGTATGAGGAGTTCAAAGAATTTTTCCCGGACAATGCAGTCGAGTATTTTGTCAGTTACTATGATTATTATCAGCCTGAGGCTTATGTTCCTAGAACAGACACATTCATCGATAAGGAAGCGTCAATCAATGATGATATCGATATAATGAGACATTCCGCAACACAGTCACTCCTTTCAAGGGATGATGTGATTGTTGTAAGCAGTGTGAGCTGTATCTATGGTATAGGTTCACCTGAAGATTACGGTGAATTTGCTTTTGGAATTGCTGTTGGCGACATTTATGACAGGTCAGAAATCATTCGCAGATTAGTTTTCATGCAATATGAGCGTAATGATATTGAATTTGACAGAGGTCAATTTAGAGTGCGTGGGGACGTTATAGAAATCAATCCAGTTCATGGAACACCACCAATAAGAATAGAATTGTTCGGTGATGAAATCGATGCTATCAGTTTAATCGATAAGGTCACCGGAAAAAAACAGGAATCACTTCAAAGATACATGATTTTCCCTGCAAAGCACTTTGTTGTAGGCCAGGATAAGATGGATACAGCTATTTCAAAGATAACTCAAGAGCTGGATGAACGGCTGGATGAGTTGAATTTAACAGGAAAGCTTCTCGAAGCGCAAAGGCTGGAGCAGAGAACTCGTTTTGATATTGAAATGCTTAAGGAAATGGGATATTGTCCGGGTGTAGAAAACTATTCAATGCATCTGTCCGGACGTCAATGGGGAGAAAAGCCTTATTCCCTTTTAAAGTATTTCCCCGATGACTTCTTAACAATAATCGATGAGTCCCATGTAACCGTTCCTCAAATCAGGGGAATGTATAACGGGGACAGGGCACGTAAGGAAACCCTAGTTGAACATGGTTTTAGACTCCCATCAGCTAAGGAAAACCGTCCTTTAAGGTTTGATGAGTTTGAATCATCAGTAAATCAGGTGATTTATGTATCAGCAACGCCTGGTCAATATGAGCTTGCAAAATCAAGAAATGTAGTCGAGCAAATTATCAGGCCAACAGGACTGGTGGACCCTGAAGTTTTAATCAGGCCTGTTACAGGTCAGGTTGAAGACCTGCTTAAGGAAGTTAAGGAAACTGCCAAGAAGGATGAAAGGGTGCTTGTAACCACATTGACAAAAAGAATGGCAGAGGATTTAACTGATTATTATGCAAGAATCGGCGTTAAGGTAAGATATATGCACTCAGAAATCGACACATTGGAGCGTATTGACATTGTTGACGATTTGAGGCGTGGTAAATTTGATGTGTTGGTTGGTGTAAACCTCTTGAGGGAGGGTTTGGATCTTCCGGAAGTTTCTTTAGTGGCTATTTTGGATGCGGATAAGGAAGGATTCTTAAGAAACGAGACCTCCCTGATACAGACAATAGGCCGTGCGGCAAGAAACATCAATGGACGTGTTATAATGTATGTGGATGACATGACCGATTCCGTCAGAAAGGCGTATGACACCACACTTAAAAGGCGTAAGCTGCAAATGAAATACAATGAGGTTCATGGAATCACTCCAAAATCAACTCAAAGAACTCTGAAAGAGAAAATGGCCGAAGAAGAGGAAAAATACAAAGGCCTCACAGGTGCTGAAGTTGACAAGATGCCTAAGGATGAGCTTCAACTGTTAATTAAAGACCTTGAAAAAGACATGAAGGAGGCTGCTGCAAGACTTGACTTTGAAAGGGCAGCTGAGTTGAGAAATAAGCTTTATGCATTGAAAGGATTTGACAAATAATATTTTTATTATTTTTTTTATAATTTTGATAACCTTTATATACTATTTTTTATAATATATTATATCGGAATATATCTTCCGACAGTTATGTTCCGTTAAATTTTATTAGTGATTATTATGGTTTTAAGTACAGGAAATACTGCATGGATGCTTGTTGCAACAATTATGGTTTTGTTAATGAGTGTTCCAGGCATAGCATTTTTTTATGGAGGATTATCAAAAAGAAAGAACGTTTTAAACTCAATGTTTTTATCTTTAATAGCATTTGCAATTGCTAGCATAATCTGGATTTTATATGGTTATCAATTGTCATTTTCAACAGCCAGCCTTGCAGGGTTGATTGGAATACCGGAAAACCTGTTCATGGAGGGGATAGGAGTTGATTCATTAACTGGTACTATCCCAACATTTGTCTTTGCCGGTTTTCAATTAACTTTTGCAGCACTTACTGCAGCAATCGTGTCCGGTTCAATTGTTGGAAGGATGAAAACAAAAGCATGGGTGATTTTTACAGTATTATGGGTGACATTAATCTACATCCCTGTGTGCCATTGGATTTGGGGTGGCGGATGGTTAATGAACTTAGGTGCAATTGATTTTGCGGGAGGAGTTGCCGTTGAGGTAAACTCAGGATTTTCAGCTCTTGCACTGGCACTTATACTAGGAAAACGGAAAGATACATCATTGCTTCCGCATAACTTGGGATATTCCATTTTGGGAGCAGGATTTTTATGGTTTGGATGGATGGGATTCAACGGAGGATCTGCTCTTGCAGCTAATGGATTGGCAGGTTCCGCAATTCTGGTTTCAAATACTGCAGCTGCGGTTGCAATGATTGTATGGGTCATTATGGATGTAATCAAGGTTGGAAAACCAACAGTGTTAGGTGCAATCACCGGTGCAGTTGCAGGTCTGGTTGCTATTACTCCTGCTGCAGGTTTTGTTCCCCTTTCAGGTTCAATTGTCATTGGATTAGGCGCATCACTGATTTCCTATTATGCAGTATACAATCTTAAGGCTAAATTCGGCTATGATGATGCCCTGGATGTATTTGGAGTGCACGGTCTTTCAGGCGTTTGGGGTTTGATTGCCACAGGACTTTTTGCATCTCCGGCAATTAATGGTGCTGCAGGATTGTTTTATGGAAACCCGTCTCAATTGACAGTTCAAGTCATAGCTGTTGTTGCAACTGCAATTTATACATTTGTGGTAAGTTTATTAATAGCAAAAGTACTAGATATAACAATAGGATTAAGAGTAGAAGATAGACAAGAAATCACTGGTCTTGACTCCGCATTGCATGAGGAGTCTGGTTATAGACTTTAATGATGGAGTGGTAATATGAAAAGGATTATTGCAGTAATACGTGAAGAGATGTTTGAAAATGTCAAAACTGCTCTTTTGGCAGCGGGATGCGAAGGAATGAATGTTTCCACTGTAAAAGGAAGAGGAAGGCAATTAGGGATAAAGGAATCCTACAGAGGTTCTAGCTATTGTATTGATTTGATTCCAAAAACAAGGATTGAACTTATTGTAAATGAGGAGGACTTGGACAGGATTATTGACATAATCATTGAAAGCGCCAGAACCGGTGATGTTGGAGATGGAAAGATATTTGTTTCTGATGTCGAAGAGGTAATTAGAATCAGAACTGGCGAAAGAGGCTCTGATGCGGTTTAACTGACTTATAATAATTATCTCCTTTTTTTCTTTTTTTTATAATTTTATTATTTTTTTACTTTTCAAATGCTCTCTAAAAGATTTTATAAATGAGTTTGTTCTAATATTATATAACTAATTTTAGGAGATTATTATGACTAATGAAGATAAGAAACAAATTGTCATCAAGGGTGCACGTGAGCACAATTTGCAGGATATTGATGTAAGTGTCCCCCGTGATGAATTCATTGTAATTACAGGTCTGAGTGGGTCTGGAAAGTCTTCACTAGCTTTTGATACAATTTATGCTGAAGGACAGCGTAGATATGTTGAATCATTATCTGCTTATGCAAGACAGTTCTTGGGTCAGATGAAAAAACCGGAAATGGAATCCATTGAAGGTTTGTCTCCTGCTATTTCAATTGACCAAAAAACTACAAGGGAAAATCCAAGATCTACCGTAGGAACAATTACAGAAATTTATGATTATTTGAGATTATTATTTGCAAGAATAGGAATTCCTCATTGTCCTAATTGTGGAAAGGAAATTTCACAGCAGACCATCGGACAAATCGGAGAATCCATTATTGAAGAGGGTGAAGGAGTTAAAATCCAGATTTTGTCACCTATCGTCCGTGATAAGAAAGGCCAGTTTAAGGATGTTTTGGAAGATTTGAGAAATAAGGGATTTGTAAGGGTTCGCGTTGATGGTGAAATAAAAGATTTGGATGAGGACATTAACCTTGCAAAGACTTACAGGCATGATATTGATGTTGTAGTGGACAGACTTAAAATAAGAAAGGATGTTGACTTTAAAAGAAGGCTTGTGGATTCACTTGAAACCGCAGCGGAATTCACTAACGGTTTAATCACTGTATTATTTGACAACGGAGACAAGGAATATGAGAAAAAATATTCCGAACACTTCGCATGTGTGGACTGTGGAATAAACTTTGAGGAGCTTACTCCAAGGATGTTTTCATTCAATGCGCCTCAAGGGGCATGTCCTGAATGTAACGGAATAGGTTCAAAAATGGAAATTGGCCCCGATTTGGTGGTTCCGGACAAATCATTGACATTAAATGAGGGAGCTATTGTGCCATGGGCAAGCTCTGCCAAAAGGGAAAATTACTATTTCCAAATGCTTGATGCAGTATCAAAATATTTCAATTTCAGCATGGACACTCCATTTGAAGAGCTGTCTAAAGAACATCAGGATACAATTCTTTTTGGTTGCAATGAGAAAATTCCATTCACTTTTAAGAGAAGGAACAAATCCTACATGGTGAACCGTAAATTTGAAGGTGTTGTTCCAAGAATGCAAAGATTGTACTTTGAAACCAAGTCAAGCTATTCAAGAAAATACCTCTCAAAGTTCATGTCAGACAGGAAATGTTATGTTTGTGACGGTAAACGTTTAAGACCTGAGATATTGGCCGTAACTGTCGGCGGAAAGTCAATCATTGATGTTTGTGATTTGGCAATCAAGGATTCTTATCAGTTTTTCCAGGATTTGGAACTTACAGAAAGAGAAAACTTCATTGCAAAGGAAGTCTTAAAAGAGATTAAAGAAAGATTAAGTTTCCTGGTGGAAGTTGGTCTTGACTATTTATCAATGTCAAGGTCCTCAGGTACATTATCTGGTGGAGAAGCACAACGTATACGTTTGGCAACCCAAATCGGTTCAGGGCTTGTAGGTGTATTATATATTTTGGACGAGCCAAGTATCGGACTTCACCAAAGGGATAATATAAAACTTATTGAAGCACTTAAAAGACTTAAAGACTTGGGAAATACCTTGGTAGTTGTTGAACATGACGAAGAGACAATCTTGTCAGCGGATTATGTTGTAGACATTGGTCCTGGTGCTGGTGAGCATGGTGGAAAGGTAGTTGCTCAAGGAACACCATTGGACATAATGAATAATCTGGATTCAATCACTGGCCAATATATTTCAAGAGTCAAAAAAATTGATATTCCTAAGGAAAGACGCCCTGGAAATGGTAAATTTATTAAGATTATTGGAGCTGAACAAAATAATCTCAAGGATATTGATGTTGAAATTCCATTAGGTAAGTTCACATGTGTAACAGGAGTGAGTGGATCAGGTAAAAGTAGTCTGATTAATGAAATCTTATACAAGGGAGCTCACGGTAAATTATCCAAGAAATTCATGTTTGCCGGCAAATATAAGGAAATTGAAGGATTGGAACACATTGACAAGGTAATTGCAATAGACCAAAAACCTATCGGAAGAACTCCAAGGTCAAATCCTGCAACTTACACTGGTGTATTTACTGACATTCGTGAACTATTTGCAAATACTCCTGAATCTAAAGCAAGAGGTTATAAACCTGGAAGATTCTCATTCAACGTTAAGGGAGGAAGATGTGAGGCATGTTCCGGTGATGGAATTGTTCAGATTGAAATGCACTTCTTGGCGGATGTATATGTTCCATGTGAAGTTTGTGGAGGTAAAAGATACAATGAAGAGACTTTGGATATAAGATACAAGGGTAAAAATATCTATGAAGTCTTGGAAATGACTGTAGAAGAGGCATTGGAATTCTTTGAAAACATTCCAAAAATCACCAAAAAACTACAGACATTATTTGATGTTGGATTAGGATACATGAAAATCGGCCAGCCTGCGACAACACTTTCCGGAGGGGAAGCTCAAAGAATTAAGTTGGCTAAAGAATTGTCCAGAACAAGCACTGGCAAGACATTATACATTTTAGATGAGCCGACAACCGGTCTTCATTTTGCTGATATTAAAAGGCTGTTAGAGGTTCTAGCAAGATTGACCGATGCAGGAAATTCTGTTGTTGTCATTGAGCATAACCTGGATGTAATCAAAACCGCAGACCATATCATTGACCTCGGTCCTGAAGGTGGAGATGGGGGTGGTCAGGTAATTGCTACCGGAACTCCTGAAGAGATTGCAGAGGCCGGAACCTACACCGGTCAGTTCTTGGAAAAAATGCTTGACGAAAACATCACACCTTATGCAAAGGAATTGGTAGAAGATATAGGAAAATGAGATATCTTCTATTTTATTATTTTTTATAACTTTTTTTAATAATTTTATTCAATATTACTATTTTTCATATAAATTTTCTACAACAATGTTTACTTATATTAGTATATTTTAAAAAAAATATATTATATAATTTAATTTTTTTAAATTTTTTTCAATAAATTTATATATTTTACTGAATAAACTTTTTATTAACTAATAATAGTTAACTTTAAATACTGGTTTAAAGCCTATTAGTAGTACACTTGTTATTTTAGGTGATAATAATGAGAGAGTTATATGAAAAGATGATTAACGAGTCAATGGCTGCTCAAAAGGCAGACATTGCTGTTATATCAGAAAATAGGTACAACGATTTTAAAATAACTGATGCAAAACCTTATGCTGATGCTGTTTCTGGCATGACTGCATTGGATAACCAAGCTGAATCAGTAATAAACTTGCACAAAGACTCTGTTAAAAACCATTTTGAAATTTTATCTTCCATTACAGATACTTTAAAATGTGAAGATGATCCGTTCATTGAACATTTCCAAACTCCTCCAGTTTTAGAAATTTTATGTGAAGAAGATGGTGACTTTGCAGACAGTGTAGATAAATTCATCCAGGCTATCGCTGATAATGAAGCAATTGTTGCTAAAGAATCTATCAGAAGATATGGTGGATTTTATGGACCTACTTGTGTAGTGGACTTTGCATTGATGCCTGGAAGTACCAGTAATGTAGTAAATCAAATATTGCAAAAAACAGACATTCCAGTAGCTCACAAACAAGCAATCTTATCTGCAAAATCTTGGGGTATGAACACTTCTTACGGAATTGGGGACGCTTTTGCTAACGCTATTGAAGCAGGTGCAACTGCTGCTGAAGCAACCGAAAAAGAAATAGCAACATTGCAAAATGTCTACAAAAACCCTATTGAAGCACAAGGAGAATTGATGGATGATGCAGACCACTCTTCATTTGATGTAAGGGACTACATGAACAAATACAAAAAAGCAATGACTGCAACTGTTAAAGCTGCAATGGATGATGGAGTACACTACGGAAACATCGTAACTGTTCCTGCATACTGTGTTGGAGATATCGGACACCATATCGGTCAATCCACTTACAACATGTGTAAGGATGACGTAACATTGGCGATTGTCCAAGCTACTGCTGAAGTAATCGAAGCAACATTAAGAGGAAACTTAGACAACTATCAATCACCATTCAATGTATTGAACCTTGCAACAGGTTCATCTGCATGTGCAACAGAATTTATCTTAGAACTAGATGGATTCAACGCACCTATGGTTGTTGACTTATTCTCCAAAAGATTCCACAACTTCGTACAACAATATCCAACAAGAGGAGCTGCTGCTGAATTGCACAACTGTGACTTCATGGACATGATTTACAGAGGATTCAACGCAATCAGTGGAGCAAGAAAATCAAGAGCAGGTCTTGGTGGGGAATTAGTTCCTAAAATTAAAGGATTTGACGTTGACTTAAGCCCAATCTTAAACAACGAAATCGTAATGAACCCACAAAGATACACTTACCCTGCATGTGCAATTACAGTAAGATTCTCTTCACTTATGAGATTAGCAGACTACCCATGTCTCTTAACATCAGAACCTATTACTGCAACAATGATGACAAACCTTATTGCACTTGATAAAGAAGCACCAGGATCTCCTGTAAGAGGATGTAAAAACTGTGCTGCTGCATCACTTGTAGATAACAAACACGAGTACTGTCAATGGAGAGAAGCAGTTTAGGTGAGATGCATGACTTGTAATATAAGAAAAAAATTCTTTGCAGAGCTTCTAGGAACATTTTTCCTGGTATTTTTCGGTACAGGTTCAGCTGTAGTGACTTTGTTAATTTCTGAAAGCATCACTCCTGGTGCTGCAGGAATTGGACCTTTAGGTGGTCTTGGTGACTGGATTGCTATTGCTTTAGCATTTGGTCTAACTGTAATGATTTGTATTTATGTATTTGGTAAGATATCTGGTGCACATTTAAATCCTGCTGTAACTATCGGATTGCTTGTAACCAAAAACATCGCTTTGGTTGACAGTATCTATTATATTGTTGCTCAAGTGATTGGTGCATGTTTAGGAAGCCTTTGTTTATTCCTATGCTTAGGCGCTCCAGCAGTCACTATCGGAGGATTAGGTGCAACTGCTCCTGGACTTGGTGTAAGTTACATGCAAGCAATGTTTGCGGAATTTCTGGGAACATTCTTCCTTATGATGGTTGTAATGGGTGTAGCAGTTGATAAAAAGGCAGAACCTGGTTTTGCTGGAATTTCAATTGGTATGACTGTTGCAGCAGTTATTGTAGTTTTAGGTGCATTCACCGGAGCTTCAATCAACCCTGCACGTACATTCGGACCATACTTAATGGATATGATTTTAGGAGGTCAAAACCTCTGGGGATTATTCCCAATATACTTGGTCGGACCTATTCTCGGTGCAATCTGTGCAGCATTCGCTTACGCATATCTTGCAAAAGACAGTGGAGTCTGTGAACTTCCACAACCATTCAATGATGAATAATTCTTTTGAATTATTCTTTTCTTCTTTTTTTTTAGTGAACATTTGGAACTATTACTTTTTTAACAATGAACTATAAAAGTAGTATTGGTGATAATTTGAATATAAATCTTAAGGAAGCAATTTTGATATTCGTTAGAGGAATACTTATGGGATCTGCGGATATTGTTCCGGGAGTGTCTGGAGGAACAATTGCTTTAATTACTGGAATTTATTCTCATTTGGTAGAAGCAATTAGTAACATTAAGTTTGGATTTGTAAAACCACTGTTTAAAGGAGATTTGCATGGATTTTGGACCCAATTGCTAGATGAAATAGATTTTAAGTTTTTTATTCCATTGATATTGGGTATAGGTGTAGCATTCTTAACACTTGCTAAAGTTGTAACTTTTTGTATGGATAACTATACTGCATTTACATATTCATTCTTCTTAGGGCTAATTATAGCTTCTGCAGTAATATTGTTTAAAAAACTCAATAAAATTAACCTAAAAAATATATTATTTGCAATAATTGGATGTGTTTTAACATACATATTTGTAAGTTTGAATCCGATTGCGGCAAATCATTCCCTGCTGATAATATTCTTTTCAGGTATGATAGCCATTTGTGCAATGATTTTGCCAGGTATTTCAGGATCATTTTTACTGTTGCTTTTAGGGCAATATAAATACATGTTAAATGCCCTTCACCAATTGCATTTATCTGAAATAATTGTATTTGTTGTCGGTGCGGTAATAGGAATACTGGGTTTTTCAAAAATATTGAATTATTTGCTCAAAAATCATGAAGAAGTGACCATGGCATTTCTTATTGGTGTAATGCTTGGATCATTAAAAGTACCTGGTGTTGAAATCGCAAATTCAGTTGGTATGAACTTTGCAGGTCTGTTTCCTTGTTTAATTATTGCAATTATAGGATTTGCGATTATTATAATAATGGAAACCAATTTTGATTATATCGAATAATCAAAATTAATTATTTTTTTTTTAATGTATTATATTGATTTATTTTTGTAAAATTATTTTACACGTGTAAAATTGATTTATTTTAGTATTAATAGATTATTTGGGCTTTATAGTAAAATATATATTATTTTTAGAATAATATTTGATTATAAAGTATGTAACGGTTGAATAATGTCATATATTTACATTGATGAAAGTGGAGATTTGGGAACTAAAAAGTTTAGTTCAAAATATTTTGTTATAGTTGGAGTTAAGGTTGAAAACCCAATAACTTTAGATAGGGTAATAAATAAAACTAGACGTTTAGTGAAAAAGAAACTTTTAACCTCTAATGAGATTAAAGGAAGTAATTTTCCTTATGAGTTAAAGTTAAAAAGTTAAAAAATGTGAATTATGAAACATTTATCCTTGTTTTTGAAAAAATTAACAGATATAAAATTGGATATGGATATGATAATAAGGAATTATATGATATATTGGCTTCTGAATTAGCTAAATTAATAACTATAACTAATCCTACTTTTATCTTCATTGACAAGTCAAAAAACAAAAATTATGAAATACTCAAATTCAATCAGAAATTTCTAGAAAATTTAATCAATTATAAAAATCAACCAATTACTATTGAGCATGTGAATTCTATGCATTTCAAGGGGTTGCAAATTGCTGATTTAATTTCATGGTCAATTTTTCAAAGTTTTGAGCATGACAATAATGAATTTTCAAGATTAATAAAAAATAAAACAATTAAAGAATTATATAAAAATTAGATTAATAAGATATGAAGAACCCATGTACCACCTAATTCGCCCCTCGTCGAGACAAGGATATATGGGCTGAACTTCAAAAGAAGTTTTTACCTCCTATAAAATTCAATTAATAATTATGTATGCCATAACATATAAACATATTGCAAGAAAAAATTATACTTCAAAACCTCCATCAGCAATAATTCTTTCACCCACAGGCTGTTCATCTTCAAAGTTA
>ODAI013247485.1_pt1 | contig 16824 bp, 13 predicted proteins | sample 1539321 | NCBI WGS metagenome assembly ODAI01 (sample SAMN02144231, study PRJEB22623) | gut metagenome | biome: sheep rumen | host: Ovis aries | place: New Zealand | reverse complement strand
TTCAATACAGCCGCGCATGACATAAGTCCGTGCCAGCCCGGTGAGCACGGAAGCATAATAGTCTGCAACATAGGCCTTTTCGTTGTCGGGTATATTGCGGAGCAGGGAAGGGCATTCCAGGAAGGAACGGTACTGGCTGTCATACAGACAGTGCATGATATTATTGCGCGCCAGCAGCGCAAGCATGCTCCGGTGTGAAATGATATAGTGAGAGTAGTAACGGCACATGCTGTCCATATCGGGAGAGCACGAAGACTCATGGAAAGCGCTTTCGGGCAGGTAACAGTACTCGCGCGAGAGCTTGTAAATGACAACATTATCCTTACTTTCAAACAGTGTATAGAAAGTCTGTCTGGAAACCTGTGCCTCCCTGCACAGGTCGGAGACAGAAATATCGTCATACTGCTCTTCACTCAGCAGCCGCATCATGGCTTCTGCAATCTGTTGCTGAGAAAAGACGGCCATCCGATTATGTCCGCTGTACATAGGTTACCTCCGCTGTCATGAAGAATCTTTACCAAAAACCTTGACAAATGTCCAGGATGCCTTTAAGATGATACCTGATTCGCTGACAACTGTCAAGATTGTGGACAGCTGTCAGACTTTCTCTTCCGCATGGGCGGATGCAGTTGCAGAACTGCAGATGGAGGTAATATGCTGGTTATTCCTGTTTATAATGTTATGCTTTTGCCATATACGACGGTTTATCTGGACCCGGAGAGCATCCGGCGCACGACGGGGCGCCTGCCTGGTATCGGGGACCGTGTGCTTCTTGCTCCGCTGAAGGAGAATGTTGAGAAGGCGGAGATCACAGCTGAAACCCTGTATCCCCTGGGTGTCATGGGGAAAATGGTGGAGAGCCAGATCCAGGGTGTGGTGGCTGTCAAGACAGAAAACCGGGCGATCATTGAAAATCCGATTGTGCTTACCGATGGTGCAGTCCTTGCGGCAGGTGAACCGAAGGAAGAGATCATGGGCCTGTCTGAGGATGAGGAACGTGAACACCTGGAGCGTCTGAGAGGGGATATCTTCAGTTTTCTGCGGCAGACACGCTGGGGTTCCGCTGTGGAGATTTTCCTGACTAACCTGGTCCGCTCTGTGGCCGACATTGCGGCAGCCGCGTCCTCATGGCTGAATATTTCAGCGCAGGACCGGTATGATATTCTGGCTGAGGACAGTCAGAAGGCGCGGATGGAGCGCCTGGAAACCATGCTGTATGAACAGCTGGAAATGGCGCAGCTGTCCAGTGAAGGCGAGAATGAGCGCAGCGAAGATTATAAAAAGATGTATCGTGAATCCGCCATCCGTAAACAGATGGAGTATCTGCAGCGTGAGCTGGATGACATGCATCCCGAGAACGTATCGGATATCCGGCGGTTTGAAATGGCAATTCAGGATGCCGGCATGAATGAGACTGCGGAGCGTGAAGCGAAAAAGATTCTTAACCGAATGAAACAGGAAGGTGAGCACAGTCCGGAAACCGGCATGCTCTATGACTACCTGGACTTCATGACAACGCTTCAGTGGAAAAAGGAAGCTGCACAGGAGATTGATCTTGACAGTGCGGAAAAAGTGCTGGATGAAGACCATTTCGGACTGAAGGATGTCAAGGACAGGATTCTTCAGCAGATTGCTGTCATGAACCTGCGCCATGAGCAGTCCGGTTCCATTCTTCTGTTTGTCGGTGCACCGGGTACTGGCAAGACCAGTATCGGCCAGTCCATTGCCAAGGCACTGCAGCGCAAGTATGTCCGGGTCAGTCTTGGCGGTGTCCGGGACGAAGCGGACATCCGTGGCCACCGGCGGACCTACATCGGTGCCATGCCCGGCCGGATCCTGGACGGGATCCATAAAAGCGGGGTATCGAACCCTGTCATGGTGCTGGATGAAGTGGACAAGCTGGCTGTAAGCTATAACGGGGATCCTGCCAGTGCACTGCTGGAAGTCCTGGACCCTGAACAGAACGCCAATTTCACGGATCATTATCTGAATGTACCGTATGATCTTTCAGGTGTCACGTTTATCTGTACAGCCAATACCACGGATACCATACCGGAACCGCTGCTGAACCGTATGGAAGTGATCCGCTTCCAGGGATACACTGCGACGGATAAGTTTGAGATCGGAAAACGGCACCTGCTTCCCAGGGCGCTGAAGGCAGTGGGGATTGATCCGGAAGATCTGAAGGTTACGGATGATGCACTGCGGACAATCATAGACGAGTACACCATGGAAGCCGGTGTCCGCGGACTGAAGAAGCGCCTGGATTCACTGTGCAGACAGGCTGCCGTTTCGTTCATACGCAACGGGCGTGAGCCAATGACCATTGATTCTGCAAACCTGAAAGACTTCATGGACGGACATCCTGTGCGTCATGGAAAGATTCTGCCCCAGGCGCAGCCGGGGATTGTGACAGGGCTTGCATGGACTGCGGCGGGTGGCGAAATCCTGTATATTGAAACACTGCTGGTCCGCGGAAAGGGAGAAACCATCCTGACGGGGAAACTGGGGGATGTCATGCAGGAATCAGCACGGATTGCTGTCAGCCTGGTCAAGGCCCTGTTCCCTGAAAAAGCAGCCGTCCTGAAAGACCATGATCTGCATATACATGTTCCGGAAGGCGCAGTGCCCAAAGACGGACCTTCAGCAGGCATTACCATGACGCTTGCTCTGGCATCCCTTGTCACCGGTGTTCCGATCCCGTCTGACTGGGCCATGACCGGTGAGATTTCCCTGCGCGGGGCGGTCACAGCCATCGGCGGGCTTCCTGAGAAGCTTATGGCTGCAGTCCGCGGCGGTGTCCACACTGTACTGATTCCGAGGGAAAATGAAGAGGACCTGAAGGATGTGGCAGATGAGGTAAGAGAAAAACTCCAGATCCTTCCGGTTGACAGTATTTACGACGTACTGAAACAGGCAGGCATCCAGCCTGAAACAGAAAAAGCATAAACCGGGAGCAGACCCGGCTGATGGCCGGTACCAATGTGCGGAACCATTTCCGCCTGGTACCGGCTTTTTTGTGTGCTGAGATTCTGCAGAGGATAAGATGACACGCAGGACCGGAAAAAGACATAAAAAACGGATGGCATTTCTGCCATCCGTAATGCTTGTCAGGGAATTACTGTGCGACTGCGTCTACCACAGCCAGGGTGACATCCAGGTCGATATACTCACCATTGTCCGGGATTTCCTGTGTTCCGTTTTCAGCAATGTCTGCCATACCAGGCACACGGAAGACCTTGACGTGCAGGGTATCTCCTTCCTGATGTCCAGTCAGTATGGATGTGATCTGAGATACCGAGGTAATAACGGTTCCGTCCACATCCACAATGATATCGCCGGCCAGCATGCCAGCTTTTTCAGCAGGTGTGCCGCTTTCCACTTCTTTGACATAGACACCATTGGGGATAATGCCGCTGAGAACAGCCTGGCTGTTTGTGTTGATGCTGGTGATCTTCACACCCAGACGCGGCTTGCCGGTCAGGTTATTGTCCTGGGCATTGCTGGATGCGGTCGTGCCATCGTCCGTGACTTCAGGTGTTTCGATCTTTCCGCTCAGTACATCATTGATCAGGGGTTTGGCTGCATTGATCGGGATGCACATGCCGATACCGTCGATGTCAGCGCCGGCATAAGCGGTACCACTGTATTTCAGAGTCGGGATACCCATCAGTTCGCCTGTGACAGAGAACATACCGCCGCCACTGTTACCATTGTTGATGGCAGCATCGACCTGAATCATGGTATTGGTCGTGACATCCTTGTGGCCATACTTGTCGTAGCTTGTGTTGTTCACAGAACGGTTCAGAGCTGAAACGATACCTGCGGTTACAGTGCCGTAGAAACGTTCTGCCAGAGGATTGCCGATACAGATGGCCCAGTCACCGACCTGCAGGGTATCACTGTCACCCAGCTGAACGGGTTTCAGATCCAGGTCAGGTGCATAGATCACAGCGATATCAAGGTTTTCATCGCTTGCAACCACAACAGCACTGTACAGGTCAGGTTCATCCACGTCATCCTTGGCCACGGTAACCTTCAGGGAGGTTGCCTTCTCAACCACATGGAAATTGGTCAGTACATAATGATCTGCAATCACCACGCCGGAACCGGTACCGGCCAGAACTTCTTCCGAGCGGTTCTGATCGCCGTAGTTATTGCCATACCCGTCACCGTATCCGTATCCATTGCCCCAGTTACCGAAACCGAAGAAGTTTCCCCAGTCTCCGAAAGAGCCATACCCATTATTGGAGTAACGTACAACCTGATAGTTTCTGACGCCGACCACGCTGTCCTTGACCTCAGCAACAGCAGCGGTAAAAGGTGAAGTTACGATAACCTTGTTATCTTCAGCGGCTGCAGAGGAATGACCCTGCAGCATAACGGTGCCGCTGACCAGTACAACCATGGCCAGTGCAATGGCTGTGAGCCGGATCCCGCGGGATGCCTTCGTATTCTTAAAGAGTTTCATAAGTCTGCCTCCAATCATTATCATATAGCTGCCCGGGTTTTGCTCTCCCGGTCTGCAATGATGAGTATAGCGGCAGATTTTTACAATTTTATGAACGAAAAGTAAACAACTGCATCCAACTTGTGAACAATTTTCCGGAAGCCGCCATAGGCGTGCGTGGCAGCATGCGCAGGGTCAGGATCCCGGACAGAATCCCGAGTATCCATGCAAACAGTGCAGCATCCCAGGCCGGGCGGAACAGAAGGAACAGGGCAGCTGTACCGGAAAGCAGGATGAGAGACAGACAGCGTGCCCAGAACGCACGCCTGTGCCGGCATCCGCGTGCGCCGGAAAAAGCAAGGACTGTGCACATACAGAAGACGGCAAGCTCAGCTGTACCGGAGGCGACAGTCAGTGTGCGCAGGATCATCCGCCCGAACAGGGAAAGCAGCAGGCCGGGAAGGAGTGCGGGCAGAGCCTGCCAGGGTGTGCGGAGTGTGGCAGCGGGCCTGTTCTGATTGAGAAGAAGGAGCTGGGGCAGGAGCAGGATCAGGGCAGGCAGCAAAGCGGGTAGCCGGCTGCCCAGACAGGCGGACTGCAGTGCCAGGGCAAGCAGGCATATGCCGGTAACCAGGCAGAACTGAGCAAGCCCCTTCCGCCGCCCGGCTTCCAGTATGGCTGCATCAGTGAGCGTTTCAGGGCTGGCGAGGGTTTCCGGAATCAGCATGACGGAAGCATGCCTGCACTCCGGTATCTCCAGTCCAAGGACCTGAACGGGATTATACTGGCTTTCCCCGGGCACCAGATAATACAGTGGCAGTCCGGCATCATCCAGGGCGCGGAATGCTTCCAGTGCAGCCGGGGAAGCCGTATCCATGGAATGCATGGTCAGGGCGCCGAGGAACGTCATCTGGCTGGGCAGTTCACTCTCTGATGCTGTGACCAGGAGCAGGGCATCCGCGGGCAGGCTGAGAATATGCTGCATGGCGGACTCGGTCATGGGCACCGCACTGCGTCCGGACTGAAGCTTTGTACACAGTGTAAGGAATCCGACACGCTGGTTATACTGCGCGCGATCAAGCAGAAAGAAGGCACGCTGGGATTTCCCGTCCTGAATCATCTTGCCCGGGATACCGCGGACCTCAACCGGATGCAGGACAGGGTATTTCCGGCAGAACGCGGCTGCATCCAGATGCAGTTCTGCAAGCAGTTCCTGAAGCATGTCCTGTTCGGTGGCAGAGTCTGCCATGAGTGCCATGGCGGCACTGAGCAGCATACCTGAGGGCAGGGAACGGAGCTGCGTGGCAGGGAACTGCTCGGAGGCAATCCGCAGGAAGCCTTCCACACGCTTGCTGCCTAGAAAAAACTCAGGCCTGACAGCCACCCCTTCGATCTTCCAGGGATTCCTTGGCTTTGCGCGGAAATGCCAGGCTGAGTCTTTGTCGGTCTGTTTCAGAAAACGCATGAAAATGACTGCGGGTGCAATCACGGCAAGGCATGCCAGAGCAATGCATGCAAAGGCCGGGATCGGGATCCCGGCGAATAGTATGAGAAGAAGTATGAATATGAGCCCGATACGGGGCAGAATGTGCTGCAAGGTTTCACCCCCGGTCTGTACGGATCAGGCTGCGGTTCAGGTAAAAGACACCGCCCCAGTATATTTCCCCGCCCAGCGTTTCCTGTACTTTCCCGTCAAAAAAGAAACGGACCCTGCTGAGCTGGAGTGCTTCACAGAATGTGGTGATCAGGCTGTAGCACATCAGTCTTTCCTGATCTCCTGTTATGTCACTGAAGAGCCGCGCGCTGCGGGCAGACAGATTGACCAGCAGGGTATCATCGGCAACGGAGAGCCCGAGGATGTCGGATTCATCCAGTCCCGGAGGAATGGTTGCCGTCGTGCCGGCACTGCGTTCCGTTTCCGTGGGCCCTTCTGAGAGCAGGTGCAGTAATGCGGGAAGATTCTGACGCAGTCCGGTGCCCAGTGTACGCTTGCACTGTGTCAGATACCCGTCCTCTGCCAGATAAATGGTGGCGGTATCCCGGAGCAGTTCCTGATACTGACGGCGGTACTGGAGTCCTTCATCAAACGTGAGCATGCCGAACTCCTCATCATAGAGGCTGGTCATCATGGTCGAGCCTGAAAAAATGCGGACGGCACCTACAGACGGGATCAGGGTTGTCAGTGTCGTGACCAGTGCGCCGAGCACATTCAGTGGCCGCAGCCCGAGCAAGGTCAGCCGGCTTTCGAGCTCGGACTGAAAATGCAGTGTCAGCAGCCGTCCGCCACCCCTCAGTTCGCTTACCTCCACACCATCGGTCAGAAGTCCGGACAGGTCCGGCATATCTGCCGTCAGAGGCAGGTAAAACGCACCTTCGGAGAGTGCGTGGATGAGTTCCTCAGCCAGAATGGCAGGTGTCTGACCACTGAAAGCGAGTGTTCTGACTTCCGGCATCATCCCCAGGTTCTCCCGGACAGGAAAGTACAGCGTCACATTCAGGCTCAGCGGGATCCGGGACGGATCTTCGCCGAGCGGGGTTGCACGGGTCCGCATCTGTTCCCAGAGCACAGGCAGTTCAACACCGGGGCGCGGGCTGACGGAACCACAGGGCAGGTATTCGGCTACATCCAGACCGACAGCCCGGTCGGCAATCAGAAGGTTTACGGTATGGATATCATGCAGGCCTTCCAGGGTGGAAGCCAGACAGAGCGCGAGTGTGTACAGGTCTTCCTGTTCCAGTGTCAGTGCAGAAGAGTCCAGGTTGATCGTGCATATGCCTCCGGCTACTTCCAGTGGTGTGCGCCCATACAGATGCAGGTCTGTGCCTCTGCCCAGAGAACGCACATGGCTGTCCGTGGTCTGCATGATCAGTGCATTGACAATGGTTCTGGCACTGAGCTGTCCACGGGGCAGAGTAAAAGAGACCAGATTGGATACCAGTGTCCTTCCGTCCAGAGAGGGAAGATAGAGCGGCAGTTCAGCCTGGTACCGCATTTCATCCAGAGCGGCAGGCGCCTCATAGGGTTGTGCTGCCGGCGGTAGCCCGGCATTTTCCGAAGACGCGCAGGTCCAGGAGAAAAGAAGACAGATGCAGAGCATCCAAGCATAGGCCTGTTTCACTTACGTTCCTCCTCAAGCCAGCCTGTCAGCTGGGACATGGGAATCTGCCAGAGCCCGGAAACCCGGTGCAGACGGATCACACGCGTCTGCGAGCTCACCGTGATCGGTCCGGGCAGGGTAATCCGTGCCTGAACGGCAAAGGTGGCGTCCAGACCGTCCTGAGACAGTCCGAAGGCGGAGATGCTGTACGAGGCAATATCCGGCAGATCACTCATCTGCGTGACAAAATCGTTATAGTTCGGTTTGACAAGCCCGGTCTGCGGGTCCGTCTGTTCGACGGAATCATACAGCCGTTCCCAGTCGTGAGCGGACTGAAGCGTGAGAATCCGTGAAAGGCTGATTTCCGGGGTCAGAAGATACTGGGATGAGCGAGTCAGTGGCTGTGCGAGCACCGAGTCCATGGAATCGTCCAGATAGTAATTCTGCTTCAGCCTCAGTGTTCCGCTGTTGGCTGCGTCCTGTTCAACCAGGACCTGGATGCTGTCAATGTCACAGTTCTCAGTAATCGTTGCAGCCAGGGACTGCATGCACAGTCGCCTGCGCAGCGGGGATTCCCTGGCCCAGTAATCATACTCCTGCCAGTCCACGGGCTCGTCAGCATAGGCGTGCAGCAGTTCCTTGGAAAAGGTAACAAACAGTGTCCTGCCCTGGACTGCCGTCGCAAGCAGGCGTGTACCTTCCGGGAAAAGCGGTGACAGGGACTGACCGGAAGGCCCGGCCAGCAGTGCCTGAACCAGTGCGGTCTCATAGGTAAAGTTGCTGGTCCTCTGAATCATGCGGTATTCTGTGGCAAGATAGGCTTCGCCTTCCATGCGGAAGTACAGAGCGGCAGGCCGGGAATCCTCCCGGGGTGCAGGATCGATCGGATCAGGAAGCTGTCCCTGACTCCCTGGCTGCAGGGTAACCACCGCATTCTGCAACAGGCGTGCCGGTGAAGTGCACCCGGTGAGAAGCAGCAGAGAGAGAAGCAGGGCGATCAGAATTATCCGGTTTTTCATGTACCGTTCCCTCCTTCCCTGTGCAGAGGAAGCCGGACCGTGAATGTAGAGCCGTGTCCGATCTCGGAATCGACGGAAATAGATCCGTGATGCATCAGGACAAGCTGGCGGACAATGGACAGACCGAGGCCATTACCACCGGTCTCACGGGACCGCGCCTTGTCCACACGATAGAAGCGTTCAAAGATATGTGTCTGGTCCTCGGGTGAGATCCCGATACCGTGATCCGCCACTGAAATGACCGCTTCTCTGGACTGCTGGGCAAGCGTGACCTGTATGGTCTCGCCATCCGGTGAATACTTCATTGCATTCTCGATCAGGTTATACAGGACCTGGGAAAGCTTTGCGCCGTCTGCTTCAAGAAGCAGGCTTCCGGGCCCGGAAATCTTGATGGACTGGTTCCGCTTTTCGGCAGCAGGGTCCAGATGATGGATCGTTTCCTGAACAAGCAGCGGGAGATCAATGGTTTCCCACTGCATCTTTGTGTTCCCGCTGTCCATCCGTGTCAGTGTCAGGAGGTCTGTGACAATATCGGTCAGACGGTCAATCTCATGATTCATGTCCTGCAGGAATTCATTGCGCAGTTCCTCGGGCATGTCCGGCTGATACAGTATGTTTTCCAGGAGGATCTTCATGGTGGTCATCGGGGTTTTCAGCTCATGACTGGCATTGCTGACAAACTGGTTCCTGGACTGGTCCAGCTGTTCCAGCTGCTCAGCCATGGTATTGTACGCCTTGGCCAGGTTACGGATCTCACCTGACCCGGAAACCCTGGCGCGTACGCTCAGGTCACCTTTACCCATGGACTGGATGGTCCTGGTCAGTCCTGTGATGGGCCGTGTCAGCAGGTGCGCAAAAAACAGCGCCGCAAGCATGGCAACTACGGCCACGATCAGAAAGATCATGATCAGGTGCCGGTTGACTGTGGTCAGGCTGTCCAGCATTTCCGTGACGGTGGAGACATAGAGCAGAACACCCAGAGTCCCACGTGTCCCGGTAAGTCTGGACGCACAGAAGGCGGCATAGGATGCCGTGTCCATGCCGGGGTTCATGGTACTGAGCTGATGAATCCCGTATGCCGAACTGGTGTCGGTCTGAAGAATGGCAAGGATCTCGGGGAGATCCAGTCGCGTTCCAATCATCCGGGAGAAGGTATCAAACTGGACCTTGCCATCCGTATCCAGCACAAGAAGCCGCCCGCCGAGTTCGGATGCCGAGCGTTGCAGCGTTTCATTCAGTGCATCCCCGGACGCGGATTGAAAAAGCGGCGCAACCGTGGTGGCAAGCTTCTCCACAGAGAGGCTGTCCTCACGAATGCGCTGCTGATACAGGTAATCGCTGACAAAGCCGGTCAAACGGGAGGCCATCACGGCAAAGGAGACGCCAATAATGATCAGGAATACCAGCATGATCTGCCATCGGATGCTGGTGATCCCGACATGATCAGTCTTTTTCCGTGAAATAGTAACCGACCCCCCATTTGGTCATAATATATTCAGGTTCGGCTGTGTTCTTTTCAATTTTCTCACGCAGTCGGCGGATGTGGACGTCCACGGTCCGGTCATCACCCTTGAAATCAGGCTCCCAGACCAGTTCAAGAAGCTGACGCCGGGTATAGACCTTGCCACGGTTGGTGATAAACAGCGTCAGCAGATCAATTTCCCTCGGAGTCAGACGCAGTTCCTTACCGTTCAGTGTAACCACATTCCGGTAACGGTTCACTTCCAGTCCCTTGACCCGGATTGGCTGCTTGTCTTCATCCATACGGACATAGTTATTCTGTGTGCGACGGAAAATAGCACGGATTCTGGCCTTGACTTCCAGTACATTGAATGGTTTGGCAATATAATCATCCGCGCCGTACTCCAGTCCGAGGATCCGGTCCATTTCGTCACCCTTGGCAGTAAGCATGAGGATCGGGACTTCGCTTTTTTCTCGGATCCGCTGGCATACCTCGAAACCATCCAGCAATGGCAGCATGATATCAAGGAGAATCAGATCAATCGGAATGGTTTCAAACTTCCGGAGTGCTTCCTCGCCATCCAGAGCACTTTCCACCACATAACCTTCCTGTTCAAGCGCAAATTTGAGACCTTTGACGATCAGGGGCTCGTCATCTACCAGCAATATGCGTTTGCTCATGAGATAACACCTTCCGTTCATATCCAGCCCGGCATGCGGGGTTTATCCAGGCATGTTTATTTCATTGTATGACAAACAGATAAGAAATGCAAGAAAAAAAGGCGCATTTTGTCATAAATGCGCCAAGAAAAAACACAAAATTGTCACAATCGACACATAAACGGGGCAGCAGGCTGGTTCCGGGACAGTCTGTCATGCAATCCGTCTGAAATACGCACGCAGGTTTTCCCCGGCAATCCCTTCCACGGTCTTTTCCGGCATGCCGGTATCCCGGAGCGCCTGGAGCAGGGCAGGAATCCGGTCCGCACCGTCCAGACCCTCGGGTGTGATTTCGATTCCGTCAAAATCCGAACCGAAACCGACGATTTCCGAACCGCCCATCTGACAGATATGATCAATATGCCGGACGACCGTTGAGATATCGGCATGTCCGTCTTCCGAGAGAAACTCGGGATAGAAATTGATCCCGATGTATCCGCCGTTGCGGATCATCAGACGGATCTGATCGTCTGTAAGATTCCGGAAATGTCTGCACAGCGCAGAGCAGCAGGAATGTGACGCCATGGGCGGCTGGTCGGTTTTTCTGAACAGGTCGTAGAATCCTGCCTCATTCAGATGGGATGTGTCCACGGCCATGTGCAGCCGCTGCATTTCCCGGACGACCCGGATGCCATAATCGGTCAGTCCCTGAGTTGAGCCGGACTTGGCCGGAAATCCGATGGCGTTCTCATGATTCCAGGTAAGGGCCACCATACGTACACCATAATCGCGGAAACGGGCAACCTGAGCAATGTCATACTCAAAAACCTCGCCGCCTTCCACGGAAAGCATGAAGGTGGTTTCGCTTTCGAGTACTTCGGAAGGGTCGTCGACCTGCCGGATTCCGTTTTCCGTAAACATGGGTATGGCTCCCAGTTCGGCAAGTACAATATCCTGCACATTGCCATGCCGTCCCTTTGGCCCGGTCCACAGCGCAAAGGTCTGCATGCTGACGCCGCCCTTACAGAGCTTATCAGGGCTGATCATCAGCCGGTCAATGGCCGCATGATGAATGCCCAGAGCATAGAGTGTGTCGGAATGCGTGTCGGCAATAAACATGAATAACCTCCCTGATTGAATAATTACAGGGATTCGCCGCGCTCGATCGCACTGATCAGGTCAATGCGCCGCTGATGGCGGCCCCCTTCAAATTCGGCTTCCAGCCAGTGCCGGGCAATCATTTTTGCAAGGTCAACCCCGACGACCCGTGCACCCATGGTCAGAATATTGGAATTATTATGTCGCTTGGAAAGTTCGGCTGTGTAGACATCCGAACAGGTGCAGACGCGTGTGCCGGGCACTTTGCTGGCTGCAATCCCGATACCGACCCCGGTACCACAGATCAGGATACCGCGTTCACACAGACCGTCTGCAACCGCTTTGGCTGCGCGGTAGCCATAGACGGGATAATCGCAGCTGTCCGGAGTATCCGTGCCGAAATCCTGATACTCGAGTCCCATTTCATCCAGAAGAAGCTTGATTTCCTTTTTAAGATCAAGACCGGTGTGGTCACATGCCAGTGCTATCATGACGAAAAACTCCTTTCGGTAATCCGTTGATTCGTGCGCGTTTGCATTATATCACTTGTCCTGACGCCTGCATAGCGGGCAGATGCATCAGCAATGGCTTTTGCAGGATGTGCTTTTTGCAGGGGCGAGCAGGAATTTATACACGGATGTGGAATCAAGATATGTTCCCAAGCGGGACGAATGAAGGAAAGGAACGAAAACTATGCTTGAATTTAAATTTGATACACAGCTGCTGATAGATGGTCATGACCTGGACGAGGACGAAATCAATGACTACATTACCAGTAACCTGAAAGGGGACAGTCTGCTTGCAGTAGGCGATGAAGACCTGATCAAGATTCATTTCCACACCAATGAGCCCTGGCAGCTGCTCGAGTATGCAGCATCGCTGGGTGAAATCTACGATGTGGTTGTGGAGAACATGGAACGTCAGGAACAGGGCCTGCAGGGATAATCTCTCTGCGTTTCCGCATGAACCGGTTGAAAACGGTGTCCGCAGACCAGTGAACGCAACGGCGCAGTCGGGGTCTGCGGCTTTTTATGTTCTGAAATCAGGACTTTCTGCCCGGAACGGTTGCGGAACCTGAAAAGGACCGATATACTTCTGAAGGGATTCCGGAATGCACAGCCTGAACAGGCAGAATGTCCGGATCCGTGAGCGGCTGGCTATACGGCAGGGAAGGAGCAATGCGCTATGCTGAAGACGGAAGCACTCCGTGCATGGGATGCCTGGTGGGCAGAGCGTGCCAGACAGGGCACGGTCAGGCAGGATGTGCCGATGAGTACATGTACAACCCTGAAGCTCGGCGGGCCGGCGGACCGCCTGCTGGAGGCGTCAGAGGAGACGGAGACAGCGGATGCGATTGCTCTGGCAAGGCGACTGGAGATCCCGGTCACGGTGATCGGGGCCGGAAGCAATCTGCTGGTACTGGACGGCGGAATCCGAGGACTGACCGTGCGGATCGGACGTGCCATGTCATGCATGGAATTCCGGGACAATACTGTAACCGTGCAGGCGGGTACCATGCTGACAGCGCTCTCCAGGGAGGCCGCACAGCATGCGCTGGATGGCCTTGTATTTGCCTGTGGCATTCCGGGTACGGTCGGTGGCGGTGTCACTATGAATGCGGGTGCCTACGGCGGTGAAATGAGCCAGGTTGTAACCGGTGCACGCGTTATGGATACGGAAGGACGGATCAGGACCATGCGCGCGGAAGAATTGTGCTTCGCTTACCGTTCTTCGGCACTGCAGAAGTCAGGCGATATTGTGACACAGGTCATGTTCCGGCTGGAAAGCGGGGATCCCGCGGGGATGATGGAGCGGATGCGAAGCCGGCGTGGACAGCGTCAGCTTAAACAGCCCCTGGATGTACCCAGTGCGGGCTCGACCTTCCGACGGCCGGAAGGCGCCTATGCATCCGCGCTGATCGATCAGTGCGGTCTGAAAGGCTGCCGGGTTGGTATGGCACAGGTCAGTGAAAAGCACGCAGGCTTTCTGATCAACCGCGGGACTTCAGCCCATGATTTCCTGATGCTGATGAGAAAGGTGCGTGATACGGTCAGAGAACAGACCGGTTACGTGCTGGAACCGGAAGTCCGGATACTCGGGGAGAATCTTCCCGGACAGGAACAGGCGGGAGTGTGAGCATAGAATGCGGTATGTATTGCTGACAGGCATGAGCGGAGCCGGCAAAACGGTTGCATTGCGCTATCTGGAGGATATGGGTGTTTTCTGTGTGGATAATCTTCCGGCCAACCTGATCCTCCGATTTGCGGAGGCCTGTGCCGGAATGAATGTACGCGCAGACATGACCGCACTGTCTGTGGACGTGCGCAGTCATGCGTTCCTGGATCCGATGGCGGTGAGCAGGATCATCATGGAATCCCAGAGCCTGGGTTATCCGATTGAAACCCTGTTTCTGGAGGCATCGGATGATGTACTGGTCTCGCGTTACAAGGAATCCAGGCGTGAGCATCCTCTGGCCAGTGACCGGGTGACTCTGACCGAGGCGATCTCCATGGAACGTGAGATGCTTCAGCCACTGCGCGAGACTGCGGATTATCTGATCGATACCACAAACCTGAAACCGCGTATGCTGCAGAAGCAGCTTGAGGAGATTGTGCTGTCCGGCCGGGAAAAAGAAGGCCCCACCTTGCATGTGGAAGTCATGTCCTTCGGATTCAAGCGTGGCCTGCCCAGGGCGGCTGACCTGGTGTTTGACGTGCGCTTCCTGCCCAACCCGTTCTATATTCCGGAACTGTGCCGGCATACGGGGATGGACGCGGATGTCCGGGATTATGTGATGAACAATGCAACGACCCGGACGTTTATGGACCATGTGACAAGTCTTCTGGATTTCCTGCTGCCGCAGTACATTGGCGAGGGAAAGCGCAGGATTGTGATTGCCATCGGGTGCACAGGCGGTGCACACCGTTCAGTGGCCATTACCGAAGCCATTGGCCGGCACCTGATGGAACTGGGATATCAGACAGTCATCACGCACAGAGATGTGGACCTGGAACAGGCCCACTGGAAGAACGGTACGGAGATGGATTGAACGGATGACAGAAAACCGCACGTTTTCACAGAGCGTCTGTGAGGAACTGAACCGGATCAGTCCGGAACGGGAGTGCTGTGTGCTGGCAGAGCTCAGTGCACTGACTCAGACTTCCGGATCCCTGGGCTTTCTGGGCGGGGGCAGGTTTTCGGTTACGTATCAGGTGGACAGTCTGCCGCTGGCACGCAGGATTTATCAGATGCTGAAACAGTTTCTGCATCTGTCGCCAAGCCTGCATGTGGTGGAGCACCAGCGCCTTGGCGGACAGAGAACCTGCGTGATCACGATCGATGGTGAGGATGCACCGAAACTGCTCAGTCAGCTCAGTATGATGACAACCTCTGCGGACGGGACCATGACCCTCAAGAGAATGACGCCGCATGTGTCGCTTTCACGTCAGTGCTGCCGTAAGAGCTTTCTGCGGGGTGCCTTTCTTGGGTGCGGGTCCATGACCGGACCGGAAAAGAGCTATCATATGGAATGGGTGACCGGGGATGAGAATCTGACACAGGCTGTGCAGAAAATGCTGAAGTATAACGGGATTGAAGCACATGACCGGGTCCGCAGGCAGTCAACCGTGGTGTATCTGAAAAGTGCACAGACCATTGCGGATGTTCTGGCGCTTATGGGTGCACATAACGCTGTCATGAAGATGGAGAACATCCGGATCACCAAACAGCTGCGCGGGAATGTCAACCGTGCAGCAAACTGTGATGAACACAATACGGAACGGCTGCTGAATGCCAGTGACCGGCAGCTGGCAGCCATCCGGAAAATTACCATCGAGCAGGGGCTTTCCACACTGCCGCCTGCGCTCAGGGAGATTGCACGCCTGCGACTGGAGAGGCCGGAACTGTCCCTGGAAGAGCTGGGGAAACTGCTGGACCCGCCTGTGGGAAAGAGCGGTGTGAACCACCGCCTGCGCAGGCTGGAGCAGATTGCCCGTCAGATCTGAATTTGGATTGCAGAAGGAAGTGAAACGTGTCATGCTCGCAGGACTGTATCTGTGCCTGTATCAGGCTGCCGGCCTGCTGGTGGTGCGCTGGTTGCTTCCGAAAAAAAGTCCTGTTGTGCGTGCATGGATGGGGAGTACGCTGGGACTGCTTCTGCTTATGTGGTTCCCGGCGCTGTGTGCCATGGCCTTCGGCTTTACAAAGACAGCACACCTTGCCGCACTGCTGCCGCTCGTACTGACGGTTGCCGCAGGCTTTCTGGGCAGGGACCGCACACCGGTTTCCGGCTGGGACGCGGCGGAAACACGCCTGCTCAGGCAGCTGCTTCTGGTAGCCCTGCCACTGACCATTCTGGGCGGATATCTGCAGTATACGCATAATGTACGGGTGGCAGATGACGGGGCCTGGCATGTGGGACAGTCGACATACGGTGACCTGCCCATGCATCTGTCAATTATTACCGGACTGAAGAACCATCCGTTCCCGCCGGATTATCCGTTCTGCAGTGGCCAGCAGCTGTCCTATCCGTTCCTGATGGACACACTGTCCACAACCCTGTATCTGTTCGGATGGAGTCTTCAGGCCAGTACCGTGGTACCGGGGACCTGGATGATGGCGCTTCTCTATAGTGCAGTCCTGATCCTCGGACGTGAGATGACAGGCAGCAGAAAGGCAGCCGTTCTTGCAACACTGCTGTTTTTTCTCAATGGTGGCCTTGGATTTCTATACGATTTTGATCAGGCGGCGGGCTATGAATGGGATGGATCCCTGACTGTACTCTCCCGCCTGAACAATATTCTGACAGGCTACTATAAGACACCGACCAATCAGCCGGACCCGAATAACCTGCGGTGGTCCAACCTGATTGCAGACCTGCTGATTCCCCAGCGGACCCTGCTGGGCGGGTACTGCATGGTACTTCCGTGCATTGAACTGTTATGGGACTGGCGCGGGCATGCGGAAACAGGCAGGCAGACTCGGGAGACGCCTTTGCTGGGCACCTGGGTATGCATGCTGCTGGCGGTTCCAACTAACT
>ODAI014267516.1_pt1 | contig 16827 bp, 20 predicted proteins | sample 1539321 | NCBI WGS metagenome assembly ODAI01 (sample SAMN02144231, study PRJEB22623) | gut metagenome | biome: sheep rumen | host: Ovis aries | place: New Zealand | reverse complement strand
AGAAAGTTTCCGAGTATGAAAAGCACGGAGAGATTGAATGAAAAAGCGTCACTGACGCTTTTTTCATTGTTTACATTTTACGGAAAAGGTGGTATAATTAAAATGGAGGAAATTGAGATATGAATGATAAGGAATATTTTTCAAATCAGCTTTTTGACATAATAAATCCGTTGAAACAATATTTTAGCGGCGGTATGGTTCGGTACGCGCAGCACAGAGCCTGGTATGATGACACTGCAGGCGATATGGAGGCGTTTGCGCGTCCGTTGTGGGGACTTGTTCCCTATTTTGCCGGCGGCGGCAACAATACAGATTTTGAAACGCTTTACATTAGCGGCATCACAGAGGGTACCGACCCCGAAAGCGAAACTTATTGGGGCGTCACCGGCGAGCGTGACCAGAGGTATGTTGAAATGGCGTCTATAGCCTACGGTATGCTGTTTGCTGCGGACAGGCTTTGGGAGCCGCTCACGGACGAGGCAAAAAACAACCTTACAAAATGGCTTTGGCAGATAAACGAACACGACGTTTGCGACAGCAACTGGAGATTTTTCCGTGTGCTTGTGAATATCGCGTTTAAAAAACTCGGTTTAAGGTACAGCGAAGAAAAGCTCAACGAGGATTTAACGCGTCTTGACGAGTTTTATATCGCTGACGGCTGGTACAAGGACGGCGTACACGGTCAGACAGATTACTATATCGCGTTTGCGTTCCACTTTTACGGTCTTATTTACGCAAAGGCAATGGAAAATGACGACCCGAAACGTGCAGCGCTTTATAAGGAACGCGCAGCGGAGTTTGCGAAAACGTTTATTTACTGGTTTGACGAGGACGGTGAAGCTCTTCCCTACGGCCGTTCACTTACGTACCGCTTTGCGCAGTGCGCCTTCTGGAGCGCGTGCCTGATTGCCGGTATACGTCCGTTCCCGATTGAGGTTATGAAAGGGCTTATAAGGCGCAATCTCGATAACTGGCTTGATAAGGATATTTTTGACCACGGCGATATTTTGTCGGTAGGATATGATTACCCAAATCTTTTAATGGCTGAGCATTACAACGCTCACGGCTCGCCTTACTGGGGACTTAAAGCGTACGCGTTTTTAATGCTTCCCGACAATCACGAATTTTGGACAGCCGAAGCCGCGCCTATGCCGGAGCTTGAAAAGCAAATTGCCGTTAAAAGCGCGAATATGCTTATTTCGCGCAGAAACGGCAAAACGGTTGTATATCCCACAGGTGAGAACGAATATTTTGACTGCGGACAGATTATACCGAAATATCTTAAATTTGCGTACAGCGCGCACTTTGGCTTTAACGTTATGAGAAGCCAGATAAGCCTCGCCGAAGCCGCACCCGATAATATGCTTGTGTTTGACATTGACGGTCTTATTATGGTTCGCAGGCACTTCAAGGCGGCAAAGGTCGAAAATGACCGCGTTATAACTGAGTGGTCGCCGTTTAAGGGAATTGACGTTAAAACCACAGTTATTCCGACTGATGAGGGACATATAAGAGAACACGAGATTGTGTCGGAATATGACTGCACCGCATATGACGCCGGCTTTGCAGTACGCAGCGAAAGCGAATGCAGCGTCCTGGGCGACGGCAAAAGCATTGTTATCCCCGCGTCACCGAACACAAATCTGCGCTGCCCTAAAACAGTTATTCCCGCGGTTGAATATAAAATCAAAAAGGGCAATAATAAGATAAGAACAGTTATAAAAGACTATTTAGGTGAAACAAAATGAATATACCGCAAGACAGCGCAATCCTTTTAAGCTTCATAAACACAAAGCTGCGCGACTTCTATCCGAGCCTTGACGCGCTATGCGACGATATGGAGCTTCAAAGAGAGGATATAGAAGATAAATTGGCAAAAATAGGATATACATACAGAGAGGAGAGAAATCAGTTTATATGACGGAAACAGAGTTAAAACGTATTATTGACTTAAAAACCTATGAGCGCGTTAAGAAAGCGTTTGAATGGGAAAGCTCATTTGAGCAGGAGAATAATTATTACACCGACCACGACGGTGTTTTAAACAAGAACCATATAATGGTGCGTGTGCGCGTTGTAAACGGCGTTTCAAGGCTGCAGGTGAAGCTCGACAAAGCAAACAGAAGCCCGCTTCAAATTTGCGAGGAATACGAATACGATATAGACGGCATTCCCGAAACGCTTGACGCCGAAACCGCTTACAAGCTGACAAATATGCACGTCGGCGAGCTGTACAGACTCGGCAGCTCAGTAACAACGCGTTATTTGCTTCACCGCGGCAAGACGGAGCTTTGCCTTGACAAGACAACATATTTCGGAAAGACCGATTATGAGGTTGAGGCTGAGTACGTGGACGCGATAAGCAGCGAGATTGTTGATAGACTTACCGCGCTTGGTGTGAAGTTTAATCAAAAAAGCATTCCGAAATATTCGAGATTTTTGAAGGAGTTTAAAAAACAGCTCTGAAAGGAAGATTAGATGGATTACAAACGTCTGAAAACCCAGACAAGCGCCGTAAAGCGTGAAAAAATACTGTGGATAACGCTTGCCGTTTTGGCCGCCGTGATTATTGTGCAGATAGTGACAAGCATTTTTATGATGTCCTCGATAAACCACTATAAGTCGCTTTATGAAGAGTCGCTCGGCGAACGGCTTACAATGCAGGAGAAAATCAATTCACTGACCGGCGCAAATGATGTTGGTGCAAATTACTCACAACAGGACAGCGGGGCTGTAAACGAAAACGCAGCCGGAGAGAAAAAAGATATTCCGTTTGTGACGGAGGGTAAGGAGCTAAACAATGAGAGCAGCGTCAATAACTAACAGAGGCGGCAGAGATAATAACGAGGACTTTATCTGCAGTGCTGAGGTGAGCGGTATATGGTGCTTCGTTTTGTGCGATGGTCTTGGCGGTCACGAGTGCGGCGAGGTTGCGTCAAGACTCGTTGCTGAAACTATTTGCGCGGAATTTGAAAAAAAAACGGAGCTGTCACAAAGGGCGGCTGAGGAATATATCGAGGCGGCAACAAACGCGCTTATAACAGAGCGCACGATAAAACCCGGACTGTTTGATATGTCAACAACAGTCACGCTGCTTTTAACGAACGGCGAACGTGCGGTTTGGGCGCACGTCGGCGACAGCCGCGTATATTTTATTACGGGCGGCGAAATTTCACTTATCACCGATGACCACAGTATGGCGTTTATGGAGTTTCAGGGTGGACTTATCAGCTATGATGAAATCCGTACAAGTCCGAACCAGAACCGTCTTACACATTGTATTGGCGGAATAAGCAGCAGTGCGGACATCTCGGAGGAAATTCCTTTAAAAAGCGGCGATGCGTTTTTACTCTGCAGCGACGGTTTTTGGGAATATGTACGCGAAAGTGACATTGAAAAATCTTTCGCCGAGTCATTCTCTCCGAAGGAATGGCTTGAGAAAATGCTTGAAGTGCTGCACAAAAACGAAATCGAACGTAACGACAATTACAGCGCGATTGCTGTTATGATTTAATAAAGGACTGCTCAGTGATGATATGCACCCCAAAAGTTAGACACTTTTGGAGGTGCATATTTTTATGGGAAAAAAAGGTAAAATTTACAGAAAATACTCGCCCGAATTCAAATTATCTGTTATACTGGATATGCGAGAACACCAACTAAGTTATTGTGAAACAGTAAGAAAGTATTTACAAGGAGTATCACGGACTTCGGCAATAGGAACATTACAAAGGTGGGAACGCATATTCTTAGAAGAAGGAGCCGAAGGTCTTATGAAAGATAGACGAGGCAGAGCTTGCAAAGCTGGCGGAACAAGAAAAGGTCGTCCGCCGAAGCTTGATAAAAAGGTTGAGGAAGATTTAATCGCTGAAAATCAGCGGCTCAGAATGGAGATAGAATACCTAAAAAAATTGAATGCCTTAGTTCAGGAAAGAATACGGCGAGAAAACGGGAAAAAGTAGTTATTGTAGCTGAACTAAGGCAGAAATATCCGCTTAAAGATTTGCTAAAGCTATCCGGCCTTGCAAGAAGTACATACTACTATTATCTCAATCATAAAGATACTGATAAATATTCCGCTGTAAAGCAAGAAATCCTTGATATATTTAATCAGCATAAGGGCAGATACGGATATCGCAGGATTTTACTGATTTTACAGAGCAGAGGTTACACCATTAACCATAAGACAGTGTTAAAGCTGATGAAAAGTCTTAATCTCAAAGGTAAACAGCGTAAGAACGGCAAATATCATTCATACAAGGGTGAAGTAGGTAAAGTAGCAGATAATCTATTAAAGAGAGATTTTAATGCAGAAAGACCGTTTGAAAAACTCACAACAGATGTAACAGAATTTAAGGTATGCAATGATAAGGTGTATCTATCACCTATACTGGACTTATATAATCGCGAAATCATATCATATTCAATATCTTTAAGCCCGAATTTATGGCAAATACGGGAAATGCTTGACGGCTTATTCAGAAAGCTTCCCGACGATGCTGCACCATTGTTCCATTCGGATCAAGGCTGGCAGTATCAGCACGCGGAATATCAACGGTTACTTGTAGAGCATAACATCACGCAAAGTATGTCCAGAAAAGGAAATTGTATGGATAACGGAGCTATGGAGAACTTCTTTGGCAGATTAAAGGTAGAAATGTATTATGGTGAGAAATTTGAAAGCGTAACAGATTTCATTGAGAAGTTAGAACAATACATTTACTATTACAACAACGAACGAATATCGCTTAAATTAAAAGGAATGAGTCCGGTGCAATACCGAACTCATTACCAATCAATTTAATATTAAATTTTGTCTAAACTTTGGGGTTCACTTCAAATGCAGTCCGTTTTTTCTTAACCTAAAATCGCCTTTGCTTTTAAAATCGCAATCGCAGTTTTTGCGTCATAGATTTCATTGTTCATCACCATATTATAAAGCTCGTCGAGGTCGTATTTCTTTACGTTCAAGAATTCGCCCTCGTCAAGGTTCTGTCCGACAAAATGCAAGTCCTTTGCAAGGTACAAATTCAAAACCTCCTCGCAGTAGCCGGGTGTCGCGTAATATGCGCCAAGGTGGGTAAACTCCCTGCCCTCATAGCCGGTTTCCTCGATAAGCTCACGCTTGCCGCACTCTAACGGGTTCTCGCCGTATTCCAGCTTACCCGCGGGGATTTCGAGCATCATTGACCTTGCCGCAATGCGGTACTGCGTCACCATAAATACCTGCCTGTCCTCCATTACCGCGATTACTCCCACGCCGCCGGGGTGTGAGATAAGCTCGCGCATTGACTGCTTACCGTCCGGCAGCTCGACCTGCTCTTTTCTGACCTTAAAAATCTTACCGTCATATATCGGCTCCACACTTAGCGTCTTTTCCTCAAAATCCATATTTATTCTCCTTTTTTAAATTTATCAAATATATCACTTATCCAATTCCTTTGAGTGTTTTTAACATAGACGGAATCATCACCGTTAAATGCTATATAATCACTGCCGACAGGCTCCATACCGAAAAAGCCTTGGATTGTATACCCCCATTTGCTGTCTTCCACAAAGCTCTGCATCGCCGTGATAGAAAATGTCAGATAACTGTTGTAATGCGTGGTGATACCGCTTATGCGTGTGCCGTTTTCAAACATACCGTTATAGGTGCCGTAGCCTCTGTCAGACATTCCGACTATATAATTTGTGTACAATCTGCCAAATCCGTTCGGTCTGCCGTCCTTCAATTCGCCTATATAATAAACAAACTTCCCTGCATAGCGGTCGACAAAATAATTATGTTTATATGGAATACGAGGATAAAAATCTTCTAAAAAAACTGCTCCGCCTGAAGATGGAATCTGCGAATGCCACCATTCCGTATCAAGCTCCATATCCATCTCGTTGCCGTCCATATCATATACCTTGTCGAAAAGCACCTCATAACAGGGCGTTTCCATTTTTCCGGTGTCAAGGTCAAGCGTTACCGTTCTGCTTTTTTCATCCCAAAAATAGTAGCCGTATCTCGTAAGCTCGTCTATCATTATTACGGTACTGCCCTCTATGTTATAGGAATTTGCCTTTTCTCCCTCAATGTAAACATTTATGTCCGTGTATAAGACATTTAATTCCTCAAATTTTTTCAGCGAGGCAATATGACTCGGACGCGTTGTGGCTCCGATTGGAACATATTCCTCCTCGGAAAAATCGCGTTTGTACTCGTCTATAAGCACCGGTAGCTTATCATAATTGCGCGTTATATCCACGCGCTTGCTGTCCGCATCCCAAGCTACATCAAAGCCGTATTTTCTGAGGTCGGCGGAGCGCACGTAGGTGTAGCCGTCTATGTTGTAGCTGTCAATCGGCTGATAGAAAATGTATGCCACAATGTCCGAGCGCACGGCGGTGTTTACAATATCTCCGATTTCCGCCGCGCTTGCCGCCGCACCGAACAGCATAAATAACAGAAAGGTAATAATGAGTGCTTTTGTCTTAATAGCCATAATCGTGCTCCTCTCCCATCGTTATTTTAAATCCGTGCTTTTCCTTCAAAAACCGCTCTATCGCCGGCTCTACGTGCAGCATTTTCTTTAAATTTTCATAATCCTCATGCGCCTTTTCGCTTTTCTTTCCTGTGTACACGGCGCGTATCATAATGTTTTTCGGTGTTTCCAAGGGCGAGATGTACTCAATCATACTCACCTTATACCCCACGCTTTCCAGATACGCCGCGCGTATGCCGTCCGTGAGCGTGTCGGCAAGGCGCGCCTTTAATATACCGTACTTCATTATAGGTTCAAACGGTTCGTACGAATACTGTTTTAAAATATCCTTGTGGCAGCACGGCACGCTGACTATTGCGCGCGACTGACTGCGTATACCAAGGCCTAATGCCATATCGGTTGCCGTGTCGCAGGCGTGGAGCGATACGACTATGTCGGGGCGCACATTGGGCGTCCACGAGGTCAAGTCCTCCTGTATGAACTCCATATTGTTGTAGCCGAGATTTTTCGCCATACGCTTTGACGCGTCTATGACGGTTTTGGAGTAGTCAACACCGATAAAACGGCATTTCTTTTTGAGAATTTCACGCAGATAGAAGTTTAGAACAAACGACAGATAGCTCTTTCCGCACGCCGCGTCAAGAATAACGTATTCGTCCCTCTCGCCTATCTCCTTTAAAACGCCGCCCATAAGCTCGACAAAATAATCTATCTGATTGTATTTTCTTATCTTGTCATTCTTAATCTTGCCGTTCTTTGCGAGTATGCCGATTTCCGTTAAAAGCTCCTTGGCAAGCGCGGGATTTACAACGTATTCCCTGCCCGTCTGCACAACGCTCGTCTGCGGCGTGGCTTCCACCGCGTCCTCGTGGCGCATATTTACTTTTTTGTCATTCGCGTCAATCACTATTTTTGCGCCACGCTCGGTGTAGATTATTTTTGCCTCGTCGTACTTTAAAAACTCCTCAGCAAGAATATCCCACAAGCCGTTTTTATCCGTTTCGCGCTTTACCGCCTGATAGTCAAGCGTTATATTACCGTCTTGCGTGATTTTTGCAGGGAAAATTTTTGTTCCCGATTTAAATTGTATTGTAATGTCCTTAAAAAAATCTCTGTTTTCCTCCATTCTGCTAAGCAGTCCGGAGAAAAACAGATTGATTTTTGATATTGTTTTCTTGTTCATAGCTCTATCGTCAGCTTTCTTCCTGTCGGCTCATACTGGCGGTATTTTATACCCACCATATCAAACATTCTCTTTGATGCAACGTTATTGTCCTCGCCGTCATACTTGTCCGACATATACACAACCTCGCGTATGCCTGACTGGATAATCGCCTTGGCGCACTCGTTACACGGAAACAGCGTCACATATAATTTAGCACCCTGAAGTGTGCCGCTGCTTCGGTTTAGTATCGCGTTAAGCTCCGCGTGGCACACGTACATATACTTTGTGTCAAGCGGTGCGCCCTGCCGTTTCCAAGGCATAAGGTCATCATCACAGCCAATGGGCATACCGTTGTAGCCGAGCGAGAGAATTTTATTCTCGCCATTCACTATACAACAGCCGACCTGTGTATTCTCGTCCTTGCTGCGCTGCGCCGACAAAATTGCGATGCCCATAAAATATTCGTCCCAGGATATGTAATCATTCCGCTTCATCAGTATTCACCTCATCTTCAACAAGCTCAGACGGAGAAAAGCTGTTTGTCCGCTTGCTGTAGGTCGTTCTCATTCTGTAGCTTGAACCATTCTCTCGTATATATGTGTATTCAGCTATCATTGAAGAATTGCCTGTCGGCGTGAAAGTCACATCCTTTATTGTCGAGCCGCTCTCACCCTCAAACTTTGCATTCTCGTGAGTCATATAATTATACGCCGTAATTTGCGCGTGTGAGCCGTTGCCCGGAGTTGTGCCGGCGAAGAATACGTGATCACGGTCAAATTTAACCGCACCGTTGTCCATCGGGTAAAGCGATATAAGCGCGTCACCATCCTGCGTATCAGCATCACAGTCAAAATTGAGCTTCACAACAGTACCCTGGTTTTGTGCTACATTATGCTCCTTGAGACGCATAAAATATATTCCTGTATCAGTTACACGAACCGACTCCGAGGCGGCTCTGTAAACTCGCGTATAGCCGCGGTCACCGTCGGCTGCCATAAGGTATGCGGAGCCATCAAGCGTGCTTGCTGTGGCATACTCCCATAAATTGCCTTCTGCGTCCTCACACTCGGCTATCACCTTGCGGTTTGAAAGCCTGTTTACTATATACGCGGTATCACTATCGCCATTCCAGAATACATCCTTGCCAGAAAGCTCCGATATTTTACGAAGCGGCAGATAAAGTGTGTCCTTGTAATTTATGCTTGACGGAGCGATGAAGCCATTGTCAAGCTCCATTTCCTCGCCCCAGGAAAGGCGGTCGACACCGTCAATATTTATACGCGCCGTGTTCATAAACGCGTCAATCATATCCGCCATCGCAGGAATTGCCGCAATTACTGACGCGGCAAGAAATCCTGCAACAAAATATTTTATGTTCTTCCTCATTGTTGCCTACCCCCATTAGCTTTAAATCAATACTTCTTTATACCTATATCGCTTCTATGGAACTCGTCTTGGAAGTGTATCTTTTCCACACCTGCATATGCGTTTTTAATCGCTTCGTCAAGGTCTTTTCCGACTGCGGTTACGCCTAAAACACGACCGCCCGAGGTGACGATTTTACCGTCCTTTATCGCCGTGCCCGCGTGGAACACGGTAAGGTCGCCTACATTGTCAAGACCTGTTATTTCATAGCCCTTTTTGTACGAAATCGGATAGCCGCCGGACGCCATTACAACGCATACCGCCGCATTATCCTCCCATTCGATATTGATTTCGTCAAGGCGTTCGTCAATTACCGCCTCCATTATCTCCACCAAATCGGTCTTAAGACGCGGCAGTACAACCTGAGTTTCGGGGTCGCCGAAGCGGCAGTTGTATTCAATTACCTTGACGCCGTTTTGCGTCATCATAAGTCCGAAGTACAGCACGCCCTTGAACGGTCTGCCCTCTGCGCTCATTGCCTTAATTGTCGGCAGGAATATATTTTCCATACACTCCTTCGCCTTTGCGTCGTCGTATAAACGGCTCGGCGAGAATGTTCCCATACCGCCTGTGTTAAGTCCCTCGTCATTGTCGTAGGCACGCTTGTGATCCTGTGCGCTGACCATCGGCTTAACCGTTTTTCCGTCCGTGAACGCAAGTACGCTTACCTCGGGGCCTGTTAAAAATTCCTCGATTACAACGCGGCTGCCGCTCTTGCCGAACTTGCCGCCGTCAATCATATCGCGGATTGCTTCCTCGGCTTCGGTGAGATTTTGCGCGATTATAACGCCCTTACCGAGCGCCAAGCCGTCAGCCTTAATTACTGTCGGGAAAGAGTTTTGCGCCTTAACATACTCTATCGCCTTATCGCTGTCGGTGAATACCTCATAGCCGGCTGTCGGAATATTGTACTTTTTCATAAGCTCCTTTGAAAAAGCCTTGCTGCCCTCGATTATCGCCGCGTTTGCACGCGGACCGAAGGCGCGTATTCCCGCTTTTTCCATAGCGTCAACCATACCCAGAACAAGTGGATCATCGGGCGCGACCATTACAAGGTCAATTTTTTCGTTTTTTGCAAACTCGACCATTTTGTCTATATCCGTTGCGCCTATGTTCACGCATTCGGCAAGCTCGGCAATACCGCCGTTACCGGGGGCGCAGTAGATTTTGTCCACCTTCGGTGACTTGGCTATCTTCCATACAATAGCGTGTTCGCGTCCGCCGCCGCCTACAACTAAAATCTTCATAGTTAATTAAACCATCCTTTCTCTTCGTTCAAGGACTTGCGAGCCTTGCACAGCAAAGCCGCACAGATGCGAAAGAACGAACTTCTTTCGCCCACCTCCAAATCAGTTATTCTTATTGACAATTCTGCTCTTTGTTTCACCTGTGGCAAGGTCGATAAATCTTACAAACAGTGAAACCTTGTTGTCCTCGTTTAACGCGTTCCAAAGTCCGTCCGTGAATTCGTCTATATCATTAGGTATCTCAACCTTCTTAGGCTCACCCTCAAAGGAAGGTAAGGGATTGCCGTCACCCATATATGTATGAATAAAATGTCCCTCGCCTGCAAGCGGATTTGAATACGCAAAGGTGTAACGCTGGCAGGAATCGGGATTGCCGTCCGCGCTCTTTAGGATTGACATTGCGTAATTCATTTTGCCGTTATCCGCCTTGATAATACCCGATATTCTCGGTGTGTAGTTCGGCGCGTCGTCCTCAAATTCGCGCGTCCTGAGCGACTGCTCAAACGTCTGCTGCTGGTTCATTAAATCATAAATCGTGTCGGTCTGGTCGCCGTTGGTGACGATTGTCTTGTTGCCAAGAACTCTGACCGGCGCGTAGATTATAAGGTGCGGATCGCTGAGCTTGCTTGGGTCGTGCGCCTCGGTGCGTATACCGTCGCCGTCCTCAACAAATACACGGTTGCGGCTGTTTACGCTTCGTCCCATAATGAAGTACGCCGTCACAGCCGATTTGCCGTCCGCCGATTTGCCGATAACTATTCCGCGTCCGGGATACGGGTTTGATTTTAACTCGTCATAAATGTTTAAAGTTTTCATTGCGTTTCCTCCTTATTCTGTGTAATAACAATCCTCATTCCATTTTAATGGATTTTCTTCAATATATTTGTAAATTCTGCCATAATCACGCTGGTCGCGGATAATATGGTCGTGGAATGACCTGTGCCAAATTTGCTCTCCGCATTTTTTATTTGTAAATCTTTTCAACATTGACACAAATGCCGGAATAATCTCGTTCGTACGGGACGGCGCCCTCGACGTCCCCTGTTCGTCCTTGTCAACAACTAAAATCATATGGATATGATTTGGCATAATCACATATTTCTCAACTTTTATGTAATCATATATATCATTACTTTTAATTATTTCATCATTCACGATTTTCCCATATGTTGATAATTTCGCATAAGGGACGTCGGGGGCGCCGTCCCGTACGATGTTACACAATATGCATTTATAATCTTTTGTGCTGACTGTGATGAAATACGCACCGTTTTGGGAATAATCGTACTGCTTTAATCTGTTTGGTTGTCTGTTATTTTTCATATCATACCCAAGTTATATTTTGCTCCAACCACCACACCGCCATTATAAGCCACACCTGCAGCAAAATGCAAATCAAAAACAGCAGACAAAGGAAAATCATATTTTTCTCAAACTTGAAGCCTTTGACGGCACGATATATTATAAGCGATATTGAGATGATAAGACCCGCAGTACCTACAATTCCAATCACATAATATATATACCTTATACACAAATGCGGTGCGAAAAAAATATAGCATTATAGGCAGAATATAATTTGCCGATAATATCCCCCATAATATATTTCTCAGTATCTTCATCAAGCTTCGCCTTTACAAACCATTTCCACCGCTTGAGGAAGTATTATCCACTCCGCCTGTTCCATTACGCGCTTTTGCAGGATTTCCGGTGTGTCGCCGTCTTCTATGTATACGGCTTTTTGCAAAAGTATTCTGCCACCATCCGTTATTTCATTTACCAAATGTGCCGTTGCGCCTGTTACCTTTACGCCGTACTTTAGCGCGGCTTCGTGAACGTGCAAGCCGTAAAAGCCGTCACCGCAGAAGGACGGGATAAGCGAGGGGTGAATGTTTACGATTTTATCCTTATATGCGTCCAAAAAGTTCTCGCCGAGTATTGCCAAAAAACCCGCAAGCACAACAACCTCAACGCCCATTTTCTGCATATAGTCGCGCAGCGCAATATCGAACGCTTCCTTGCTGTCGCACTCTTTGCGCGTTATAACGTGCGCGTCTATACCCGCCTTTTTTGCGCGTTCGAGCGCGTACACGCCCTCCTTGTTCGACACAACAGTTACAATTTCGCCGTTCTTTAAAACGCTGCCTTGCGCGTCAATTAAAGCCTGCAAATTCGTACCGCCGCCTGAAACCAAAACTCCGATTTTTTTCATTACTTTATTACCTCGCCATTTTCGGAAACAATTTCGACACCTTTTTCGCCTTCAACCAATTCTCCGATAATGTATGCCTTTTCGCCTGCAGCTTCAAGGCACTTTACCGCCTTGTCCGCCTTATCCGCGTCAACCGCGACTATCATACCTATGCCCATATTAAAGGTGTTGTACATATCTCTTTCGGGAATAGCCGCCTTTTTCTGCATAAGGTTAAATATCGGAAGAACCTCCCAGCTTCCCTTTTTAATAACAGCCTTTAAGCCGTCGGGGAGCATACGCGGAACATTTTCAATAAAGCCGCCGCCTGTGATATGCGAAACGGTGTTTATACCTACCTCGTCTATAAGTTTAAGAAGCGGCTTAACATAAATTCTTGTCGGCGTTAAAAGCTCCTCGCCTATTGTTTTGCCAAGCTCGTCCGAATAGGTTTTGAGTGTTTCGAGCGCGTTATCATCGTTAAGTCCGAAAACCTTTCTTACGAGCGAGTAGCCGTTTGAGTGAATACCGCTTGACGCTATGCCGATAAGCACATCGCCCTTTTTAGCCTTGTCGCCGTCGGTAATCTTGCTTTTTTCAACAACGCCTACAGAGAAGCCTGCAACATCGTATTCGTCCTCGGGCATCATTCCGGGGTGTTCCGCCGTTTCGCCGCCTACAAGCGCGCAGCCTGCCAGAACGCAGCCGTCCGCAACGCCCTTAACAATGCTTGCAACCTTTTCGGGAATGTTCTTTCCAATCGCGATATAGTCAAGGAAAAACAGCGGCTTCGCGCCCGAGCAAACTATGTCGTTCACACACATCGCAACGCAGTCCTGACCGATTGTGTCATGCTTGTCCAAAAGGAAAGCAACTCGTATTTTTGTGCCGACACCGTCCGTACCCGAAACGAGCACGGGGTTTTCGTAGCCCTTGGGCACCTCAAAAAGACCGCCGAAGCCGCCTATGCCGCCTAAAACTCCATCGATTGCCGTCTTTTTAACATCTTCCTTTATAAGTCTTACCGACTCGTAGCCTGCCTCAACATCTACGCCGGCGCTTTTGTATGCGTTTTCTGCCATAATAAACCTCCGATTAACATATTTACTCGATATTTTGCTGTGGGAAAAAGAAACAAGCAGACTGCCTGTTTGAAGAGCGCAGTCGTACGCGTGTACTTCAAGCTCTGAAAACAGGTGATATGCGCAGTTTATTTTTTTCACAGATTAGTGGTGGAATAGGCGAATGCCTGTGAATGCCATTGCCATATTGTATTTGTTGCATGTTTCAATTACATTGTCGTCTCTTATCGAGCCGCCGGGCTGTGCGATAACGGTTACGCCGGATTTCTTTGCTCTTTCAATATTGTCGCCGAACGGGAAGAATGCGTCTGAGCCAAGCGCAACGTCTGTGTTCTTGTCGAGCCACTCTCTCTGTTCCTCTTTTGTGAACACCTCAGGCTTAACCTTAAATATATTCTGCCAAGCGCCGTCCTTTAAAACGTCGTCGTGCTCGTCGCTGATATAAACGTCAATCGCATTGTCGCGGTCTGCTCGTCTTATTCCGTCCACAAACTGAAGTCCCAAAACCTTCGGTGACTGGCGAAGCCACCAAATATCAGCCTTGTTGCCGGCTAAACGCGTGCAGTGTATTCTCGACTGCTGACCTGCACCTATGCCTATCGCCTGTCCGTCCTTGACGTAGCAAACGCTGTTGGACTGGGTGTATTTAAGAGTTATAAGCGCAATTTTAAGGTCGCGTTTTGCTTCGTCCGATAAGGTCTTGTTGTCGGTTACGACATTTGCGAGAAGCTCGTCATTTATGTCAAGCTCGTTTCTGCCCTGCTCAAACGTTACGCCGAAAACCTGCTTGCGCTCGATTTCCGCAGGTTTATAATTGGGGTCGATTTTTATAATGTTGTAGTTTCCGTTTTTCTTTGCCTTTAAAATTTCAAGCGCTTCATCACTGTAACCGGGGGCGATTACGCCGTCAGACACTTCCTTTTTGATAAGAAGCGCGGTCGCTTTATCGCACTCGTCTGATAATGCGATAAAGTCACCAAAGGATGACATTCTGTCCGCGCCGCGTGCGCGCGCGTATGCATTTGCAAGCGGCGAGAGCTCTACATCGTCTGTGAAGTAAATCTTTTTAAGCGTATCCGAAAGCGGCAAACCAACCGCCGCGCCGGCAGGTGATACGTGTTTAAACGAGGTCGCAGCAGGAAGTCCTGTTGCTTTTTTGAGTTCCTTTACAAGCTGGAAGCCGTTCAGCGCGTCCAAAAGGTTTATATAGCCGGGCTTTCCCGACAGTACCTCAAACGGCAAATCGCCGTTCTCCATAAATACTCTTGACGGCTTCTGGTTCGGGTTGCAGCCGTATTTTAATTGCATTTCGTTCATAATTGACCTCCTGTTATATATCGGCTACAGCCGCTTTTATTTTTTCGTTCTTCTTCTCTACTCCGTCAACCATTTTCTGTTTGGCGTCTTTTAATGCGGTTTTAAGGTAGTCGTATTTGAGTGACAAAATCTGTGCCGCCAAGATAGCCGCGTTTGTGCCGTTGTCAAGGCCTACCGTTGCGACGGGTATTCCGGGGGGCATTTGAACCGTTGCCAAAAGCGCGTCCAAGCCTTCAAGCGTTGACTTAATCGGAATCCCTATAACCGGCACAATCTTATGCCCCGCGATAGCGCTGGCGAGATGTCCCGCCATACCTGCCGCGCAGATGATTACTTCAATTCCGTTTGCTTCGGCATTCTTCGCAAACTCCGCCGCCTTGTCGGGTGTGCGGTGCGCGGAAATGACATTTACATCAATTTCAATATCAAATTCCTTTAATTTCGTCACGCAGCCCTTTAATTTTTCAAAATCCGAGTCGCTGCCCATTATGAGCGCCACCTTTGGTTTTGCCATTTTTACTACCTCCATATTTATACAAATTTCCGAATAAATTACCACTTTAATAATACCAAAAAAAGCCGTTAGTGTCAATACACAACGTACTCTTTAAGCCGATTTCTGCGCGACTGCCAGTCGGGCATAAAACGCTCCACCCACGCGTAAAATTTTTTTGAGTGGTTTTGCTCGAAAAAATGGCAGAATTCATGTACCACAACGTACTCCGCGCACTCCTTGGGCATCGCCGCGAGCAGCTTGTTGAGCGTAATTATTCCCTTTTGCGGAATACATGAGCCCCAGCGCGTTTTCATTTCCCTTATTCTGATTTTCGGGTACTTTATGCCAAACGGCTCAAACATGGGATAGTATTTGTCAACAAGGCTCATAAAAAATTTGCGGTACTGCTCGTCCGTAAAATTTTTCATATACTCGCGTATGCCCTCGCCTATGGGCCTTGCCGCGGTCATTTTCTTTTGCGCCTCGGCGATAAAGTCCGCCCTGGATAAAACAAACGCGTCTATCCTGTCAAGCGGTACATAATTCGGTGCGCTCACGCAAACAGCGCCGTCGTGGCGTATACGAAGGTTTATATTTTTAACACGCTTGCGCGTAAATTCATATTCTATATTGCCGATTTTTCGTATGGTCATTGTTTTACTCCGATTATGCCTTTGATGTATTTTTTCATTTTATCTCTCCTGAATAGTTTACAAATGAGTCCGTTATTTTGTCGTAAACAACTGTGCTCGTGCCGACTGTCTCATATGTATGAGTAACATCACACTTAAATATGATTTGTGTTTCAGTTTCTTCAACATCTGTCACATATAACTTTTCACCGCTGTACGGAGATTTGTAACGCACTTCACTGTCAGTTAGATAATTGTATACACATAATTCGTTATATCCTGCAAGCGTGGGTATTTCGTCTATGTAGTAAATATATCCTTCGTTAAGTATATCGCCTTCACGAAAGTTTGGGCTTTTATACAGTATTTCGCCGTCCTGTGTGTCGGCATCGCTATCATATGACAGTTTTGTAAGCGCTCCGTAATAATTTGAAGATTTCTCACCGCGTCTTATGAAATAAACTGCCTCATCGGTAATTTTCACATTGCCGATTGTTCTATATACACGGTCATAACCTCTGTTTTCATCTTTTACCCCAAGATAGGAAATATCATCAGAATACCCCTTTGTTTTAAAAGTGTAATACTCCCACACATTGCCGTTCTTGTCGGGCTTTTCGGCAATTACCTTAATATCCTTCTGCGCGCCTGTCATACCAACGGTACGGCTGTCGCCGTTCCAATAGATTTTGTTGCCGCTAAGCTCGCCGAGCTTTCGCATAGGGAGATAGGTTGTGCCGTTGTATAAAATACTTGCGGGTGTTTCCGCGCCGTCCGATAGCTT
>ODAI012726390.1_pt1 | contig 16827 bp, 14 predicted proteins | sample 1539321 | NCBI WGS metagenome assembly ODAI01 (sample SAMN02144231, study PRJEB22623) | gut metagenome | biome: sheep rumen | host: Ovis aries | place: New Zealand | reverse complement strand
GGAAGTAATAAGGTCCCGGCCGTAATAAAAACAAGATAGAGAGGCTTAATTATTATCAATAATAATTAAAGTTTCTCTATCTTTTTATATAATTAATTATATTTATGAGTACTTTTTATAACTTTTAATTATTGCTATTCATCAGGCCAAGAACGGCGCCGATCACAAGTCCTATGCAGATCCGGATGACCAGACTTAACGAGTTCCATTTTTTCAGAATTTCCATTTTTCCTCCTTTAAAAGCTGTCCTTTTCAGCTTTTTTCTTCTATACGTATTTATTATAGCACCGAAGGCCGCCGGGCAGAATCTTCACATTTCGGGCCCCTTTCCCCAGCTTCCCCTTTTGCCGCAGAAAGGGGCATGAAGAAACCGCGGTTTCCTCATGCCCCCGAAAGGTGATCTTTTCTTTTCCCGGTCAGTCAGTTAACTTACTGCTGTCCCCAGAGCAGTTCCTCGTACTGCCTGGTATAGAGGTCGTAATAATAGCCTCTTTTCTTCATCAGCTCCCTGTGGGTGCCCCGGTCGATGATCTGTCCGCCCTTCACCGCCAGGATCACGTCCGCGTCCACGATGGTGGAGAGGCGGTGGGCGATGACAAAGGAGGTTCGGCCCTTTATGACCTTGTCTATGGCGGACTGAATGATCTTTTCCGTTACCGTATCGATGGAGGAGGTGGCTTCGTCCAGGACCAGGATCCTGGGATCCGCCAGCACGGCCCTGGCAAAGGAAAGGAGCTGCTTTTCGCCCGTGGAAAGAAGACTTCCCCCTTCGCCCACGTCGGAATCCAGTCCCTTGTCCATTCCGGCCACCACCTGGTCGGCGGATACCACCTTCAGGGCTTCCATGATCTCCTCGTCCGTGGCGTCGGGCTTTCCGTAGCGCAGGTTGTCCCGGACGGAACCGGAGAAGAGGTGGGGCGACTGGAGCACGTAGCCGATATTGGAGTGGAGCCAGAGCTGGGATCTTTCCCTGGCGTCTCTTCCGTCGATCAGGACCCTGCCCATGGTGGGCTCGAAGAAACGGCATACCAGGTTGACCAGGGTGGATTTGCCCGCGCCGGTCTCTCCCACGATGGCCACGTTGGTACCCCGGGGAACCTTGAGATTAAAGTGCTCCAGCACGTACTCGTCCCCGTCGGGATAACGGAAGGAAACGTCCTCGAATTCCACGTCTCCCTTCAGCTCCTCCCAGTTTTCCTTCCTGGGATGGAACATGTCCCCGTACTTTTCGATGACTTCCGGGGAATCCGCCACATCCGACTCTTCATTCAGAAGCCTTGTCAGACGCTCGATATTGACCTGAATGCCGGCCAGGGCCGACAGGGTCTCGATGATGCCCTGGACCGGCTCCAGCAGCTCTATGGCGTAGGACATGAAGACGGACAGAGTACCGATCTGCATAAGGCCTTCCCTGGTGAGCTTTCCGCCCTGCCAGAGGACCAGGGACAGTACCACCGCCGACATCATGGTCACGGTGGAGATGAAGAAGGCTCTGAAATGGGCTTCCCGAATGGAGGTCCGCTTCATGTTCAGGGTCTCGCCTCTGAAATCCCGGTTCATCTTCTCCTCTATGTTCAGGACCTTGATGGTCCGGATGCCCGTGATGCCTTCGTTGTAGCTGCCGGTGATCTGGGAGTTGATCTCACGGATCTTCCGGTTGTAGAGGACCAGCTTTTTCTGGAAGTAGGTCATAAGAAGCACCGCCGCCGGCAGAAGGAGCAGGATATAGAAGGCCAGGCGGACGTTGATGACCAGCATGACTGCCAGTACCCCGATCACATAGGCCCCGGACCAGACCAGGTTCATCAGCCTCCAGGAGACCGACTCGCCGATCAGGCCCGTGTCGGACATGACTCTGGCGTGGATATAGCCTACGGAATTCTGATTGTAGTAGGAAAAGGACAGGGTCTGCAGGTGGCCGAAGGCCGCGTCCCTCAGGTCTTTGTTGACCGACATTTCCACCCTTCCGCAGGAAAAGGCGCTGTAATAGTTGATGGAAGCCTGGAACACGATCACGGCCAGATAGAGGGCGATGAAGAGACCGATCCCCTCCATGGTCCGCTCTCCTATGTAGTGGTCCAGAGCATAGCGGTTGAAGAGGGGATAGAAGGCGTCGATGGCGCTGGAAGCCCCTCCCAGAAGGACCATGACGATGATCCTGACCCGGTATTTCTTAATGTATGGAAACAGCCTGGGAATCCCGAAAAAAGGCAGTTTCAGATTCTTTTCGTCGTTTGGCATTGCTTTAACCCGCATCTGTCAGACCCGCAGTCTGCAGATCATAGATCTTTCTGTAAAGTCCGTTCTGTAAAAGTAGCTCGTCGTGGGTGCCCTGTTCCCGGATCCTTCCCTTGTCCAGGACAATGATCCGGTCCGCGTTCATGAGGGTGGTGATGCGGTGGGCGATCAGGATGACCGTGGACTGACCGGACACCTCCCGGATGGCATGGCGGATCTTCATATCCGTTTCCGTATCCACCGCGGACAGGGAATCGTCGAAGACCATGACCGGGGATTTCCGGATCAGCATCTGGGCTATGGCCGTCCTCTGCTTCTGGCCGCCGGAAAGGGTCACGCCCCTCTCGCCCACGGCCGTCTCATAGCCCGCCGTAAAGGTCTCTATGGCATCGTCGATGGAAGCCAGCCGGGCCGCTCTTCTGATCTGGTCCATGCCGGAATCCTCTGCCGCTATGCCGATGTTCTCGGACAGGGTCCTGGAGAAGAGATAGGGCTCCTGGAGGACCATGCCGATATTGCGGCGGAGATACCCCTTACTGATATCCGCTATGTCCGTATCCCCGATCAGGATCCGGCCCTTTTCGGGGGGCAGGGTATAGAGCCTCTCCAGCAGGTACATGAGGGTGGATTTGCCGGAGCCCGTTCCGCCCAGGATGCCCAGGGTGGTGCCGGCGGGGATGGTCAGGGAAATGTCATGCAGGGCTTCTGCCGCCGTTCCCTCGTAGGAGAAGGATACATGATCGAAGACGATGTCTCTGTCCATGGGAGGCTCCAGAGCCCCTTTCCTGTCCATTTCAGGCTCGGAATTCATGATGTAGCGGATACGGTCTATGGAAATGCCCGCCTTGCTCATCTCGGTGATGACCCGTCCCAGCATTCTGACAGGCCAGATCAGCATCAGGTTGTAGGAGATCAGGGCAATGAGGCCGCCGGTGGTCAGGGTCCCCCTGAGGCAGGCCCTGGTGCCCAGAAAGAGGACGGTCAGGTTCTGCATGCCCGTCAGGATATCCGCCGAGGACCAGAAGGCCGACATGAGCCGCATGAGGTGGATCCAGAAGCCCGTATAGTAGGCGTTCTGCTTTTCGAACCTCTCCTGCTCATAGACCTCCCGTCCGAAGGCTCTGACCACTCTGACGCCGGTCAGGTTCTCCTGGACGATGGAGGAAAGCTTTCCCTCTTCCGTATCCACCTTGCGGAAGGCGCTGCCGATCCTGGAATGGAAGATCATGGAATAGCACAGGATGACGGGGATAAAGGCCGCGGCTCCCAGCATGACCGTCACGTTGATGCCGGCCATGAAATAAAGGGCCATGGCGATCAGGATCACAGTCCGGATCAGCTGGACCAGCTGCTCGGAAACAAAGCGCTTGATGGTCTGGACGTCGGAGGTGCATCTCTGGATGATGTCGCCCGTGGAATTTTCTCCGTGCCATACATAGGGAAGGCCCATGATGTGGATAAAGAGTTCGTCACGCATCCTTCTGACGAAGGTCTCCGCGCCGGCCGCGTTGGTGATCCGGAAAAGATAGCGGAAAAGAGCCGCCAGGATGCCCACACAGGCAACGGCCAGGGCTATGATGAGGGGCCTTGCCTTCAGAACGTCAAGGCCTCCTGCCGCATCCACCAGAGATGCCGCCATGCCTGTCAGGGCAGAGGGGGCGTCTCCGATCACCGAATCCACCGTAAAGGAGATGATCTTGGGATTGACCATATCCATGAAGGATACCATGCCGGCAGAGATAAGGCTCATGAGAAAGAAGGGATAAGCCCCCTTCAGAAAGTGCCAGATCAGTTTGAAGTTGGAATCGTATTTCTTAATCATTTCGGTTTTTTAAGGGATGAAGGTGACCAAAAAGAGCCGGACGGGCCGGCTCTTTGTCTTTAATTTACTGCAGTTAATATATTAATGTGCCGCAAATGTTTTTACAAGGCTTTTTGCACGGTTTATACCAACAGTATAAGGGATCCTCTGCCCATGAGCGCTTTCCCCTTCGGGGCCGGGCCCAGGGCAGCTGTAAATCAGATGCTCTGCACCTGATTTTTCCTCTTTTCCATCCGGACCAGGGACCTTTTCAGCAGATAGACGGAGAAAAAGAGACAGAGCAGCTCTTCCGCCGGCTGGGCGTGGATCAGTCCCCTGTAGCCGAAGACCGCGTTAAAGGCGATCAGGAAGGGAATATAGAGGATGAGCTGGCGTACCAGGGTAATGGTGAAGGCAGAGCCCGGCATGCCGATGGCGTTGTAAACGTTGCGGACCAGGGCCGTTGTCCCCACGCAGGGAAGGATCAGCATGGCGGCCCGGAGGGTCATGGCGGCCAGGGATACCACCGTGGGATCTTCCGAGAAAAGGCCCGAAAGGAAAGGGGCCGACAGTCCGAAAAGGACCATGACGCAGACTTCTATGGAAGTGATGATGCCGACGGCCGCCCGGATCAGGGCCCGCATGCGGCCATAGGCCCCTGCCCCGTAATTATAACCCATAAGAGGCTGGCAGCCCGCGGCTATGCCCTGGTAGAGATAATTTCCGAAGGACATGATCCTGGTGGAGATGCCCATGGCCGCCACGTAAAGGCCTCCGTAGGCCGCGGCCAGGTTGTTGAGGACCAGGATAGAGGCCGTGGACAGGAACTGCTCCAGGGTATGGGGGATGCCCACCTTCATGATCTCTCCGAAGATCCGGGATGAAAAGCCCAGATAGGAGGGAGAAAGGGTCAGAAGGCTTCTTCCGCTCATGTAGACCCAGAGGCAGATGACCGTGCTCAGAAGGTTTCCCAGGACCGTTGCGATGGCAGCGCCCCTGATCTCCATGCCCAGGTTAAAGATAAAGATGGGGTCCAGGATGATGTTGGCCGCCGTTCCCGCGATCATGCTGACGGTTGCATAGGATACGGATCCCTCGCTCCGGAGCAGCTGGCCCAGGGCATAGTTGCCCATGGTGAAAAAGCTTCCTGCCAGCAGGACTCCCGTATAGTCCCTGGTATAGGGAACTGTCTCTCCCCTGGCTCCCAGAAGAGCCACGATGGGATCCAGGGCAAAGGCCCCCAGAAGCATGAGCACAAGGCTCATGAAAAGGATCATCTCGAAGCCCAGGACCAGGGTCCTGTCCGCCTCTTCCTTTCTGCCCGCTCCCATGCATCTGGCTATGTAGGAGGCGCCCCCGTTGCCGGTGATGCCGGACAGGGCGATCATGACCATGAGGATCGGATAGGAAAGGCTGGAGGCCGCCAGCTGATAGGGATCGCCCAGCTGTCCGATAAAGTAGGTGTCCACCAGGTTGTAGGCCACCATAAAGAGCATGCCGAAGGCGATGGGAAGGCCCATCTTCAGGACCGCCTTCCAGGGCACCTCCTCCGCCATGATCCGGATCCGGGCATCCTTTGGGCTTTCCGCAGGATTTTCTTCATTTTCGCATATATCTTCAATTCTGTCTGACATAAAGCTGCTTTTCCTCAAAAAGTAATTTCGCGCTGCAGGCAGAGACTATTGTAACATATCCCGGCAGAAGTAACAGAAAAAAAGCAGGGAAGAGTCAGACAATGCGTCCGTCTCTTTCCTGCTTTCAAGGCATCTCCTGCCTTTTTCCCAATCAGTTGCCGGTCTCCTCCCAGGCCTTCCGATAGGCCTCGTAGTCGTCCGTAAGACCCTTTTCTTCCATCTCCTGCTTTTTGTGGCTGCGGAAGCCGTTAAGGAATTCCAGGGCGTCGATGCCGCCGGAGCGGATCTCCTTCAGGGTGTTTTCCTCATCCGCAAGGACGCTGTCAAAGCGCCTTGTCTCCCGCATCATGGAGATCAAAACGAAGGCAAGGAGGATGATGGCTCCAAGCAGCAGAACCTTCAGCGTATCGCCCCCGGCCCTTGTTCTGAGGGCTGCCAGCAGCAGCTCCAGGATCACGCCGCCCGCCGCATACCGCATAAGGCTCTTCTTCTTCCTTCTGACCGTATCCATCTCCGCCGTCAGGGCCTTTTCCATAAGTTCCTTTGCCCTGACAGGGTCCTCTGTTTCCGCAAAGAGCACCTCCGGCGCCACATCCGAGGGGTTGACTTTCTTTTTCAGTTCATTTACGTCTGCCATTTTTTCCTCCCATTCCGCTCAAAGGCTTCCGTTTCTTTTCGGAACAAAACTCAGGAAGTCTCCTCCCTGCCAGGTCAGTGTCCCCCGGCTGCCCTCCTTAAAGAGCTTTGCTTCTTTTTCTGTCATCTCCAGAGTAAGAGCTCCGTGATTTACAGTGGCGAAGGTCAGCTTCATGACCAGCCCTCCCGGCAGGGCCTTCCTGTCCAGGACCACGGCGGTGTCCTTCAGGACCGGCTGCTTTTTGTTATTCATATATTCCCTGATCCCTGCAGCGGCCCTCTCTCCCAGAAGAATAAGGAGCAGGCCAAGTATGAAATAAAAGCCGATCAGGCTTCCGCCCTCCAGAATTCCGAACATGACTCTCACCTTCTTTCTGAGACCAGTATGCCCTGCTTTGGCCCTTCCTATAATGCCGGGAATTTCCCTCCCGCGGAAAAACGCGGTCCTTTGAGGCCCTGCTCTTCTTTCCTTTATCCGGACAGACAAAAGCACCGCGGGGCTTCCGCGGTGCCTGTAAGTGAGGAATAAAATATACGGGCCCTTATGCCTGCGGGGCCTTCCTCAGAATTCCTTTTTCTCCATGATCCGCACGCTGCACAGGTAGGAAAGGAAGGAAAGGAGGCCGCAGACGGCCGTAATGACAAGGAGAACGAGGGCCTCCGGCAGAGCGTCCAGGGTCTCGACCAGGCCCTGGAGCACCTGCTCCTGCCCGGACATGACCTGCTTTGTCCCGAAGACCAGCAGAGCCATGAGGCCGAAGACAAGAAAGAGAGCGACCCTGCTTTTTTCCGAACCGTACTTCAGCAGCAGGGGGATAAATACCGAGACCGACAGGAAAAGGACCGGAATGAGGGAAAGAAGCATGGGCAGTTCACTGACAGGGTTTACCCCGCTGTGGCGGATCAGTCCCCCGATACAGTAGATCAGAGCACCCGCGCACCAGGAGACCGCTTCCATGAACAGGCAGAACAGATATTTTTCCCCCACATAGGTCTTTCTTTCAAAGGGAAGGGTCATGAGAAAGGCAAAGCCGTTGTCAAACTCGTCATAGCTTATGGTCCCCACCGCGATGATGGTTCCCAGCATGGTCAGATAGCCCACGAGGAAAGATCCATCCATGGTTCCCCCCATGATCACGGCCATAACAAGGAAAATCATAAGAGTCTGCCTTCTGGAGAAGGTAAGCCTCAGATCTTTTTCGATCAGTCCGCGCATATCAGTGTCCTCCTGTCATCAAAAGAATCAGATCGTCGACGCTGCCGTTTTCAATGACCATGCCCGGATAGTTTTCCGCATAGAACTGCTTTTCGCCTGTCAGGCAGGTATAGCCGAAGGCTTCCTTCCTGCCGGCAAGGATATAGCTTTTGTCCAGCTTTTCGTAGGCTTCTTCGCTGACCTTCAGGACGGCATAGCTGCCAAGAAGCACGTCTGTATCCTCGTGCAGAAGGATCTTTCCGTCGTGGATCAGGTAAATATCGTCGCAAAGGCTCTCCAGATCCGAAGAGATATGGGAGGTAATGAGGACGGAGCAGTTCTCGTTTTCCTGCAGGTACTGCCTGAGCAGATCCAGGATGTCGTTTCTTGCCTGCACGTCCAGGCCGGCCGTGGGCTCGTCCATGACCAGAAGCTCTGCCCTGTGGCTGATAGCAGAAAGAACACGTAGCTTTGCCTTCATGCCGGTGGAAAACTCACTGATCCGCTTATCCTCCGGAAGACCCTGGGCCCTGCAGTTCTTTCTGAAATATTCTTCGTCGAAGGTGGGATACATCTTCGAAAGGATGGCGGTCACGTCCTTTACCCGCAGATAGGCGCTGAAGCCGGACTCGGACAGGGCTGCTCCTATGGAGGCCTTTTCCCTGCCGGTCAGCATGGATGCCTCCCTGCCGTTTATGGTGATCCGTCCCTCATCCGGCCGGATCAGGCCCAGCAGAGCCTTTATGAAAGTGGTCTTTCCGGCGCCGTTTTTTCCGACGATGCCGGTCACGGCTCCGTCACTGATCTCCATGGAAAGATCCAGACGGAAACTTCCGTAGGTTTTTACAAGATTGTCAACTATGACCATGGGTAGTCCTCCAGTATGATCTCAACGATTTGAAGAATGTCTTCCCTGCCAAAGCCCACTGCGGCAGCCTTCTGCACGGCGGAGGCGAAGTCGTCCTCCACGGATTTCCTCCGGGCCTCCAGAGCCAGCTGACGGTCGGCGGCGGCCACATAGGTGCCCTTTCCGTGCACCGTGACCACAAACCCCTCCTCTTCCAGTCTGTCATAGGCCTTCTTGACGGTCAGAGCGCTGATGCGCAGCTGCCCGGAAAGGGTCCGGACCGAGGGAAGGGCTTCGTTTTCCGCAAGATCTCCTTTCAGGATGGCGCTTTTCACCTGATCCATGAGCTGTTCGTAGATGGGTACCATTGAGCTGTTGTTTAAAATGATATGCATATCTTAGCCTCCATAAACAGTGTATAACAGCATATATCTGATGTCAACTGTTATACACTGTTTGTTCTCTTTTTTTCCTCTGCCGGCCCCCTTCCGGCGTCTGCGGAAGGACAAATTGAAACAAACGCAGAATCCGGCACTATAAATCAAAAAAACACGCAGATGCGTCTTCCCTCTGTCAGACGCATCTGCGTGCAGGTAAAATCCTCTGTATCCTATCGTACGCTCAGGTCAAAGGCGTCGAAGGTCCCCCAGGCCTTTGCCGAGGCTTTTGCCCGGATGCCAAGGGTGATCCGGTCCCCCGCGTTGATCTTGACTCCCCCGATCTGTACCTCCTGCCAGACCTGCCGGCCTGCCAGGGTAAAGGGAGCGGTCTGCTCCTTTCCGTTTACGGATATGAAGGCTTCGAAGCTGTCGCCCTCTCCCAGGTCTCCTCCCTGGGCGGAGAAGGACAGGGTATAGAAGCCCCCTTCCTCCGCGGTCACGTTCTGGGATACGGTAAATTCCATGTCCTGTTCGGACCAGAAATGGATGGCCATGGTCCCGTCTTTCGCATCTGCCATCTTGTCCTGGATATCCAGGCAGGAGCCTCCGCTTTTTACGTCGAACAGCCACATGGAGGCATCGCTTTCCTCCAGGGAGGGATTGCGGACCAGGTTTCTGTTGCTGACCTTCAGATGGCATACCGCTTCAAGGCCGGTGGACGTCACCCCGTGTATGTCATAGGTACCGGGGCCTTTAGTGCTCAGATTTTCCGTATTCCATGTCACGGATACGGGGCCGCTCTTTGTCCTGTCGGACCAGATGACCATGATCTCGGAGGGAAGCTCATCCCCTCCGCCTGCCATCATTTCCACCTCCGGCTCTTCTATGTACTGGAGGACGTTTTCCCCTTCCGCTCCGTAAAAGAGCCATTTAAAGACGTTCAGGGAAGGCAGGGCCTTTCCGTCAAAATCAAACATGGCCTGGTTGTCCCATGAGGAGCCGCCGTACCAGACTCCCGCATCCTCCGGGTCATAGACAGCGGCATAGGAGGATGCCCAGCCGGACCCGTAGGTCTCCCATTTCTCCTTATTGGAGGCAAGCACCGCAGCATCTCCCGAATAGTGCTGCACCGGCACCCAGGCGATCTCCCAGTAGAAGACGCCCAGGCCCCCCGCATCTGCCACGGCGGCGCAGACGTCTCTCACGGCATCGGCCTGTCCCTGAACGGAAGCCGGATAGTCCCCGGGAAGGGTCATGTCTCCCACCGAGTTGCCGGATCCGTCCCCGTCCTCCAGGGTCCAGGGATAGGAGGTCTCCAGAACGCAGACATCCTTTCCGGTCTGTTTTTTCAGGTCCCTCATGACCTTTTCGAGATCCTTCACGCCTCCGTGCCAGTACATGTAGTAGGAAAGGCCGAAGACGTCGTAGTCCACTCGGCACTCCTCCAGGATCTCGGCCCAGCGGCTCAGCTTTTCCGGTTCGGAGATCTCCGTGAAATGGACCGCCACTTTTGCATCCGTCACTTTTCTTACGCTCTGGGAAGCCGCCTGCAAAAGGTCCGCCACTTCTTTTTTGACTGCCTCTCCGGCCATGCCGTTGTTGATCTCGTTTCCGATCTGGACCATGCCTATGTCGGCCCCGGCCTCCTGTATTTCCTTAAGACTTTCTTCCGTAAACTTTCCTATGGCCTTTTTCTTCCCGGAAAGGTCCATCTTTGCCCAGGCTCTGGGCGTCATCTGCTTGCTGGGATCCGCCCAGAAATCGGAATAGTGGAAATCCACCAGAAGCTTCATGCCGTACTGTGCCGCCATTTTCCCGATCTCTCCGGCCCTCTTTGCGTCGCAGTTGCCGCCTCCGAATCCGTGTCCCTCCTCGTCATAGGGATCGTTCCAGACACGTACCCGGATCCAGTTGACGCCTGCATCCGCCAGAATGCGGAAAAGATCCGCTTCCTGTCCCTTTTCGTCAAAGTAGCGGACTCCGCTCTCTTTTTCCGAAAGGAAGCTGGATACGTCCGCTCCCCTTATGAAATCCTCCGTGATGCCCTCTACCGGCTCGACGAATATCTCCGCCTTCTCAGGCCCTGTGGGAAGCGCGGCCTCATAGACGGGGACTGTTTCTTCCGGTTCTTTCGTCTCTCCTCCGCCGCAGCCCGCAAGCAGGACCCCTGAAAGAAGTAAAGCCGCAAGTTTCATGAATCTGGTGCGCATGGTCTGTGCCCTCCCGAAAAAGAGGCTGCCCGCAAAGGCAGCCTCCCGGTCATTGCAGTACAAAAAGTCATCCGTCGATTTCTTCGCCGTTGGATCTGCATACCCTCTGATACCAGTAGAAGGAATCCTTTCTGCTTCTGGAAAAGTCTCCTGTGCCGTCGTCGTGCCTGTCCACGTAGATGAAGCCGTAGCGCTTGGCGTACTGGCCGGTCCCCGCGGAGACCAGGTCGATGGGTCCCCAGGTGGTATAGCCGATCAGGGGAACGCCTTCCTTTACGGCTTCCCTCATGGCTCTGATGTGCTCCCGGAAGTAGGCGATGCGGTAGTCGTCATGGACCGATCCGTCCTCTTCCACTCTGTCGAAGGCGCCGAAGCCGTTCTCCACCACCATAAGGGGCGTGCCGGGATAGCGGCCCGCCAGCTTATTCAGTGTATAGCGCAGGCCGTCCGGATCGATCTGCCAGCCCCAGTCGGAGGCCTTGAGATAGGGGTTCTTGGCGCCGCCCATCATGTTGCCCTTTACCTGGTCCGCGTCGTCCCTGACCGTCACACAGTTGGACATGTAGTAGGAGAAGGTGTAGAAGTCCACCGTGCCCCTCCGGATGATGTCCAGATCCTCCTGATCGTCCATGAAGGAGGTATCCAGGCCCTGATCAGCAAAGAACTTCCTTGCGAAGGAAGGATAGGCTCCCCTTACCTGCACGTCGCCGCAGAGATTGTTGCAGAAGTTGTCCCTCTTCTGGCACTCCAGGATGTCTTTGGGGTCGGGAGAGAGAGGATACCAGGTGATGTGGCAGATCATGTTTCCGATCATGAAATCCGGATTGATCCTGTGGCCTTCCATGACAGCCCTGGCGGAAGCCACGAACTGGTTGTGGAGGGCCCTTACCTGCATCTGGGGGTCGTTTTCCAGTTCGGGAATGGTGCAGGGCTCAGTCCTTGCAAGATCGGAGTCCTGCGCGATGCCCAGGCTGTAGAGAGCGCCCATTCTGGGCTCCATAAGGCTGATGTTGATCTCGTTGAAGGTCAGCCAGTATTTCACCTTGTCCTTATAGCGCTTAAAGCAGGTGACGGCATACTTCACGAAAAGGTCTATGACTCTTCTGTCGGAAAAGCCCTTATATTTTGTCACGATGGCCCAGGGAATCTCGTAGTGGCAGAGGGTGACCAGAGGCTCTATGCCGTGCTTTCTGCATTCGTCGAATACGGCGTCATAGAAAGCCAGGCCTTCCTCGTTGGGCTCCTCATCGTCGCCGCCCGGGAAAATGCGGCCCCAGTTGATGGACATGCGGTAGCAGGTAAAGCCCATCTCTCCGAACAGGGCTATGTCTTCCTTATAGTGGTGATAGAAGTCTACCGCCTGGTGGGAGGGATAAAAGACACCCTCTTCGATGGTGGGGCAGAAGGTGCGGGGCCTGTTCACGTCTCCCCCCAGAAGCATATCCGGAACGGAAAGGCCCTTGCCTCCCTCCAGATAGGCGCCTTCACACTGGTTGGCCGCTGTGGCGCCGCCCCATAAAAATCCTTTTCTGAAAACTGACATTGAATGGTCCTTTCTGCCGCTGCCGTGAAGCGGCGTCCTGCATGCCCTGTTAAACGCATAAAATCAAAGAAAAAATCATTACAGAAAACGGAGAAGTGTATCCTTTTCCATCTCTAATGTTAAATCGAAAGGGAGCGAATTACAATCTTCTTTTGTCCGGGACTGATGCGCAAAAAAGCTCATAAATAGCTCATAAATACCCTCAGGACACTGGGATCAGTTCTATGTTCAGATCTATACTGGAAGGGACCCCGTCCGCCTTTCCTTCATTGCTGTACTGCCAGAAGGAAAAATGATAGGGAGTCTGGGGCTTGTCTTCGTAGTCCGCGTACCAGATCGGGAACTCCTTCAGTCCGGAAAGCTCATAGCCGAAGGCCTCCCAGACCATGTTTGAGTAGAACATGGGCCTGTAGCCCAGCTCCCGGATCCTTTCGCAGAAGGCCCGCACGTTTTTCGTGGCCTGGGCCGGGGTCAGATCGTCTGTCCTTGCCTTGTCGAATTCTATGTGCTCCAGGTCGCATACCAGGGGAAGCGTGACCTTCCTGCCGTCCAGAAGCTTTACCAGAAATTCGGCTTCCTCCCGGGCCTCCTCCTGGGTCAGGGCCTGGGAGAAAAAGTAAAGGCCCGTGTCAAGGCCCGCCTTCAGGGCCCCCTCCAGGTTCTGATCAAAAAGCTTGTCCTTCACAAGTCCGGCTCTGCACCCGTAGCCCCGGTAGCCGGCTCTTATGAAAACAAACTCCACGCCGGCCTTTTTCACCTTTTTCCAGTTGATGTTCCCGTTGAATTCGGATACGTCGATCCCCCTTCTGAAACGGTAGGCGCTGTCCCCTTCATAACTCATGAGACCGCCGATCTTCATGAAAAGGTTTTTATCGTATAAAGAGCGGGGAACGTCCGGGTCGTACTCCGCTTCGTAGGAGTTCTGATGGACATCCACGAAGGTAAAGGTCTTCCCTTCTTCCTGTATGCCGCCTGCCGGTGCCGCTTCTTCCTCTTTCTCTTCTTTCTCTTCTTCCCCGCTTTCGGCCTGTGCCCTCACATGCGCTCTGGGATAGACCACTTCTTCACTGCTCTTTCCGGCCCCGCAGCCGCCAAGCACAAGGCAGGCCGTCATAATAAGAAGGATCCCCGGATGGCAAATCTTCCTCATAAAAAAATGTATTCCTTTCTCCCGTCCCGGAAAGGAATCTGCGAGGGCATGTCTCAGAGGCCTTTAAAGGCCCAGGACTCCCTTCCCTTTCAGGACTTCATAGTCATAGCCGTATTCCTCCAGGACCTGCCTGGTATGGGCCCCCAGGGGGGCTCCCGCTTCATTCCCCCGGACAGGGCTGTTCAGAAAACGGATGGGAAAGCCCGGCTGCCGCACTCTTTTTTCCCCGTTACCTTCCAGGGGCAGGTCCCAGACCATGTCTCTTTCCCGGATCTGATCGTCCTCTTCCAGGGCTTCCCTGAGGGAGGCCACGGGTTCCACGCAGCAGTCCCTGTCCCGGAAGATCTCTATCCACTCCGCTTTTGTCCCGGACCCGATGACCCGGGCCACCTTTTCCCTGACTTCACCGATATTTTCCGGCATGACGCCCCCGGCGATCAGTTCGGGGCAGCCTATGGTCTCGCAGAAGGTCTTCCAGAAAGCGGGCTCCAGGGAGCCTACGCTCAGGTACTCTCCGTCCGCCGTTTTATAATATCCGTAGACAGAGCCTCCGCCCAGTCTGCCCTCTTCCCTTCCGGTCTCCTGCCCTGTGGCCAGAAAGCGGACCCCGTCCATGCCCGTCAGGGGAATCAGACCGTCCAGCATGGCCACGTCTATATATTCCCCCTGCCCCGTCACGGCCCTGTGGTGGACGGCCGCCAGGATCCCGATCACGGAGTTCATGGAGCCGCAGCAGATGTCCGCGATCTGCATGTTGGTGGGAGCGGGGCCGGTCCCCGCATATCCCGCCATGGACAGATTTCCGCTTCTTGCCATGTAGTTGCAGTCATGGCCTGCCCTGCGGGCCATGGGGCCGGTCTGTCCGTAGCCTGTCAGGGAGCAGTAAATGACCCCGGGATTTACGGCCTTCAGGTCCTCGTAGCCAAGGCCCAGCCTGTCCATGACGCCGGGGCGGAACTGCTCTATGACGATATCGTAGTCCATGACCAGCTTCCTTATGATCTCTCCTGCCTCCGGGTGCTTGAGGTCCAGGAAAATGTTTCTCTTTCCCCTGCCGAGCCAGGCTTCGTTAGCGGACAGATCCGTCCCTTCTATGTAGGGTTCGTATTCCAGGACCAGGTCTCTTCTTTTCGGTGAAGAGATCTTGATGACGTCGGCTCCCATGTCGGAGAGCATCAGGGTGGCGTAGGGACCCGGAAGCAGGGTGGTAAAGTCCAGTATTTTCAGATCGTGCAGCATTTGTATCCCTCCGGATGGCAGGCGGCCTCTCCGCCGCCCGATTATTATAACATGAGAAAGGCCCGGACGGGATTTCTCATGGAAATACGGCGGGGTTCCGGGCCTCTTCTGTTCTTTTGCTCTGTTTTTTCTTTACCTGCGGTCTTTCTTTACGGTCCTGACCCTTCTGGACTGGTGGATGGCGCCGCTCCGGCAGACCAGGGCGCAGAGGCCGCAGCCCGCGCACCTTGCCCCGTTCAGCCTGGGCCTCCTGGTCTGTTCGTTCCAGAGGATGGCCTGATGGCCTCCGTCCCTGCAGGAGATAAAGCAGCGCCCGCATCCTATGCAGGCTTCCCTGTCAATGACGGGATAGACTATGCTGTCCCTTTCCATCTGGTCGTTTTCCACCAGCTGGTCCACGGCGGCTCCCAGGAACTCCCCTACTCTCTGGTATCCCCTCTGGGCCATGTAGATCTTAAGGCCGGAAACCAGATCGTCGATGATCCTGACGCCGTACTCCATGACCGCCGTGGTGACCTGGATGCTGCCCGCTCCCAGAAGGATGAATTCCACCGCGTCTCTCCAGGTCCGGACGCCGCCCATGCCGGAGATATGACAGCCCCTGATCCCCTCCTGTCCCGCCAGTTCTGCGATAAAGCGCAGGGCGATGGGCTTGACCGCCGCTCCCGAATAGCCCCCCAGCATGGACCGCCCGTGGACGGAAGGATGGGGGACCTGGGTATCTATGTTGACCCCGGTAATGGACTTAATGGTATTGATGGCGGCGATCCCGTCCGCACCGCCTTCCAGGGATGCCAGGGCGGGCACTCTTATATCGGTGATGTTGGGGGTCATCTTGGCCAGGACCGGAAGGACGGTCCCCCGTCTGACGGCCCTGGTATAGCGTCTGACCGTATCGGGGTCCTGGCCCACGTCGGACCCGGTCCCCTTCTCCTCCATGTTGGGACAGGAGAAGTTGCATTCCACCACGTCGGCTCCGGCCTCTTCCACCACTCTGGCCAGGTGTTCCCATTCCTCCTCGTTCCTGCCCATGATGGAAGCGATGATGACCTTGCCGGGATAGTTCTTTTTCAGCCTGCGGAAGCACTCCAGGTTCTCCTCCAGGGAATGGTCCGAGAGCTGTTCGATGTTCTTGAAGCCCAGCCAGTCTCCGGAGCCCGACCGCAGAGCCGAAAATCGGGGAGAGGCCTCGCGGATGTCCATAAGGCAGAGGGTCTTGAAGCAGGCGCCTGCCCAGCCCGCCTCGAAAGCCCTGGCGCACATCTCGTAGGAGCTGGCCACCACGGAGGAGGACAGAAGGAAGGGATTCTCCAGCCTGACGCCGCAGATGTCACAGGACAGATCGATGCTGTCCGCTCCTGCCCTCCCTTCCAGAAGAGATCTGCCGCCGTCAAGAGCTTCCATGATGCCCGGTATATCCAGATGCAGGGGGCACAGGTCCCGGGCCCTTTCTATGGCCTCCCTGTCATAGTCTTCCGGAAGGAGGGCAGCCGCCTCTTCCCTGTTATCGAAATACAGGGCCCTGAGGATCCTGGCCGGATCCGGTTCGGGGCAGGCCCTGCTGCAGGCCGCGTCGTGGCAAAGCATGCATTCTGTGATCTTGTTTCCCTGCCGGGCAGTTGATTTTTCTGCGTACATTGCTGCTCCTTTCTCCTTTACGGGTCCCCGGAGAGGATCCTTTTGTGGAAGCCTCTTCCTTTCTCAAAATCCGGTTTTTTACTTAAGTCTATTGTGATGCACCCACGGACGACTTCGTCGGCCGGGGCTTCGCGAGACTGGTCAGCCTCGCAGGGTCAACACATACCCTCTGCCCCCTGTTACGGGGATCACTTTTATGAAGCCTTTTTTACGAAGGTCTTTTTCTTAGGGAAGGCTTCCTTCAGTTCCATTCTGCGGGCCGCACGCTCCTTATGGCGCTTCCGGCTCCCTCTGCCAGGCCGGTTCCGTTTTTCGG
>ODAI011437821.1_pt1 | contig 16828 bp, 4 predicted proteins | sample 1539321 | NCBI WGS metagenome assembly ODAI01 (sample SAMN02144231, study PRJEB22623) | gut metagenome | biome: sheep rumen | host: Ovis aries | place: New Zealand | reverse complement strand
CTACACCCTCGCCTTCCAGACCCCTGACAACAAGGATGTGCGCATCGCATTGGAGTTTAAGAATAATGGTGATGACTTCCCGGGCATTGAAACGATGGATCTTGATGGTCACCCATTGAAGAGCACCATCTTCAGCGGAACAAAGTTCTATCTGGTAGGCACGCTCAACCTGCCCACCCCCACTACGGAAGACCATACAAAGCGTGTATTCACGAAAGATTACATCACATACGGTAAAGTGATTATCAAAGACCTCAGCCAGGCACATCCCTATCTTCCCGACCTGCTCGACCCTCGTTTGGAGGTGGGCATCGAGGTGGAACTGAAATGGATTCCTGCTGAACCCACCAATGTGCCACTATAGAAAGGAGAAAGAAGAGGATATGTTATACGCCTTCGGCGGACACAGGAAAAATAGATAAAAATAAAGAAAAATAGATAAAAATAGAATATTAATTTTTGAACACAGATTGAACAGATTGAACGGATAAAGGATGAAAAAATTCGTTAGATTCGTTAGATTCGTGGTCGAAAAAGAAAAAGGAGGATTAAGTGGGATGAAAAAGATTCGTTAGATTCGTTAGATTCGTGGTCGAAAAAGAAAGAGGAGGATTAAGTGGGATGAAAAAATTAGCTACGCCGAGCTAAAGATCCGTGTGAGAAAAGATAAAGAAGATTCGTAAGATTTGTGGGCAAGAAGAAAGACTTGAAGTAGAGGAATTTTAAATAGAATAAGAAGTGAAGAAGATAAAATACATAGAGCAATGGTTAATGACGATGCTGGCAGTTGTGCTGCTGGCAGCCTGTAGTCGTAGCGACTCCGACGAAATATCTTCGTCGGAAGAGGGTGACTGCTACATCGAGTTCTATGTCTATCAACCCGACCGCCCCATGGTGACCCGCGCCACCGATGAGGCAGTGATAGCTCCCACCGATGGTGAGAGCAAAATTCACAGCCTGAAGATATGGGTCTTCAGACATTCGGATGCATCTAATCATGCGCCGTTGGGCTATCTGGAGGTTGACGAAACAACGGATGACGAAACAACGGATGACAATACAACGGATGACAATACAACGGATGACAAAAAAGCAGGCAAGACCCTCCTCGACATCATGAACAAAGAAGGCCAGCAGATGTTCAAGATGAAAGTGCCAGCAGAGTTTGCCGACCATCCCCAAAATGTTGATGTCTATGTGGTGGCGAACGAGGGAGGCAGTGGTGTCTCGTTAGGCGGGAATTCGACCCGGGAGGAAATAAAAGCAGCAAAAATCACATCTTCGTTCTTTGGCGTTTGCCCTGACTATAATGCAACGGATGCTACCGCCGTCAAGAAAGTCCCAGACACAGGTCTCCCCATGTCAGCCATGTTAGAGAACCAGCCCATCTACGGCTCCTTCCCCACCTTGCGCATCGGCAATGCCGACCAGATAGCCACCTTGCGCCTGACCCGTGCAGTATCGAAGCTGCGCTTTGTCATCTGCAGGAAAACAGAGGATCTTTATAACGACAAGCGAATCTTAAAAAGCATCACGTCCATCAAACTGAATGCCAGCATGATTCCCACAGAGTCATACCTGATACCAGTGCCAGCCAGCAGCTATGGAAGTTCCGATTTCGTTGATAATGATGCAATGAATTATGGAGGCATCGAAAAAACAACTATTCCTGAGGTTGAAGACCCCTTGGTTTATGCATATACCCCACAGGAGAATGAAGAACAGGCACTAAAGAATTATGAAGATTTGATTAATAAATGGGCTACAGAGATTAAAGAAGGTAAAACTACGCCTGACTTATATCAATTTGGCATCACCTACCTGCGTGAAAGCCCCAAGGATCTGACTGGCACTATCGAGTATATAATCACAGAAAACTCTACTACAACAGACAAAACCACCACCTTCTCCATGGTCTTCCCTGGCGAGTTCATGCGTAACCATTCGTGGATTATCTACATCTACTTTATGGACGAAAAGCTTCATGTCCTGACAGTCACCGACCTCGGCCTGAAAGACTGGACTGATAGTGGCAGCCAAGATCATTCCGTATATAACTGGTAAAACGAAACGAAAAAGACACAGATGAAGTGGAAAATATTACATATAATTATCGCTATAAGCTTGCTGGTAGCCGGATGTTCCGACAACTCAACTGATGAGCGTCCTGACATCGAGCAACCACAGCAGCAAGAGCACGAACTGCGGCTCTCCATGGGTATGCCCCAATTTCAGAACGACACACGAGCCGCAGGAGACTTGCCCTCTGGCTTTTCGGCATACACATATAGCAAAGACAATCCCATCGACCAGATTGTAGGATTTCTAGTGCCTACCTCCACCACTACCTCCACCTCCACTAACTCTGGGAAAACATACACCTGCCACTTCATCCATGAAGAAGTAGAAAATAATAAGCACGTATGGACATCGAAAACCTACCTATCGGATGACCAGTACTATTTCTACGGCTATATGCCCAACGTATCGGCATCCAGTGTCACTGTAACTGCTGCCACTACCGAAACCCCTGCTACCCCTGCTATCATCACGCTGACAGGCCTGAACGCCGTGATGCCCGACGACATTTGCGTGATTGAAGGTGTCAAGCAGTACAGTGGCACCACCCTACCCGATATGTCCGATGCTATAGGTCTATTTGGTGGTGAGTCAGGTTATTATAACACCAAAATCGATGCTGACAACTTCTACGTCCTTGCCTCCCACATCTATTCCGCCTTGGAAATCAACATGAAACTTGATGCTACATACGCGAATCTGCGTAAAATCAAACTCCGCTCCATCACGCTGACACCATACGTGGCTAATAACCAAGTGGCTAATAAAATCAATGCCACCATCACCATCACCCATCGTGGTGAGAGCGACCTTGAGACTGCCCTCAACGTTTCATTCACGGAATATGCCGGCACTACCTCCACCGCCAGCACTCCCGCTGCTCTCCATGGTGTGGAGGGCGAAGAACTAACAACAGATGACAAGCCATTCCTGGCATGCCTATGCCCCAACCTCCCCTCCACCAACAAATATGTGATGGAAACCCACTATGATGTCTATGACAAAGAGGACAACCTCATCCGCGAGAACCAGTCAGCCCAAAACACCCTGACGACGCTCCCGCAACTGACACGAGGCACCAAACATGTGGTCAACATCACGGTAAACCCCACCTACCTGTATGTCCTTTCCGACCCAGACTTGGATAACCCCACGTTTAAAATAAGCCCCTCATCGGACCCATAAGACCCATAACCCTCATTAAAAAAAACAACCCCATAACCCCACAACCCAAATGGAATCACCAGAAGAATTCCTTCCCAAGAAAGGCAACTATCGCAGACTGCTCGTCTATCAAAAAGCCGAGTGTATCTATGATATTACCTTCTATTTTGCTCACAAATACATGTTCGATCGGATAGACCGCACCGTTGATCAGATGGTGCAGTCTGCTCGCTCTGGCAAGCAAAATATTGCAGAAGGTTCCGCTGCTGCCTCCACCTCGTCCGAGACGGAGATAAAGCTGATTGGGGTGGCTCGCGCCAGCATGAAGGAACTTCTGATGGATTATGAGGACTATCTGCGTGTGAGGGGCTTGGAACAGTGGGAACTTGATGATGCCCGCACCCGCCAGACTCAGAACTACTGCAAGAAACATAACAAACCACAAGACTATACCCGCGACATTGACAAACGCTCCGACGAAGCCATTGCCAACATAGCCATCACCTTGATTCATCAATACGACAACCTGATGGGCAAACTACTCACGCGCCTTCAGAAAGACTTTGTAGAGGAAGGTGGCATCAAGGAACGCATGACAGCAGCCCGTCTGGGCTATCGCAATAACCAAAAGTCAGAAATTGCCCGACTTGAAGCGGAAATTGCAAGCTTAAAGCAGGAAAATGCAAGCTTAAAGCAGGAAAATGCCTCTCTGAAAGCTCACCTTTCCACCCTTCAAGCACTCATCAACCAGAAAGGAGGTGAACTATGAAACCCATAAGTCCCATAAGACCCATAAGTCCCATAAGCCCTATAAGCCCCATAAGCCCCATAGGCCTCATCCCCCCCATCCCCCCCACAAAGCTCCTTTCCCTCATTGCAGCTTTGCTTTTCCTGCTGCCTGCCCAAGCCCAGATTGTCATTGGTGGCAACGTATATGGCGGCGGCAATGCCGGCAACATGACAGGAAACGCCTCCGTCACCGTTCGAGCAGGCGACATCAACGGTAGCGTCTATGGCGGTGCTCGCCAAGCCAATGTGGGAGGTCATACCTTTGTGCATATCGATGGAGAGCATGCTTCTGACTATATTCTGATTAACCATGTCTATGGCGGCAATGATATATCTGGCCAAATAGGAACCAACGAGACACTGGCTGAGACTAATACTGTACCAGAAGAGATAGACAAAGAAACAGAAAATAATATCGACAAGTCTTGGAATGCCTTCGTGCGCATCTCGTCTAAAACCACGACCACTACTACAGGCGAGGGCGATAACGCAGTCACTACGACAACTATTAGCGAGGACAATAAAAAAATTTATATCGGTCAGCTTTTCGGTGGTGGAAATGGTGACTATACTTACGAAACAAAATCTGTCACCACTGGTGAAGGAAATGATCCTGTCACCACAACGACATACATAGCTAAAGACAAAAAAAGTGGGGAAGAAGTGGCAGAAAGCGAAGCAACACTCTCTGCTCCAGAACTCGCCAAAACCTACCTTGAGATTATGGGTGGCTCCATCGTCTATGCCTTCGGTGGCGGCAACAACGCAACGGTGACGGAGAAGACGGCTATTTATGTTGATAATCCCAGTCAGGTGGTGAACAGTATCATTGATGCCACCAACCCGAATGCAAATACTGACACCTCAAAGGGCACCATCGGTGAACTCCTCACCGATGCCCGTATTGCTGCTATGGGCTACAACCCAGGCTATACCTATCCTACGAGCGATGCTTTCCAGATAGGCAGTTTCTTTGGTGGCAACAACACAGCTGAAATGAAGATTCGCCCGCAGTGGAATCTACAGAGCGGCAAAATTCGCAACCTCTATAGCGGCGGTAATAAGGGACCGATGACCAGTCCCGACGGCTTGTTGCTGCAAATTCCTACAGGATCCCACATCATTGTTGACAACGTCTATGGCGGTTGCCGTATGGCAGATGTCATACCTACGAAAAATGGCGTAGTACAAGAAGCCGAAGCCATCACCGAGGATGATTTCGGCAACGACTTATTTATCCCAGGTGGTATGTCTGCCCGCACCCGCATCTTGGGCGGACACGTGAACAACGTCTATGGCGGCAACGACATCACGGGGGACATCAAGGGCGGCAACTCCATCGGCATTTACACCAACATCTATGGTGATGTCTATGGAGGCGGTAACGGCTCCTATCCCTATACCGATAATGCTGCACTGAAGGATGACCCCACATACGGTGATTTGTACTATGATCCCGCCAAAATAAAAGGACGTACCCCAGGAACAGAGTTCACTTCTACAGAATCTGTTGAGGCTCTTAACGAATTCCGTCCTGATGCCGAACAGGTGTCCATCTATGTATCGGGAACGGAAACGAAGAAGACCATCATACATGGCAGCATCTTCCTTGGCGGCAACAGTGCCACACTGTCGTCTGTGAGGGAAGAGCCGACGGTAGAACTGAAGATAGGTAATAACGTCATTGCCGACAAAGTATTCCTCGGTAATAATGGTGAACACATGGTGGAGACACACAATAAGGATGCGAACCTTCACAACGAAGGCGTGCTGCGCACCTACAGTAAGACGCTGGCTCAGATTGACCCCGTTAGGTACGCTGGCAATGAAAACAAGTTCAGTCAGATGAACTTGACCGATCCCACCACTTTCGCCACCTATATGGACGGCGTGACAATGACGCTCATGCCCAGAGTGGTTTTCGCCACTACCAAAAAAGACAACCCTGACCCAGAAGACTATGTCGCTTACTCATCCTCTTTCGGCTCCTTCTACTGCGGCGGTAATGTGGGCAGCATGAAGATTCCGGGCAAGACCATCCCCATTGACTTCAACCATAAAGTCATCATCTACGACAAGCTGGTGGGCGGTTGTAACAATGCCAACATCTATGCTGCGAAAGGTTTTAATGCCGAATACTTGGGTGGTTATATCGGAGAACCCAACTCCACAAATGGTAACAAACTGATGCTGAACCTCAGTGGTCTGAAAATCCAACCTATGCGGTGGAAGAAGAAATACTATACCGAGGGGAAAGCTGAACCCATTTACACCCCAACACCTGCAGAAAATGAATCTTTTGACACTGATCTTGGTTACACCGACTACGTGATTGATGCCAACGGCAACCATGTCTTAGAGTGGAACACCGTCTCTTCGGCTACTGGTTATGAAGTGGCTCCTGTAACGACAGAGACCGCTTTCGATGCCGCTACCGACCTTGACCGCCGACTGAAGGGCGGTAACATCTATGGCGGTTGCTACAACACCGGCGTGATAAACGGTAACGTGATTATCAACATCGACGAGTCACTGATGGAGCGTGACAAGCTCTTCGACACAGCTTCCGATGAAGATGATTGCCTGTACGAGAATACTGAGCGCGGCACTTATACCATCACCAAGCGAAACACGGGTGTCCTCCTTTCCGAACAGGGCATGGACGTGCTTGGCGCAGCCCTGAATGTGTTTGGCGGCGGCTACGGTAAGGAGTCCGAGATTTGGGGCAGCACCACCATCAACCTGAACAAGGGCTACGTGTTCCAGATATTCGGTGGTGGTGAAGCCGGTGCCATCGGTAAAGGGACCACCTTTAAAGCTGAGACCCAAGAAATCGAGTATGATTATGATGCCAAATACAGCACCTATATCAACCTGAACGGCAGCAAGTCTGGCGTGGCACGTGGTGCTACAGGTGACAGCAACGAAATGGCGGAGTGCGAGTTCATCTACGGTGGCGGCTTCGAAGGCCTCATCGCAGGCAACACCCATGTCAACTTAGGCAATGGCCGCATCTTCAACTCCTTTGCTGGCTCATGTAATGCCAATATTTTAGGTCATACCGAAACCTATATTGGTCTCCTGCCCCAGAGCGACGGCACCTATAAGGACGGCTTCCCGTGGATTCGCGACCATATCTATGGTGGCAACGACCTCGGTGGCAGCATAAATGGAGATGCTGATTTCTCCGGTCGTATTCGTGACGAGGTGAAGAGTATGGTACATAGTGGCAACAAGCCCAAGGCCACTGCTTATATGGAATACACGCGAGGCCGGGTGAAAAATATCCTTGGAGGCTGCTACGGTAACTATGACTATACGGATGTGGCTTATAGCACCCGTATCGCTAACACAGGAAAACCTTATCTGCATAACGCTTTCGTCAATTTCAGACCTATCGCAAACAACAACAATTCCGTAGAGCGCATCTTCGGTGCCGGCGAGGGGTATGAAGGTGACCGCGACGGTGATAAATCGCAGGACCACAGTTATGTGCTCATCGACATTCCTGACAATGAGATCACGAATTTCCAGACGACAGAGGTGTTCGGTGCGGGAGCCTACGACGGCTTAGGTATGCGCTGGACGGCAGCAGAGACTTTCCAGAAAGCCACTCAAGCCACTGAGACCACCGAAGCGAAAGAAGCCTTTGACCCCATTGAAGCTTCTGCTGTCATCGATCTGATGCGCGGACGCATTGGTGCAGCCTACGGCGGTAGTCTTGACGAAGGTGTCACCCGCCGTACGGAAGTGAATGTGCCAGCAGGTTCTACCATTATTGTTAATAACATCTTTGGTGGAGCATACGGAAATCACATCCTCCCTCCATGCGATGTCTATGAAGCGAACGTGAACTACCGCAGCGGCAATGCTCGTGTGAACGGCAAAATCTATGGTGGCAACAACCACGTGCGCCGCACCATCTACGCCACGGTGAATATTTCCGCGCCCGTCCTCAAGGAGAACGGCTATAACGGCACGGTCTTTGGTGCCGGAAAGGGTCTGGAAACCTGGGCGGAATATACCGAGGTGAACCTCGAGTCGGGAGCTAATGTCTATGAAGCCTATGGTGGCAGCGAGATGGGCAATGTGCTCAATGCTGAGAGTGTGGAGGCCTACATGAAAACCTATGCTCCGAAACCGGCTGACAAGTTGCTGACTGAAGATGAGACAGAATGGAAGAATGCTGACAGATGGACTGGAGTAGTTGGCAAAAGTGAGCTTACAAGTAAATATCAAACTGAATGGCAGAAAGTCTGGAAGACTGCCTGGACTGTTGGCGATTATTTTGAACCTAACGAAAAATACGATAACTACGTAGTTAATAATTATAATTATACCAACCTCCAGAATACTGAATTTGTCAGAACGGCTGAGATGGATGACCGTGACTATACGGGCTATTCGGCGGAAGAAAAAGCCAAACGGCAATACAAGTACAACACCAATGTCATCATCAACGAGGGTGCCACCGTTGGTAACTATGCCTACGGTGGTGGATATGGAAAGGCAGGAGAAGCCTTGAGCGGCGGTGTCTATGGCACCACCTACATCGCCCTGCTTGGCGGAAAGGTGAACAAGGACATTTATGCTGCCTGCACATCTGGTCAGGTGGTGGATGTCTTTGGTGCTGGGGCTTACAGCAGCGAAAATCCCAAAGGTTTCACCGCCTCTGCCAACGCCTACATCAAGGGTGGCACCTGCCGCAACGTCTATGGTGCAGGATGGAAAGGCAATGTGGGTAGCGAAACCCTTGATGGTGAGACACACGTGGTCATCGGCAACAAGACCGGCACCACCTTCACCAACGGCATTCCAACCATTCAGCGTAATGCCTACGCTGGCGGTGAGGGTGAAACGAAAGATGGCGTAACCGAGGGTAGTACCGTCTTTGGCACTGCCAGCGTCACCCTCAATAATGGCTACATCGGCTACACCTACAATGCTGAAGGTACTGACGACCCAGTGACAACCAATATCGACGAGCGTTACGAGGAGAAACTGGATGATGAGACGGCTACCGACTATGTGTCTGACGATGGCATCATTGGCAAGAACCGACTTGTTGAGGCTGGTAACATCTTTGGCAGCGGCTATGTGGATCATAGTGATGTTGACCGCTCCTACGTGACGGTCTATGACGGTGTGGTGCGCAACAGTGTCTATGGTGGTGGTGAGATTGGCTGCGTGGGGCGTGGCAGCAAGGAAGGAAGCACCGTCACCATCACGAAGGGCGGCTCCACCCATGTCAGCATGTATGGCGGTCTCGTGATAGGCGATGTATTTGGCGGTGGTCGTGGCTACGACAACCTGAACCGTGTGGGAACACTCGGAACGGCAGGCTATATCTATGGCACCACCGAGGTGAACATCTATCGCGGACAAATCGGCACGGAAGCCAGTGTGGCTGAAGGGCGCGGCAACGTGTTCGGCGGCGGAAACTTGGGTTATGTCTATAGCACAGGAACAAAGAAAGCCTCTGACGGCTATTACTACGACGGTAGCAACCACCTGACCGAGGATTGCAAGGTCGTTGTCTCACCCTACGTGGTTGCTACCAGCGCGACAACCGTTAATGGACACTCCTACGCCGTGGGCGACTACGTGCCCACAGCTGATTTGAACACCCTGACTGCAGGCGATGCCAACTGGAAGACGGAAAGCGGTGGTAATTTCGACGACTTGGGCATCACCATCGGCAATGCCGTGTTTGCCGGCGGTAACGTTTCAGCAGGTTCTGATGTGGTCTATGCCAATACAAACACGGTGTTTGGTAACGCCACGGCATCGGTGACCGACGTGTTCAACAAAGACTTGATTGCTATCGGCGGCGATGGCGTGGGTGGACTGTATGGCGATGGTAACCTGACGTTAGTAGATGGCTACCGCGAACTGAACATCACGAACTATGGTACCGACTATTACAACCTAAACAGCTCTATCAGTTATGACGACTACCAAAGGCTCAACGACCGTGAGCGAGCCTATTTCGAACTACAATATCGTGTAAAGAGTGAGCATACCTACCAGTATTACCGCTCTAAAAGCTATCACAACTATGGAGATGTCACCTATCACTACAACCAGAAGATTACACATGACGCTTATGAACTATTATCGGAGGCGGAAAAGGCCAACTGGGAACAAGGCAACCATACCTACAAAGAAGGAGACAAGATTAATGAGGAGGAATATGAACTGTTAGACAGCGAAGAACAGAAGAACTGGGATCTTTTAGGTTTCTGTACGCTCTATGCCGGACGGATCATGAACACCATCCAGCGTGCCGACTTCTGCGGTGTCTTCGGTAGCCGTATCGTGCTTCGTGGTGCTCAGGATCGTGTACCCTCCATAGTCGATTATACCAACTACACCATTAACCGCGTGGATGAGCTGTCGCTCAACAAGGTGACGGAGGGTGAACTAACCCATGGCAACTACTTTGGCATCTACAATATGGTGAACTACCTCGGCGCATTGACCAGCGACGTGAAGTTTTCCGATACACGTACCACCAAAAGCGAAGAGTCCACTTATGCAACTAATGGCCAAAGTTACTATGAGTGGAAACATACAAATCTGAACAACCGCAAGCGCAACAACGGCAGCAGCCTCAACGAGGTGGCGCTGAGTTCGGGCGTATGGTTGGAGATACTCGACAAAAAGACTGAAACAGAGAAGAAGAAGATTTATGGGCCTATCACTGGTGTGGTAGAGCTGGCTCTGATTAACGTGGCCATTGGCGAGGGTGGCGGCTATGTCTATGCCAAAAATATGCATGGCGAGATAATATCCGACAATTCCAGCAGTCAGGTGACGCTATCCGAAGCAAATACCAATGCCGTCAGTTACAAGCAATACACCTATCGTGATGTGACATCTGCCGATAAGATGCAGACCAGCGGCAACTTCGTCAACAGCGTGAAGCGCATTGTCGATGACTGTTATCCTAAGAGTGGTGCGTTCTATGGCTCCGATGCCGCCCCAGCACACTACTGGTATATCCGTGGCGAGTTCTACCTCTACGACCAGTATATCTCTGCCTATACAGGTTCGGCACAAGCTTACGCTGAACAGGTGAGCATTCCGCTGACCATCACTCCAGAGTCGCAAGGAAGGCTGATGCTGAAGGATATCCGTGATAATCTCTATGCTTACTGGGATGACAATGATCCGAACCTGAATAACTATAAGAGTAAGATTGAGGAAGATGCCATCGTCATCAATGACATCACTTATCATAAAAACGACCCCATCAACTATTGGGAATACTCACGGCTGAGCGAAGCACAGAAGGCGTTCTTCCAACAGCAGACCTACGTCAGCATGGAGAATATGACGCTCAGCAGCGGCACCTACACGAAGGGACAAGTGCTGACTACGACGCAGTACAATGCTGTGCCAGAGAATGAATATGTCTGCACCACGGCTTTCACCTCCGAAGGCGGTGTAGAATATGCTGACGGAACGGTGTTCACTCAAGATGAATATGATGCGCTTGATGCTAAGGACAAACAGCATCTTGCATCTGCCAAGTCGCTGGTACATGTGTCGAATGCGGTGAGCCGCGATAACGGCTTCCTGCTGTCGTTTGCCTGGGATAATCCTGACATCTGGAACAACTATTACCAGCATCTTGAAACAGGCGATCCGCAGTATGTGCGCAGCACGAAATACGACAGCGAGGAGTTCGCATCTTCTCGTCCCAACTACATCCCCAGCCCCACCTTCAAGTGTAACGAATCGGGGTTATATGGGCAGATTGACTATCAGGAGGGCAATTTGGTAAGCGAGCAGGTCTTTAACCTTGAGACGCAAGCTCTCAAAGATCATCTTACGAATGAACAGAAAGCCGATCTGGCAGATTTCAAAGAAGCGTATGTGGCAAAGGCTGACTGCGACTTCATCGTAAACAATGTCCACTATTATTACGTGGCTGGCGCACCGATTTCCAAGACGCTTTGGGATACCTTCGGCGCAAATCAGAGCCTCTTCGAGGAAGGGTATATCTGTACCAGCACCTACCAGATTTCTGATTCAGAGTTTATCCTCAACGGTGACATCATGGGCAAGACGGCATACGATGCACTGCCCACTGAGCAGCAAGCTGTCATGTCGCCTGCCTATATCTGTACGCAAGACGGTACGTGGGGTGGAAAATTCTTTGAGGAAGGAACGAACTATCCTGCCGTTGAGTTCTCCAACCTGTCGAAGGATGAGCGTGCCCACTTCAGCTACAACTACGACGCTCTTGACCTGCTGTCGGAGAATTTCCACATCGACGGTGTCAGCGATAAGATGTATCAGGGTGAGACACACGGCATCACTAACCAGATACCTTATTGCGAGAAGCAGCCCATCGACTATACCGCCACCTACGGCGGCACTGCGGATAAAGTACTCACGACAGCCGTTGATGTGCTACGCGAATCTTCTACTCTGAATACTAATACGCTAAAGACAGGCGACGTGTTGAGCAACACCGTCTATGAGTCGCTGATCAACGAGCAGTTCCACTACTCACCAATCGTCGTCAGCGGTGCCGATGCCGAGAGCACTATCTATTATGTAGTGAACGAAGGTCTCCAAGTATCCGACAACTGGTATAACGTGGGTAATAAGATGAGCGAGGAGATATATCTTGGCCTGACACAGAACCAAAAAGCCAAGGTTACGCCGGTCAGTCGCAGTAGTCTGTCAGACTTGCCTACGGGGAATAACACCAAGAGCTATTACTTCTGTACGTCGCCCTATGAGGCTAAGACACAGGTGAAGGATGTAACGAACAATACAATCTACGATGTCGGTGATGAAGTTCCTTTAGGAGCCATCATCGGTCCAGAAGATAATCAGGGCTATGGTGAACTGAAAAATGAACAGACTGGATTCTCTATCGACGGTATCATCCCGACAGAGACGAGCACCCTCTATGTGAGTCGTGAGACCGACATCAACGACCTCTCAAGGGACAAGATTGTGACTGTGGAATACTGGTATGAGTATGTGGAGAGCGACGAAACGGGCAACAGCTACGAGACTATTCGTGAACGCCACGTGGTGAACGTCCACATCCACTTCGAGAGTGGCGTGCCCATCATCGGTGAGCTGTTACCTCCACGCACCATCCTGCCAGGCAACGTGCTCGGACTGAACCAACCATCGGTGACCAAGGGAGCATACGAAATCTTGGGCGGTGGATGGGAAATCTACAGCAGTTATGCTGATGCCATCAACCATAAGAATGGTACGCCTTATGCCACCAACCAAACACCACTCTACTGGTATCAGGATGGCGACTACGTAGCTTACTATGCCAAGACCTACCTCGGCAAGACGTACTCCAATGCTGTACAGTTCTCAGTGGCCAACTACCACGACATGGACAAGGTGATGCTGGCCAATGAGCACCACATGTATGTGGACAACCCGAGGGCAAAGCGCCCCCCAAAGATCTACATCGACAACCGCAAATGTGCAGACGAGACTAAGAGTGAACTCGACCTGTTCAACGACTTCTTCACTTTGAGCACCATATCTACCAGTGGCGATCTTCCTGAAAAACTCGCAGGTCATGCTCTCCTCAACGAGCGCGTAAGAAACTGCGCTAAGCTCGACTTCATCCTCTACAGCGATGTGTCGCCAAAGGCATACATTCCTACCACGGACAACCCCACTGGCTGGACACCCATCGGCACTGACAGCCACTGCTTCGCGGGTTGGTTGCACGGCAACGGCTATACCGTCAGCGGACTCAACAATTCGCTCTTTGGTAAGCTCTGCGGCGATATATATAATGTGGGCGTGATGGGTTCGTTCACCAGCGGCGGTATTGCCGACAGTGGTAGCGGACACATCGAGAACACGTGGGTATCTACGACGGCTACTCCTACCGGCAATCCTATCATCGGTGATGCTTCCGATGGTGCATACGTCTATAACAGCTACTATCCTAAGGAGCAGAACTGGACACTGGTGTCCAGCGGTTCTCCCGCTGGAAATCTCGACATTATCGAGAAGCCGATGGACGATTTCGTCAACGGTCAGGTGGCCTACCTGCTGAACAGCAACTACCTGCAGGCCCGATATCTGCTCTTCGGTGACAAGAGCAATGCCTCCGCTGATGACAACAAGGTTGAACGCTCCGTCTTCTTCAGCTACCCAGACGGTACCATCGAGGAGGAAACCGTGGAGAACGAAACGAAGAACAAAGAATACAAGCTCAGCTACACCAAGAACACCACAGAGTGGCCTTGGCATAGCGGCAATGGATTCGTGGAGGAATACATGGGCACAGGTGACTACCGCTACTCTGACGGCATCATACCAAAGCAGAACGATGTCAGCTATGCAACGGACAGCGAAGGCAACGTTAAATTCATCCCCGTCTTCCCCGATGACTACATCTACTTCGGCCAGACGCTGAGCTACGACCTCTACAACAGCACGGAACGGCAGAGCCACGACCTGCACCCGACGGGTATTGTGAAATATCACACCACACAGTCGGGCGATGATGTTGACAACAGCAAGCACCTGCTGCTGTCGCTCGACCCGAAGACCGCCAACCGCGTCTATCGTGCGCCGGCTTACTTCCGCAACGGCACCTTCGGCAAGAGCGTCACGTTCAATGCTTCGGCAGCCTTCGCAGGCTCTTATGGGACTTATGAGGCCAATGGGACTAATAAGCCCTATAAGCCACATGAAGGGCTGACGGCCATCGACTTCACGGGCAATGGTGACATCACTGGCTATTCTGGTGTAGCACCAGGTAATAATGGTGACTATGAAGGCCGCAGCGAGAACTATGCTCCGCTGCTCGACTACTACGGTCTCACCAGCATCAAGACTGACGGCATCACTCGCAACCTGCTGACTTACGCTCCTACAGCCGATGCCATCACAGGCAGCACTGAGGAGGCTGAGGGTATTGCCAAGGCACAGACTGCCGCCACGACAACGCTGGGCGTGCTCACTCATTACTTCAACGATCCTGCCTACAGCGAGACGAACGAAACTTACCGAACGGTGGACATCGTGACAGAAGCAAACCTGCCGATGGGGCATCTCGTACAAATGAGTGGAGGTCATGCAGACAACCGCTCCTACACTGCCATCAACGACCACCTGCTGGTGGATAAGCAGGACTTCAATGCGCCAATTGCCTATACCTTCGATGATAGTCATCGCATGTGGTATCAGCGCACACCTGATAACTACGTCACCACCACCTTTACTGGTGGTGAGAAGACCACACTGGGATGGGAGGGCATCAGCTTGCCATTCTCGGCTGAGCTGGCATCGACTCAGGACAAGGGTGAAATCACTCACTTCTACAGCGGCAGCAAGTTTGGACATGAGTACTGGTTGAGAGAGTTTGCGACAGGAGGTCAAATAGATGGAAATGTCTATAAGGCTAACTTCAATGCACTTTCTGATGGCAACAATACGAAGGATTATACCAACACCTTCCTCTGGGAGTATTACTATAGTCACGATGACTATAAAGATAAGAATGAGGATCTCTACCAGAACAAGGACAATGTCCGGAATCGCTATTATAGTGCGGAATACCTCCAAGGGAAATATCCTGTCCATAACTATCCTTTCGCAAAGGCTGGTACACCTTATCTTGCTGGGTTCCCAGGTAACACGTACTTTGAGTTCGACCTGAGCGGAGAATGGAAGCCTGAGCACACATTCGAGGATATCAGCAGTCCTGGCAAGCAAACCATCACCTTCGCTTCGGCTACAGGTGCTAATATTGAGGTGAGCGATAACGAGATGAATAAAGTGACGGAGGGTGGTTACATCTTCGTGCCTACTTATCTGAACGATAAGCTGAAGGCTGGCACCAACAGCTATGTGCTGGCAAGTGACGGTGGCAGCTACGACAAGGTGCCGGCAGAAGGTGAGGCTGTGAAAGTGGTGCCCTTCCGTCCTTACTTCACAGGACCCCCAGTTGTTGGTGGTGCCAAGTCACGTCAGGTGGCTGAGCGCATCGTCTTCAGCTCGAACGACGACTCTGCATTCAACCTTGATGAGAACGACCCGACGAAAGAAGAAGTGGACGGCACACTGACCATCTACACCAAGAAGGGCATCATTGGCGTCACCTCGTCGCTCCGCAGCGACACTGAGGTGGTCATCGTCAACACGGGTGGCCTGACCATCGGCGCGTTCACCATCAAGCCGGGCGAAACCATCGAGACGCCTGTCCCAACCACTGGCATATATCTGTTCCGTGCTGCTGGTGGCAGGTACAACAAGAAGATTTCGGTCAAGTAAGGGAACAAAAGCTTGCATGAAGAAAAGTAAGCGTGAAGATATATAGCAAAGGCGGCATCTTCTCAACAAATGTGCGCCGTTGTTACCAACATGACTATTCTGCCCCAGACATCTACCACATCACCATCAAGGTGAGTGAGGGTCTGGGGCAGTCCTTTGGGCATGTGGCGGGCAACCTCTACTGCCCCCGATGTGCATCCCTATGCTCCCCACTGTGAACTTTCAGCCGTAGGGCGAGCTGTCAAGCAAGAACTGCTTGGCAGTATAAGGTTCCACTATCCAATGGTGGAGGTACAAGACTGTGTCATCATGCCTGAAATCTTTTCATAGAAATTATCCGTTCAATCTGAGAAATCCGTGGTCGAAAAAAGAATAACATGGAGTTTTTTAACGAACACGAATTACACGAATCTCACGAACCTTCAGCATTCTATGTTTAATTCCTAATTATTACTGTCCGCTAAACATTGACATTCTCGCGCACGTGTGCGCATAAAGAAAAATTGGGCTG
>ODAI013346363.1_pt1 | contig 16829 bp, 8 predicted proteins | sample 1539321 | NCBI WGS metagenome assembly ODAI01 (sample SAMN02144231, study PRJEB22623) | gut metagenome | biome: sheep rumen | host: Ovis aries | place: New Zealand | reverse complement strand
GCTCGATCGCTGAAATAATTTCTCCAACTACCATAGATTGCAAATATAAATTAATTTAAGGGTTTTTCATTGTAAATGTCCCGCATTATTTATATATTTGGATTGTATTTTACAACCACACCAAAGCTATTAAAAACTCATAACCAACTTATTATGAATAAATTACTCTTGGCTCTCTCCGCGGCGGCATTGCTACTCGGCTGCGAGAAAGTCAATGGAGGCAACGAAGGGAGTTCAAACGGCACTCCCGCCGACAAGGGACAGCCCATCAGCGTGGTGGACGGACAGGTCCGTTTCTATATTGATTATGACGCCCCAAATTCCGTGCGCGAGGCATTCGGGCTTTCCGGCGACGATTTCACCGGCTGCAAGTTGAATGTCAACGGTACCGACTACACCATCTTCCCTGATGAGTCAGGCAACTGGTACGCTGACGTCGAGGCGATGTCGAACGGAATCTACAACGCCGTCCTTCTTACCCGCAACTCCGCAAAATGGTTCGGCAGCAGCGCCTATAAGGACCTTGCCGTGCCCCACTCCCAGTTCCAGTCCGGCACCCGCAATTCATTCAAGGACTACCCGCGCTATGCCTCATACAACGAGTCCGACGGCAACGTGCTCAAGTTCCGGGACGCAGTTTCGGTCCTTGACCTGCGCGTCAAAGGCTCAGGCAAGGTCGCGTCCGTCAAGGTCAGGGCTGAAAACGGGGAAATCCTCGCCGGCAAGGCGGTGTTCTCCCCCTCCAGGGGCACTATCCAGATGACCGAGGGCGTGGATTTCGCCGTGGTCAACTGCACCGAGAACGGTGAGTTCGTACCCCTGAGCGCAGAGGGTATCTCAATCCCCGTGGTACTGGCCCCCTCCAAGCCCGCCAAAGGCCTGGAAATCACCGTATGCGGAGCTGACCACAGGATGACCCGCAAGACCGTATCGCCCGGTGCCCTCGAAGCCGGAGCCGTGGTCCGAGTGGATTTCGACTACGCCCCCGACAGCGACCTCATATGGTATGAGGGCTTCGACAATTTCGTCTGGGGCGGCAACATTATGGGCGGAGACAAGACGAAAGCCTACGCCCCGGACGCCTCCAAAATCGGCATACTCGACGGCGGCAACCGCGGCGGCTACGCAGAAGCCCTGGCCCCTGTCTCCTTCGACACCCCGGGCACCGGATTCATCCAGTCCAACACCTGGGCGGACGTCAGCGGCAAGTGGGTCGGCACCTCCCACGCGATGTCCGATTCTTACGTGGTCAGCCGCAACCTCGGCGGCTGGCGCTACCTCTTCCGCTGCCAGGAATACCAGGGAGTGCTCTCCGTGGGTTCCGGCGAAGGCAACAAGGCCCGCGGAGTGATGCAGACCGCGGCTATCTCCAACGTGACGGGAATGGCCGACATCGAAGTGGAATTCAAGTTCTGCTTCGAAAACGGAGCCGGCGACAACCTGCTTTTTGAACTGGTCAACGCCGGCTATATCAACTCTTTGAAGGTGGACGGGAAAGAAACCGGCGCCGAAATCTCCTATTCCTCCAGTTCGTCGCTCGTCACCATCGACCGCACGAAAGTCAGCATCCCCGCGACCGCCGTGGAGGCGAAGACCTGGCACACCGCCACCGTCACGGCCAGCAACGCCACTGACGGCACCTACCTCTACTTTGCCGGCGCCGACCCGAACACTTCGACGGTGCACGGCTTCTACCTTGACGACCTGACGGTACGCCGCACCGCCGAAAACGTCCGCAAGGGCAATCTCCGCATCCTGTACTGGAACATCCAGAACGGTATGTGGTCCGACCAGCCCGACAACTACGACAACTTCGTGGCCTTCGTGAAGAAATACGACCCGGACATCTGCGTATGGTGTGAGGCTGCATCAATCTACAAGGACCGCACGAATTCGTCACAGAGCTCCTCGAAGAGGTTCCTGCCCGGCGGATGGCCCGCTCTCGCGGCGCGCTACGGCCACAATTACAGCGCCCTCGGCGGCCACCGTGACAACTTTCCCCAGGAGATCACCTCCAAATACCCTATCAGCACGCTGCTGAAAATCACCGACTCCGACACCGCAGGGAAGCCCATAGCCCACGGCGCAGCCATCCAGCAGGTCAACGTCAACGGCAGGCTCCTGCATTTCGTCCCCTGCCATATGTGGCCCCAGGCCTATGGCTACGGCGTCTCGACTGCCGGCCGCGATGCCAGCGCAGCCGCCAACGAAGGTGACTACTACCGTCAGTTCGAGATGCAGTACATAGTGTCCCATACCATCAACTCGCCGGAGTACGCCTCCGTCACGGACTGGATTCTTCTCGGGGACCTCAACTCCAGGTCCCGTCTTGACAACTGGCATCTCGGCTACCCCGCCAACGACACCCGCCTGCTGACCCAGGACGTGGTGCTGAACCAGACCAAGTTGCACGATGCAGTGTACGAATTCTATCAGCCGCCGAAGAATTATGTCTCCACCACCGGAGGCGCCGCCAGGATTGATTACGTCTATCTGTCCTCCCCTCTTATGGAAAAGGTGAAGGGCGTAGTGGTGGTTGGAGACAAATGGATGACCCAGAGCCCCAGCATCTACGTGCCGTCGTTCTATGATCCCTCAGACCACAGGCCCATCCTCATTGACCTTGAATTATAACTACTTACACTATTCAATTATGACCAAAACAAAAACTCTCGGAGTGCTTCTTGCCCTGGCAGCCCTTTGCACCATCTCCTGTAACAAGAATACAGGCGAAGTGCTGCGCAAGGAGTACATCGAATTTTACAAAAACGCCGACGACGAAGAGCCGCTTACGGTGGTAAGCGTCCCCGTTGCGGGCGGTGACGTTTCCTTCACCGTGCGCTCCAACGTCGAGTTCGAGGCCCTCTGGCAGGATGACCAGAGCAAGCCCTGGGCGTCCGTGGCAGGCCTGGAGAAGAAGGGCGACGAGCTTTACACCGTCACACTTTCCGTCCTCCCCCGCGCCACGACCGCTTACTACACCCGCCGCACCGGCACCTTGATGCTCACCGCCCCCAGCCTGCAGCTGGGCGCATATATCACCGTGCATCAGGGCCTTGTAGCACTCGTAGCCAGCGACTTTTCCTGGAGCAAGTACGGCACTTCCGACCCCAGGAAGCTGGACGGCTCAATCTATTCCCAGTGGATCAACAACGACAAGACCCGCGGCTGGGTCCTGGAAAACGACGCCGCCGTGTACGGCAAGAACGGATTCCTCCTGCTCGGTGACGAGGCGGGACGCGGAGCCAGCATCTACACCCCTTACCACGAGGCCATACGCAACGACTCCCTCGCCGTTGTCTCCTTCCGCGCCGTGGCTTACACCGACATCGAAGGAGTGCGTGACGCAAACAAACTCACCGTCGAGATTCTCGACGGCGGAGTGTTCCGCGACAACGGTTCCACCCGTATGGAGCTCGAAGCGCAGTATGCCGACACCGCCTCGGAGAAGTATCCTTCCGACTTCTGGAAGAATTCCGATTTCCTTCTGGGCATCATTTCCGACGACCGCAACCCCTTCACCGGCAACACGCGCATCCGCATCACGGCCGGGGATCCGGCAGCGACCGCAGGCCGCCCCAACCGCATCTTCATCGACAATTTCTACATCCGCAGGATTGACGAGAAGAAAGGCGACGAAGACCTTTGGACCGCCAACGGAGGCAGCGGCAAAGACAATTTGCTGGGTGCCGTAACCGAAGAAGAGAACAATTAAAACTTCAGGACTATGAGTAAATTATTCCACAAAATATTGCTCCCTCTGGTCTCCCTCGGCGTGTTGCTTGCCGGATGCCTGTGCAATGAAACGTATGCGCAGGACAAGTCCCTGACCATCACGGGCAAGGTAGTCGATTCCGACGGCGCGCCCCTTCCGAGCGCTACCGTGAGAATCCAGAACACCACGAAGGGCACCGCAGCCAGCGTCAACGGCACTTACTCCCTCAAGGTCAACAAGGGAGACGTCATCGAAGTGCTGTTTATGGGTTACAAGACCGCGACCGCCCGCATCACGGGCGAACGGACCGTTTACGACTTCACTCTCGAGGAAGACAGCAATATGCTGGACGAGGTGGTTATGATCGGATACGGCTCCGTGAAGAAACAGGACCTCACGGGCTCCGTGACCAACGTCAAGATGCAGGATATCCAGAGCGCGCCCGTGCTTTCCGCGGACCACGCCCTTCAGGGCCGTATCGCAGGTGCCGACTTTATGTCCACCGACGGCGCCCCGGGTTCGACCACTACCATCCGAATCCGCGGTACCCGTTCCATCACCGCATCCAATGAGCCTCTGTTCGTCGTGGACGGAATCATCGACGCCATCCACGACCTCAACGACCTCAACTCCGACGATATCGCCAGCATCTCCGTGCTGAAGGACGCTTCGTCCACGGCCATCTACGGAAGCCGCGGAGCCAACGGCGTCATCATCATCACGACCAAGAAGGGCACGGGGCGCAAGGGCCATACCGGAATCACCTTCAAGGGTGACGTAGGCTTCGCCAGGCTGCCCCGCAAGCTGGACATTATGAACGCTTCGGAATTCCAGATGTACCGCAACGAAATCGCTTCGTTCGGCGCAGACGCCAACCATTCCGATATGTCCGGTCTCGACACCCCTCTGTCGGGCCTCATCTACAAGGACCCTTACCACGTCACACAGAGCACCGACTGGATTGACGAGATTACGCGTACAGCCCTGACGCAGAATTACGCGCTGACGCTGAACGGCTCCGAGGACAAGCACAGTTACTATGTGTCCCTGTCCTACAATGACACCCAGGGTATCATCCAGGACAGCGGACAGAAACGAATCACGGGCCGTATCAACCTCGACCGGCAGGTCTTCAAATGGCTGAAACTCGGCTACAACGGTTCCTACACCTGGCGCCACAACGACGAGAACAAAGCCACCCTCGGAGGCACTTCCTGGTATCAGGGCGCAGTCTATCTCAACCCTAATATGAAACCGGAAGACACCTTCAACGATTACTACTACTCAGGTGCCTGGATCAACACTCCGCGCTCGCTCATCGATATGAACACCTACTATCTCGAGCGCCACTCGATGACCAACAACTTCTCGGCCGTCGTGACTCCGGTAAAGAACCTGGAAATCCGCAGCGTGCTCTCCTATTATTTATATCAGAGGCACACCTACCGCTACTACCCCGGCACCCTGCCGACCAAGGGAGAGGACCAGGGCGGTGACGCCTACAGGGCCGAGTACGACGAGAATTCCCTCTCCACCGAAAACACCGCCACCTACAAGATGAAGTTCGGCAAGCACCATCTGGACATTATGGCCGGCCTTTCCGCCTACAAGTACGGGTCCAACAACTTCACCCTGAGCGGCAGCGGCTATATGGACGACGAGGTGATGTGGAACAATATGAACGCCGTGCAGGACAAGGAGACCTACAGCGCAGGCACCTCCGCATCCGCCACCCGCAAGTTCTCCGTGTTCGCCCGCGCCAACTGGAACTACGACTCGAGGTACTACCTGACCGCGACCGTACGCCGTGACGGTGCGTCCAACTTCGCCGCGAACCACAAGTACGCGACCTTCCCTTCCGGCGCGTTCAAGTGGAACATCGCCAACGAACCCTGGATGAAAGGCGCCACCTGGCTGGATGAACTCTCGCTCCGACTGAGCGCCGGCCTGTCCGGCAACGACGCCATCTCGGCATACCGTTCCCACGCCGCCATAAGCACGACCACCGGCGGCTACCTCTTCGACGGCAAGCAGCCCGCGGCAGCATACCGCAGCAGGCTCGATTCCCCCGAACTGAAATGGGAAAAGACAGCGGCCTACAACCTCGGCCTTGACTTCTCCGCTTTCAAGGAGCGCCTGTCCGTGACCCTGGAACTTTACGACTCCCGCACCTCCGACCTGCTGCTGAACGTGCCTACGCCCACCCAGGTCGGCTACAGCTCGAAATTCATCAACATCGGAAAGACCTCCAACAGGGGTATCGAGCTGTCCGTGGAGACCCGCAACATCGTGAAAAAAGATTTCAGCTGGATAACCTCCTTCACCTTCTCCCACAACCAGCAGATGGTTGAGGACATCGGCGGCGAAGAGTTCGTCTCCGCATACAACAGCCCCGGCAACAACCAGTATATGATGTACGGATACGTTGCAGGCTACCCGCTGAATCCCCTCTGGGGATTCAAGTACGGAGGCACCTGGAAGAGCGCCGAGGAGCGCGCCCGCAACCAGGTGACCCGCGCCTACGTGTCCCTGTCCAACATTGACGGCGGTCCCCGCTACTACGACATCAACCACGACGGCATCCTGTCGCAGGACGACCTCGTGTATATGGGCAACGCCGACCCGTACCTCTACGGCGGCCTCCAGAACACCTTCCACTACAAGAACCTGCGCGTGGGCGTGTTCTTCGCCTACTCCCTGGGCGGCAAGATTTACAACTACTCCGAGTTCTATATGGCAGGTTCCATCTTCGGAAACCAGTACCGCTATATGCTCGACGCCTGGCATCCCGAACGCAACCCTTATTCGGACATCCCGAGGGCCGCGGCCAAGACCGACGCCGCTCTTCCGAGCGACTTTATGATCCACGACGCCTCCTTCCTGAGGCTCAAGAACATCTCGATCTCCTACACGCTGCCCTTCAAGCGCTCCAACTTCCTCAGGGACATCACGTTCAGCGCCATCGGCGAGAACCTCTTCCTCTGGAAGAACTACAACGGCTACGATCCGGACGTCTCGTCCGAAGGTACCTCTTCCACTCTGCGTCGTGTTGACCTCGGAGCCTATCCGAAGGCCCGCACCATTACTTTCAGTGTCCAAGTCAGATATTAAACACAAGGGCTATGAAATCAAGAAATTATATAATCACAACGATAGTTGCCGCAGCTGCCCTGTTCTCAGCCTGCTCGCTTGAGGAGGACCTCTCCCCCATTTCCACCCCGGACAATTACTTCAGGTCCAAGGCGGAGTGCGAATCCGTGGTCAACAGCTGCTACATTCCGATGAAGAGCTACTACAACTACACATATATGCTCGCCACGGAGTGCTGTACCGACATAGCGTACTGCCCTTCCGGCACCCTGGACGCCCGTCTGGACATATCTCCCGCGACGCCCCGCCACGGGCAGACGGTGTGGACCCAGTGCTACCTCGGAGTCCAGCGCTGCAACTTTGCCATCAACGGCATCGAGAAATCCAAGGCGTTCATCGACAAGGACACCCACGAAATCGACGAGAAGAATTCCGACAGGATACGGCTCCTGTGCGAGGCCAAGGTCCTGAGGTCTTTCTACTACTACACCCTGACTTCTTTCTTCGGCGACGTGCCGTTCTATTTCGACGACGTCGAGGACCTCGCCACGCTTGACAGCCTCGCGATGCTGCCCAGGATGGACGCCCGCAAGACCCGCGAAGCCTGTATAAGGGACCTTCAGGGAATCGCTCCCCTGGCATCCCAGACCCGCACCTCCGACAACAAGGAGCATCGTCTGGGCGCCGCCACGGCCTATATGCTCATAGCCAAGATGGCTATGTGGGACCAGGACTGGAACACCGCTCTCGAGGCTCTCGGACACATTGAAGACATCTACGGTGACTTCTCGCAGTATGATTACGCCGAGAACGTGATGTTCCGCAACAAGAACACGCCGGAATCCATAATGGAAATCCAGCACACCTACACCCAGGGCGGCACGGTCTATACCTCCAACGTGGCCTGCATCTGTATGCCTACGCCCCGCAGCGGCGACTATTACGACGGCATCCAGGTCGCCGAACTCGGCAGCCAGGCTACCGCCTGGGCCGCAATGAGGCCCAACGTCATCTTCTGCCAGGGCTTGCAGTCCAAGATGAGCAAGGACATCCGCAAGAACTACAATATGGCGTGGAGCTACGACGGGCACGACTTCAAGAACGTCAACACCCGCCCCTGGTGCGGTCCCAAGTTCTGGTGCCCCAATATGTACCAGACCAACGACGGCAACAACTACAAGATTTTCCGCTATGCCGACGCAATCCTGATGATGGCGGAGTGCTACAACGAGCTCGAGCAGGACGACAAGGCTGTCGAGTATCTCAACAAGACCCGCAACCGTGCAGGTCTCGCCGATTACGTGTACCGCAGCCACGTCCGTCTGCAGACTGAAATCCGCAACGAGCGCGCCCGCGAACTGTTCGGCGAGTTCCAGCGCAAGTTCGACCTCGTGCGCTGGGGCATCTGGTATGAAGAGACCCTGGCCAACAACAACTGGGACCGGGTCATCGAAAACATCCTCCCCTGCCACCGCTTCTATCCTATTCCTGAACAGGAAGTCATTAAATCGAAATACGCCCTTGACAATAAGGAATATGAGAAATATGGACTCTAAAAGATTATTCCGCACGGCCTTTGGCCTCGGCCTTGCCGCACTGATGCTTTTTGCCTGCGACAAGCCCTTTGAAATGAACCTTCCCCTGGCGGTGAACTCGCACAAGCTGACTTTTGAAAGCGCAGCAGGTTCCTCGCACATACTGATATGGTCGGACGGAAACTGGACCGCTTCATTCGGGCGCGAAATCAACTGGGGCTCCCTCAACAAGCTTGAGGGCTTCGGCAACAGCGACCTGGAATTCACCTATTCCGCCAACTACGGAGTGACGAGAAGCGTGGAGCTGATTCTCACCAAGGCGGAACTTCGCGACACCATCGTCCTCGTGCAGAAGGGTGCGGTGTCCGGAGACAATGTGTCCTTGTCGTTCAGGAGCCCCTCTCTTACGCTGCTCAGGAACGGCTACAGCGTCAACGCCCCTATCACTACCTCACTGATCTACAGCACCGAAATGATAGTGCCGCAGGTCGAGTTCTTTGACGCAGACGGCGTCTCGCAGGGAGTCGTAGTGGCAGGAAAAGAAGTTCCCGACACCCTCCACGTCATCCCCTGGATTTCCAATATGGCGATTTCGTCCGAGGACGGGCTGCATCTCAGTTACGACGTAGCTGAAAATGCAGGCAGCGATGCCCGTATGGCGGTGATGTCCATCAATGTCGAAGCCGCCGACGGCACGCTCTACTCTTCCCGCCAGACCGTGACCCAGGGCATCGAATCTCCCGCCCTCGAGCTGTCCGCAACCGAAGGAGAATACAGCGGATTCAACGGCGCATATACCGTCGCCGCCAACGCCAACAACGTGTATCCTTATACGCAGTTCCTCTCCGTGGAGAGCGACGCCGAATGGATTACGGGAGCGGCGCTGACTGCAAACGGACTGGTGTTCGCCGTCACCCGCAACGACACCGGCGCCCCCAGGACAGGCAACATCAACGTGACCTTCAACGACGGAGCCGGGACCGCGCTGACCGCCAGGTACAAGATTTTGCAGATGTCCTATCCCGGCAGCATCAGCTTCTCCGACGTACGCGCCCTTCCTGAAGGCGTCATCAATCAGGACAAGTTCATCGAAGGCTACATAGTCAGCGACCCGGCAAGCGCCAACGTGTGCCAGAGCCCGCAGACGGCCCAGTTCAAGTTCGACTTCGAGGAGAACTACAAGACGGCCTACATCGAGAGCGTGGACGGCCGGTACGGCTTCCGGCTGAAATTCGAGACCCGCGAGGACAACGTGACCGAGCGCTGGTCGAGAGTCCGCATCAACGTGGGCGGCCTTAAACTGGTGCGCCAGGCAGATCCGCTCTGCTTCACCCTCGAAGGCCTCACCGCCGCAAGCATCATCGAGACGGTCTCCGCACCCGACGAATTCCTCGTGCCGGCCAAGAAGAAGACCGTCGCAGAACTCAGCGACGATGATATCTACACTCTGGTGACGCTGCAGGACATAGAGATAATGTGCAAGGACGGCTCATACACCAACTGCACCGACGGCTACTCCATCAAGGACGCCACCGTCAATCCCCTGTCCGGAGCGACGTCCCCCCGCTGGGACACCGCCCCCCTGCTTATGAGCGACAAGTCAGGCAACGTGATATATATGCTCACGAACGCTATGGTGCCCTGGAGACGTAACGGCACAACTTACGGCAACGGCTCCGAGGTCGTAGCCCAGGGGTCCGGAGCTTACCGCGGAATCATCACCGCTGAAGAGCTCGTCCGCTACGGAGAGCTCGGGCGCTACAAAATCCGTCCTATGGCCCAGACCGATATCCAGCTGTCGAACCCCGCATTCTCCAAGACCATTGTGGAATGGAACTGGAACGACAAGCAGACCGACGTGAAGCCTGAAATCGGAGACGGCACCCTGAACCTTTACGACGCATCGCTCGCGGCCAATGCCGACTTCAACAGTATGATGAGCCACGAGTACGACAAGAAAGGACAGGCCGGCCTGATACCGAACGGAGCCCTTCTCGCGACCCGCAAATGGTGGAACTTCGCTGAAGACAGAGGCGAATACTTCGACATCAGCTTCTCCACCGCAGGCATTTCCGGCAGCAACCTCATCTTCGGCATCGTATGGAACCACGGCCAGATGAACAACACCACGCTTGACTCCCCCGCCCACTGGAACCTGCTCTACTCCATCGACGGAGGCAGCACTTTCAAGCCGGTGCCCGATGCGGAAATGATCAAGAACCGCTCCATAGTATGGTGGACCACGACCTCCCAGGACGCCTGTCCGGGATTCAAGGACCACCTGAGGAAACTCCCCGCGGAGTGCTTCGGCAAGGACAAGGTCATCCTGCGTATGCAGGTAGCCGACAAGGTCACCGACAAGGCCCCTGCTACCGCTGCTGCATCTTATCTCACAAATCTCGGTATCGAGCAGGCCAGCCTCACCGACAAGGCCACGGGCATCCGTATCGGTACCATCACTGTCCGTTATAATTAGCGAAGAATATGAAAAACATTATACCTCAAGCTCTTGCGTTTCTTTCCATAATGGCTGTGGCCTCCGCCTGCCATTACGACGACGCAACTCCGGTCGCCCTTGTAGAACTCGGCGCGACCCAGAAAGAGTATGTCATTGACGAGGATGGAGGTTCCATAAAAATCGCGGTATTTTCCAACGGCGCCTACCACATCGACAATCTCGACGAAGCGAAGTGGCTGGCCCTGGACAAGACTTCAGGAGTCGGCGACGATTCGCTGAAGGTGACGGCCACGATGAACGAGGAGTTCAAGCGTATGAGCCGGATTGTGCTCTGCAGCGACGTGGACTCCAGGCGCGATACCATTTCCATCAAGCAGAAAGGCTCCCTCGTGGCTGCCCTGACAAAGGAGAACACCTCCATCGTGCTCCCCGGAGCGGGAGGCACGGTCACCGAATCCGTGTCCACGAACGTCCCCTTCTCCTATATGACCGTTGACATAGAGTACCCGGAAGGGGCTCCTTCGGGCTGGGTCAAGGACGTCACCATCGACGACGCCCCTCTCACTGACGGCAGCCACGCCCTGAGCATCACCTCCGACGCCAATCCCGACGCCACGGTGCCCCGTACCGCGGTCATCAATATGTCCTATACCGACGGTTGGGGCGACAAGGTTTCCGTGCTCCTCAACATCGTACAGCGCAATGCCAAGGAAGGAATCGGAGTGGAAGTGCCGTTCGGCGACCTGATCGGGACCTATGCCACCGGCAAGGCCATCGAGGACTACATCATCCTGGACGGCATCGTGGTCAGCAATCCAGAATCCGGCAACTCCGGTGAAAATGAGCAGATTACGACTTCCAGCATAGATTATTCAGGAAGCGAGCGCACCATCTACCTCGAAGCCCCCGACGGCAGCAGAGGCGTGATGATTGTGCTCTCCGACGCATCGGACAACATCTTCAAGCAGTTCGACAGGGTGCAGATACTGCTGCACGGCGCAGTCGCGACCCTCAACGAGGAGCCCGACAGGGTGGTCCTCCGCAATGTCACCAAGAATATGGTGGTGTCCCAGGTCGCCGGCACAAAGAGCTCCATCCCCGTGAAGGAGAAGTACATAGGCGAGCTGACCGATGCCGACCTCTACACCTACGTGACCCTGAAGGACGTGGAATTCCCCGTGCGCAAGGGCTCCATCTCCCCCGTCAATGAAGGATATGCCATCGGCACCGGTGCCCACCGCCTGTCGAAGTACCCCCTGATGGTCCGTGACATCAACGCGAACCACATCTATATGTACACCAACACCGTGTGCGTGTACCGCAACGACGGCACCCGCCTGCCCTACGGTTCCGGCAAGATCAGCGGAGTCATCGTCCACGAGCGCTTCCCCCGCTTCGAGTGGAGGGAGGGGGCCGACCCCGGCGAGATGGATGACGACGTGACCCTCGGCAACATCGGACGCTACCAGATACGCCACCAATGCAAGGAAGACATCTGGGGCCAGATGAAGGACAGCGTCGAGGACAGCTTCTCCGCCCTTCTGACGGAGTACCGCTACTGGAATCCCGACCTGACCGAAGAAGTCTGCCGTCCCACCTACGGCGAAAACGGCTGGATGACCCATACCTACCAGCAGAAGTACACCGGCAGCGCCGCCAAGGAATATATGCAGGCCACCTACAAGCAGCATATGTGGGGCGCGGGTACTTATGAGTATCTTGGTCCTATGGGCAACCTCGACACCCGTATGTTCGGCCTCCACTGGGGCAACGAGAACGGCCTCGGAATCGTAATCGACCCCGCCAAGGAGCATTTCGACACCGAGCACGCCGGCCTGGCCAACCTGCTGAGCTACAACCCCGACGGCACCATCGAATGGTGCGGCCCCAACGCTGCTAGCGCAGACGCAGTGGGCAAGACTATGGGCGGCGGCGGCATCAACAACCAGTCTTCCAGTATGTACGGCAAGAGCAACGTGTACGGAGGCTGCTTCACCGGATGGGCCTCCCACTACTGGTGGGACTACGACACTTCCCGCCCCTATGGCTGGATGTTCAACTTCTCCACCGAAGGCATCTCCACGAGCCACATCTCAATGCAGATTTCCGTGCTCAACACCCAGCAGAACTGGTACGCTCCGCGCTTCTGGAAAGCCGAATGGTCCGAGGTGGACAGTATGGACGAAAAGGACGATCCGAAATGGAGCCTCATAGGCGAATACACCATTCCCGACGTTTCGGTGTGGGCCAACACGCTTTACTCTTCCATCGTAGGATACAAGACCGTAGATTTCGAGCTGCCTCAGGATATCCTCGGAAAGCCTAATGTCTATGTGCGTCTGGTGCCGGTCAGCGACGTCTGCAGCAACGGCTCGGACTACGCCAACGACATCCTTATCAACCAGCCCGCAGGCGATGGCGCCCACGCCAGCGCAATCGAGTATTTTGCAATCAGATACAATAAATAGTTTCGATTATGAAAAAAGGTTCAATCAAGTATGTGGCCCCGGACATTGACAGCTGGAAGCTGGGGCTCGACGGCATTCTGTGCCAAAGCCAGCTGGAGGACATTACCCTCGACGGTAGTGAAGGTATTGATTTTTAAGCAGGAGGAAGAATTATGAAAAAGTATTTATTTGTCACTCTTCTGGCTGCTGCCGCAGTCTTTACCGCCTGCCAGAAAAAAGAAATCGTTGAATCCCCCGCTGACGGGACAAGGATGATCGAGGTCCGCGCCGTCCTCGCCGAAGGAGAACTTACCAAGACCACCCTTGACAACGGCTCCACTTCATTCCATTGGAGCGAAACCGATCAGGTAGTGGCCTGGGACGGCGCCAAGGCTGAAACCAAATGCGCCATTTCCAACCTGGACGACAAGGGCGTCGCCACTTTCGTCGTGCCCGCCGACACCAAGTGGGTAATCTATCCCAGCGCCGGCCTGGAAGTCACCGGCGATGCCGCCATCTGGAACCGCCCTATCACCCAGACCCTTTCCGCTGACGGAGAGGAAGTCATCGGCAACAACTCCAGCCCTATGATAGGACGACTCGAGGGCGGTGTGCTCAAGTTCACCAACCTCTGCGGCTTCATCCAGTTCCAATTCACCGGTACCAAGACCCTGAGCAAGTTATCTTTCAAGACCAACAACATCAATTCGCCCGCCATCACCGGCAAGGCGGACATCGATGTCAGTCAGGCTACACCCGTACTGTCCTACCCGGTGCTCAGCAAGGTCACGACCTCCGGCGTCACCAAGTATGACTACATCACAGTCTCCGGCAGGGACATCAAGCTCGGCTCAGAGCCTGTGAGCGTATTCGTGGTAGTGCCTCCGGCAGCTTACAAGGAAAGCGAAATCGTCCTCGAATTTGCTGACGGCACTGCTGCAGCCGTGGTTTCTTCCAACGAAATCAATGTCGAGCGCAACAAGGTCACGAAGATCAAGCCCATCAACGTGGACTCCATCTTCCCCGCCGCCCCTGAAGCTCTTGATGCCGACGGCCGTTCCAACTGCTATATGATCATCACCGGCAGCGAGCCCAAGGACTACAGCTTCACCGCAGAGAAGATCGTCTCCGGTGAGGCCTTCGAAGGCGCCAAGGTCGCCAGCCTGGTCTGGACGGAGAGCAGCACGATGCTGAACAACTTCACCTATGACTCCAACACCCACAAGGTCACTTTCCGCTACTGCGGCGGCAACGAGGAAGGCAATGCCCTGATCGGCATCGACCAGAACAAACTCGGCACAGGCGCAGCCCTGCTCTGGAACTACCACATCTGGGTCACCGACCAGCCCGAGAACATCCTGATGGACGAGACCGATATGCCTCACGCCATTCTCGACCGTAACGTCGGTGCCACCTGGGCCCCGAAGAGCGAGGAAGAACTGAAGGGTATGACCAAGGAACAGTGGCTCGAGACCGTCGGCACATATTACCAGTACGGCAACCACATCCCCTATCCCCGTCTGACCGACACCAGGAATTCCACGGCAGCCTGGGATATGTACCGCGTGGGTGCTATGTACGGATTCAGCAACTACTGCCAGCGCTTCTCGGCCAGCGCTTCAGCGAAGGCCACCCTGGCTGAGCAGGAGCAATACCCCAACTATGAATACCACAAGGGAACAGGAGTGAAAGTAGGCTCAGCAAACGAGACTGTCTGGACTCAGGAAGTGCTCAAGGGCGGTCCTACCGGCGAAGCTTTCGATATCTGGCAGACCAGCAACACCGCAATGGCAAAGAGCACCGACTATGACCCCTGTCCTCAGGGCTACTGCTTCATCACGGCTACCTATACCTATCAGGAGACTTTCAACAATGAAGTCACCGACCATCTTCTCGGCGGATACTTTGCCGGAAAGTATAATATGGATGCAAGCGGCCACGTGATGTACTTCCCCGCTGCCGGTTATCTCGGCAATGGCAAGTTTGCACTCGTCGGCGGAGTTTCCGACAACAAAGGACGCGTTGTCTATTGGTCTTATTACGGAGACTCGTCCGTCAATATGGAGCATCTTTTCCGCAGGAACTATATGAACCAGTCCCAGAAGAAATTCGCTTTCGACAACCAGCCATTCTCTTCGCAGGCGCACAATATGCGCTGCCGAGTCCTGCCTGCCGGCGAATAGGAATTGTGGTTTTTCAAGCAACAAAGCAGCTCTTTACGGGCTGCTTTGTTGTTTTATCAGAGCTGGAAATCCACGATGATAGGTCTGTGGTCGGACGGCATACGGAAAGAATCCACGTACGGGCTCTTGGCGCCCTGGTAATTCCACTGGTCGGCAAGGATGAAGGCATTGACGACCTTTTCCATAAGGGACGGGGACACATACACATAATCAATCCTGCTGGTCCCGTATGTACTCGCCATAAAGTTGTCCGGTCCCGGATAAAGTTCCTGAATCACGTCCTTCATATCGGTCTGGTCCAGGATGACGTCCTGCGTCAGCAGCGCGGTGTTGTTGGCCGCATAGCCGTATGTGCCGTTGTCCAGCCGTGAACGGGAATTCATATCGCCCAGCAGTATCCAGTCCTGCACGCCGGAGTAAGTACTGTTGTTTATAGTGTTGTCAACTATGTACTGCATCTCGAACTGGCGGTAGTAATCGCCTTCGTGGGCCGAAGTGCTGGCTGCCTGATTGGCAGACGACACGCCGAAGCCATAGGACTGGGGCCACATATGGCAGGTCACGAAATGCAGTTCCCGTCCGCCGGCAGAGAGTCGCTGAATAGCAGCTCCGTGGGCCACAGGCTTGCCGGAAGTGCTTGTGTTGGTGATTTTCAGCAGCGTGGATATCGGATATTTGGCAGTAATCTCCTGCGGGTAGTTGTCCCGCCAGCCACCCAGGGCCGAGAAATTATGGCCGTAGCGTTTGGCAAGCACGGGCCAGTTGCCCGGCAGGTAGCGCGCGGACGAAGCCGCAGCGGAGCTTGTGTTGTTTTTGTAGATTGACGCCGACTCGCACCACACGCACACGTCGGGTGCATACTTCTTTACGAATGCGACGAAGTTGTCATAATTGTTTGGCTGGTCGTACCACATTCCGTTCTGGATGTTCCAGTACATCAGGCGCAGATTTCCCTTGCGGGAGGTCCCGGGCACTGAACTCATCGTCAGGTCGTCAATCCAGAAACCGTGCACGCCGTACGAAGAACTTGCGGTGCGCAGGTCCAGCATAGTCGCGTCCGTGGCGTTCGCTACGTACAGTTCCGCCGTGTGCCATTCCTTAGCGTCCGCAGCGGATGAAGGGATACTGGCAACGCTCCTGCTGTACTTGGCTTCGCAGTAGTTGGACTTGTAGCCAAGCGACAGAGGGTCCGCGGGCGCTCCGTCCACAGTGCAGCTCTTAATGTAGCCGGCGTTCAGCAACTGCACGATAAGGCCGGAATCGTTGAATCCTGGCTGCAGGCAGAATTTGAAACTCACCAGTATATAAGTCACGCTGCCGATGTTGCGGTGGAAAGGGGTGAGGAGAGCGCTCCGGTAGTTATTGCCCGGGCCTACGGACAGATAAACGGGCCTCTCCTGG
>ODAI014107652.1_pt1 | contig 16830 bp, 13 predicted proteins | sample 1539321 | NCBI WGS metagenome assembly ODAI01 (sample SAMN02144231, study PRJEB22623) | gut metagenome | biome: sheep rumen | host: Ovis aries | place: New Zealand | reverse complement strand
ACCGGTAACGGGACAGGCTCTGTAAACCCCATCCGAAGCAAGGTCAAACATAGGACCATACGGCTGCCCGTCGTGTCCTTAGGTAGACCGCTTGAACCTTGTGGTAACATAAGGTCTAGATAGATAATCACTCTCGACATAACCCGGCTTACAGTCTGGCTTACACCAAATTAAACAATCTTATTTAACTTACTCCCAATCCGAATCTGATTCTGTGTCTGTTTATATCATTCCACATTATGCAATGATCTATTACACTGATTGAAAGTCTCGGATATTTTTTTATAAGCTCATCACGTCTTATAATCCCATCCATAACATCAACAATCAAATTTCTCAGATTAACCAAAATTACTTCATGCATATCATCAGCAAACAAACCGATTATAAACTTGCTTCTGCTCGGCAATGTATAATACATATCATAATATCTTTCAAATATATCCTCACAGTCAAGATTATCACTTATCAATTCAAATACTTCATTCTTTTCGGAATTAGGTATGCCCGCATGTCTTGCGGTAAGCATCTGACATTGAAGCTTTAGATCCGTCTTCTCATCCATATAATCACTGAACGTATCCAAACCGAATGAGAAAAATACATCACGATACATCTCAAGGTGCATACGTTCTTTATATTGACTGTTATCAAGAATCATCCACATAATGTCATCGAAGTTATCGGTCTCATCCCCATAGATAAGCGTATATGTACAATATACAACAATGGAAAGCATATAATCCTCGATATCGCTCTCGCTTCCCGTAAAAAACCTAAGTGCTTTAAGCTTTGCGCCAAGACTCTTGTAGTCATTTTCGCTAAGCTCCAAATCACTTATTATCCTTATACGTCTCATTTGTCCTTCAAAATACTTCTGCATCTGCAAAAGGGTTATCTTACTACCTTCACTCATAGGCCCTCCTCCTTTCGCCTATATCAATCCAAATCAATAAACCAATAGTAAAATAAGCTGTTCTTACAGAATAGTCCCCCAACTATGCTTCAGCTTTTTATATTAAATTGTAATCACGCACATTAAAACTATTTTAATTATACAACATAAATCAAGTTCTGTCACTAATCTTTTTTCGTCAATTTTTTCATTTGTTAGTATTATTTGAATACTAACTATGCATAAAAAAGACAGGTCCACACAAGTGCAAAGCAAAGCTTTAAGCGTCAGCGTACTTTGCGTGTACTTCGTATGGACCTGTCTTTTTATCTTAGTTATGCCGGAATATTATCCATAAAATATATATCATACCAGATAAGGAACATATATACCGTCCATATTTTTTTACTCATATCCTGCTTGCCGCTCTTGTGTCTGTCAAGCATCGCAACAAGCTTGTCCGTATAGAAGAAGCGCTCTGCTGCCTCACCGGTAAATTCCTTTTTAAGCTTGGCATAGCAGTCATCCTGTCTTAACCACTTGGCAATCGGTACAGGAAAACCGAGTTTCTTCTTTTCGGCAACTTCCTTAGGAAGATATTTATTGGCACATTCTCTGAAAGCATACTTTGTTGTCTTGTCGTGTATCTTAAATTCCGTAGGAATTTTTCTTGCCGTTTCAAAAAGCTCCTTATCAAGAAAAGGTACTCTTGATTCAAGTGAATGAGCCATACTCATCTTGTCCGCTTTAAGAAGTATATCCCCTATGAGCCAGAAGTTCATATCTATATATTGCATCTTCGTTACATCATCATAGCCGGCCTTCTCAGCTTTATCGTAAAACGCACCCGTAATATCTCCGATGTATTTCTTACGCATTCCCTTCGGAAGTTTCATAATCTTCGATGCTTCCTTTTCATTAAATCTGAAAGCATTTCCGACAAACCTTTCACGAAGCGGTGTACATCCTCTTATAATAAAATTCTTACCTTTAACATTCGGGCCGACCTTGGCAATACCCTTCATAACCTTTTTAACAGGCTTGGGAATTTTATTAAAGGCTCTTAACGAAAAAGGCTCATGATAAATATTATATCCACCGAAAAACTCATCGGCGCCCTCGCCCGAAAGTACTACCTTAACCTGCTTGGCAGCCTCTCTGTCAACGAAATAAAGGGCGATACACGATGCATCGGCAAGTGGCTCGTCCATATGATACTGTACCTTCGGAAGCACTTCCCAATACTCGTCCGAGGTTATGGTCTTATCATAGTTCTCAAGCTTAAGCTTTTTTGATAATCTCTTTGCATAATCTATCTCGGCATATCCGTCATTTTCAAAGCCGACAGTAAAGGTTTTTGTACCGCTGTATCTGGCAACCAGATAACTCGAATCAACTCCGCTTGACAAAAGCGATGCAACCTCCACATCACTTATCATGTGATAATCAACGGAATTTTTCGTTGCCTCATCTATACGCTTGACCCACTCTTCTTTCGTAAGTCCTTTTTCCGGCTCGAAGGTCGGTTCAAAATATCTTGTTATTTCAAGCTTGCCGTCCTTAAAAACCATAAAGTGTCCCGGCATAAGCTTATATATTCCCTTGAAAAATGTCTCAGGCAAAACAGAATATTGAAATGTAAGATAAGCCTGAAGCGCTTCAAGGTTTACTTCCTTTTTATAATCCGGATATTCGAGTATACTCTTTATCTCCGAACCAAAGACAAGATTTTTATTTATAAGTCCGTAATAAAACGGTTTAATACCGAAATGGTCTCTCGCTCCGAATGCAAGTTTTTTCTTCTTATCCCATATTACGAATGCAAACATACCACGTAAATGATATACAAGATCTGTTCCGTATTCTTCATAGCCGTGTATCAAGGTTTCGGTATCCGAATTGTTTTGGAACTCATAGCCCTTTTCCATAAGTTCCTTACGAAGTTCCTTATAATTATAAATCTCCCCATTAAATACAACCGTAATATCCTTCGTTTGATTGGACATAGGCTGAGAACCGTTATCAAGATCTATTATACTGAGTCTTCTGAATCCAAGATATATTCCATCATCGATATATTGTCCCTCGGAATCCGGTCCTCTGTGAATGATCTTGTTCATCATGTTAGTCAGCACGTCTTTGTAGCTGTCGTTTTTCTCCCCTGTAAAACCACAAATTCCACACATAGCAAATGTCATCCTTTCAGTTGTTTTTTTATGCTATACGCCGAAACAACCTCCTCCTACGAATTCGCGCAAGATTGAATTTTTAGGAATGTTGGTAACTTCATATCCCACGAAATAATCGAGGAATTTTAAAAGTCTTTTAGCTTCAACATACTCAAAGCTGTCTCTCGGTACGGCAAATAATAAAGGTTCAGCATATTGTTTTATAACACTTAACTCATGTATAAGAGCCGAGTTAAACATAACATCCGCTTCCTCCTGGAACGGGAAAATATATTTTTCCTCTCCTCTTCTTACGGAAGGCCACATAGCAATTGTTCTTTGCGCATCATTTCCTCTGGTTCTGGCATCACGCACAATTCTCCTTATGAGTCGTCCGTCGGTTGTCGGTATTCTGTTATGCTCGTCTATGTTAATCTGAGTAAGTGCACTTATGTAAATTTTAAACTTACTTTCATCCGGCAGTTCCTGCGTCATAAGAGGGTTCAGTGCATGTATACCCTCGGCAACAAGAACATCACCTTTGTTAAGTTTTAATTTTTTACCCTTATATTCTTTTTGTCCTATTGTAAAGTTAAATGTAGGTATCTGAATCTCTTCCCCGGTCACAAGTTTTTTCATATCCGAATTAAAAAGCTTAAGGTCCATGGCTTCTATGCATTCAAAATCATAATTTCCGTTTTCGTCCCTCGGTGTCTCATCTCTGTTCACAAAGTAATTATCCAGTTCAAGCGGATAAGGTCTTAATCCGTGAGCACGAAGCTGTACACTGAGTCTGTGAGAAAATGTTGTCTTTCCCGAGGAGGACGGACCCGCGATAAGAACTATCTTTCTTCCGTCATTTTTTATCATCTCGGCTATATCGGCAATCTGTTTTTCCTGAAGAGCCTCCTGTGCAAGCATAAGTTCTTTTATGTCTCCGGTCTTAATGGAATTATTAAGCTCACCTACAGTATTGACATTTAACATCTTTCCCCAATCATCGGATTGCTTCATAACTTCATAAAGTTTTCTTTGAGGCTTAAATTCAGGTATTACACTGTAATCACTCTTATGAGGTGACATGATAACAAAGCCCTCATCATATGGGAAAAGATCAAAACATGTTATATATCCTGTTGAGTAAACCATATATCCGTAGAAATAATCCTCATATCCGTCAAGATTGTAAATATTTACCCTTGATGCACGTCTGTATTTAAAAAGGTCTGCCTTATCATTTCTGCCCTGTCTCTCAAATCTTGTAATAGCCTCATCAACGCTTATTGAAGACTTATATATCCTCATATCCGCATCAACGATTTCCTGCATTCTCTTTTTTACATTTTCAATGAGTTTTTCATCTGTAGGTATGGTTTTATTTTCATCAAGCTTATTAATAAGCTCGCAATAGTAGCCTGTTCCTACCGAATACATTACACTGACGGCATAATCTTTCTTGGTTCCGAGCACATCGGCAAAAGCTTTTACCATAAGAAGTGTAATGCTTCTTCTGTATGTATCATAACCCATAACCGTTTCTCTTTCGATAAGTCTTAAAGTACAATCTCTTTTAAGCTTTATGCCAAGTTCAACGAGCTTGTTATCAATCATTGCAAGAAAATATTTATGTTCATTATCGACAACATTTGTATCTATAAATTCTTTTACGGTAATGCCTTTATCAACCTTATATTCTTTGCCTTCCATATTTACAGCTATCTTATCCATATAACTCATACCTCCCGTTTTTTTGAATCTTACATTCTACATTATATCAGACAACCTCAAAGGGTTCCCCAACATCAAGTATTTCCATATCGACATCTGTCAAAAAATCTTTCAGATAGTTATACATATATGTCATAAAAATCTTTTCTATTCCATAATGCGACGCATCAATAACCGTAAGCCCTGCCTCGACGGCATCAATTCCGTCATGATGACCTATATCCCCCGTCACAAGACAGTCGGCATTTTTTTTGATTGCAACCGGTATAACACTCTTTCCGGAGCCCGGACTGATTGCAATTTTTTCAACCTTTGTTTCTCTGTTTCCAAAAATCATCACATTTTTTAAATCAAATTTTTCTTTTACAACCTGAGCATATTCATATAGGCTGTATACCTTTTTTGCTAAGCCTATTTCTCCTATTCCCTCTCCGTTTAAGGTCTCATCCAACACCTCAACATTTTTAAGCCCGAGTATATTTGCAGCCTCTTTTCCCATACCGCCCCTGGTATCAAAATTGGTATGCATGGCATAATAACATATTCCCGCTTCGGCAAGAGAAAGAATCTTCTCCCCGATAACAGAGCTGTCATTTACTTTTTTTACGCTCTTAAAAATCATCGGATGATGCGAAACTATCATATCAAAATGATTTTCTATTGCATATTCACAAACCTTCTTCGTTACATCAACCACCAAAAGAAGCTTCTTGATATCTTTATTTTTTCTTCCAACAAGAAGACCTACGTTATCCCAATCAAGTGCATATTCAGGCGGTGATTGCTTATCCAGAATATCGACAATTTCACTGCAAAGCATATTTATCTCCTTATCTATTTTGTTCATCAAAAAAAAATCAAGCTTTAAAATGCTTCTATCGTTTTATTATTTCCAGGGCTTGATTTATTATAGTATTTTCATGTTCCAATTCCGACTGCTTTTCCAATGCATTTTCCGTACCGGCCTTCTTTAAGGCGTCGATAAGCTTAGCATTTTTTTCAATACGTTCTTCAAGATATTGCTTTAAAATATCATCTTTTTTCTTTATCAAAATTCTTCCGTACAAAAGCTCGTATTCGGAATAAGAGGCATTCAAAGACTCATCGCCGTTTATAGCTTCACCCTTGAAATCCTCATATGATACAGCCTTTATAACGGTGTAATACTTGTCTTCGTCTATAAGCATACTTTCATCAATAATCACATAATTAATATCCGAAAGATATTTTCTAACCTTTTCAGGCTCCGATTGCGGTTGAAGAATAAGCTTAATTTTGTTATCTGTATGAACCTTGCCGTTTTTCAAAATATCAACCATCAAAGCTCCGCCCATGCCTGCTATAACCGCCGTATCAGCCTCCATCGGTTTAAGCTTTTCAAAGCCGTTCGATAATCTTATATCAATCTTATCACCTAATCCGTAAAGGTTTATATTCTTTTTTGCTATTTCCAACGGACCCTTCTTAACGTCCATTGCAAACGCCTTTTCAAAACCTTTTTCCTTAACCAGATATATTGAAACAAATGCATGGTCACAGCCGATATCGGCAACAATCTTTCCTTTTGCCATATCGGCTATAGCCTGCATTCTGGGTGACAGTTTTATATTTGTCATATTATTTTACCCGTTTATATATTAGTTAATCCTCAAAAGCTCTTAATTATTTTCGTCAAGATAATCCTTAAGCTTTCTGCTTCTGCTCGGATGTCTTAATTTTCTTAATGCCTTTGCTTCTATCTGTCTGATTCTTTCTCTTGTGACATTAAACTCCTTACCTACCTCTTCAAGAGTTCTTGCTCTTCCGTCATCCAGACCGAATCTTAAGCAAAGCACCTTCTGCTCTCTTTCCGTAAGTGTTCCGAGAACGTCCACAAGCTGTTCCTTTAAAAGTGTGAATGCAGCCGCTTCAGCAGGTACCGGTACATTTTCATCCTGAATAAAGTCTCCAAGGTGGCTGTCTTCCTCTTCACCTATAGGGGTTTCAAGAGAAACAGGTTCCTGAGATATCTTAAGAATTTCTCTTACTCTTTCTACCGGTATATCCATCTCTTCGGCAATTTCTTCAGGAAGTGGCTCTCTTCCGAGCTCCTGAAGAAGCTGTCTTGATACACGAATAAGTTTATTTATTGTCTCAACCATATGAACAGGAATACGTATGGTTCTTGCCTGATCGGCTATGGCTCTTGTAATAGCCTGTCTTATCCACCATGTTGCATAGGTAGAGAACTTAAATCCTTTTCTGTAATCGAACTTTTCTACAGCCTTAATAAGACCGAGGTTTCCTTCCTGAATCAGGTCAAGGAAAAGCATACCTCTTCCGACATATCTCTTTGCAATACTTACTACAAGTCTTAAGTTGGCCTCGGCAAGCTTCTTCTTTGCCGCCTCTCCTTCTTCTCCGCCTTCCTCTAACTTCTTTGCAAGCTCGATTTCCTCTTCTGCTGAAAGAAGCGGAACCTTACCTATTTCCTTAAGATACATTCTGACCGGATCTTCGATGCTTACACCATCGGGAATTGACAAATCAAGATGCTCCACATCTATATCCATATCTTCCTCTTCGGCAGCAAGAAGTAAATCGTCAGGCTCCTCATCATCGTCATCTGCGGTAATATTTAAAACATCTACATTATGAGATTCAAGATACTCAAAAATCATAGTCATTCTCTCTGTATTGAGTTCAATATCCTTGCAATCCTTAAAATGATCGATTATCTCGGTATCTTCAATAACATTTTTCTTCTTCTTGGCCATTTCAAGAAGTTCTTTCATCTTTGCCTCGAATTTTTCTTTTACTTCATCGCTGTCCTGAATCTGCTCTTCATCCTTGATTACCTCTTCCTGTATGGTTTCTTTAACCTTCTTTTTTCTCTCAGCCATTTTATTGTTATCCTCCCATAGTGATAATATTTTATCCATTCTTCAATGAAATATGTAATTTGGAAATGCCTGCTTTTGCAACAATCAGTTCCTGAAACATTTTTGCATCATCCGTACATTGTGGAAGCTTCCAGTCAATGTATCCTGCTTTTGTCTTTTTTACCAGGTCATTAATCGCTTTTTCCCTTTCATCCTCATCCATTTCAAAAGGAAGCTCTGTCTGCATGATGGACGCCGCAAGTCTCTGCTTATCAACATCATCATATACATTTAATATACTTGCGGGCTTGACCGTACCCGTTTCCCTATATTGATTAAATAATTCCTTCGCAATAGGGTAAATATCCTCATCATAAAAATCTTCCTCACTGATTACTCCGTCAAGCATCTTAAACAGCCTGATGTCATTAATCATCCACGTCAGAAGAAGCTTTTGCGGTTTATTTTCAGGCGAGCTTCTTTTATTCGAATCACTTCTTCCCGAACCTTCGGATAAACCGTTTGCTGCGGAAATGTTATTCTCATAGCTCGGGCTGTTCTCCCGCATATTACTTTGAGTACTGCCCTGATAGGCTCTGTCATTGTTTTTAAGTTCAAGCGTTCCGTATTTTGTAACCGTGTCCTTAAGGCCATCTCTGTCCAGATTATATTTTTCTGAGACCGCATCTACATAACTGTGCCTTGCCACCGGTTCATCTATATACGAAAGACGCTTGGCAGCCTCTTTAGTAAACTTTATTTTTTCCTCGGGATCCTTCAGATTATATCCTGTAGCTATCGTATCTATCTCAAATACGATTCCCGTAACGGCATTTCTGATTCTTTCTTCATAAGCCTCTTTTCCGAGATTTTTTATAAATTCATCAGGATCCTTATAAGGCTTCATATCTATTACTCTTGTGGTAAGTCCTACCTCGCGAAGTATTGCTATCGCCTTTAGCGTGGCATTTGTTCCTGCACCGTCGCTATCATACGCAAGATAAACTTCTTCGGTAAATCGTTTTATTATATTGGCCTGTCCTATGGTAAATGCCGTACCAAGAGAAGCGACCGCATTATCAAAACCTGCCTGATGCATAGCTATGACATCCATATATCCCTCACAGATTATTATGCCTCGTTTCTTTGACCTTCTTGCAATATTCATAGCAAAAAGATTGTGGCTCTTATCAAATACTTCCGTTTCCTTTGTATTAAGATATTTTGGCTTAGCATCACCCATAACTCTACCGCCGAAGGCAATAACCTTTCCGTTTATATCCGCTATAGGTACCATTACCCTGTTCCAAAATTTATCCGTTCCGCCCTTCTTCTCGTTTATCTCCACAAGACCGGAATTTTTCATCTGTTCATCGGTATACCCTTTCTTCTTCAGATACAGATACAGATCATTTGGAAATATATCCGAGTAGCCCAGACCGAAACTGCTTATCGTTTCGTCACTGAAGCCTCTGTCTTTCAAATACTCATAGGCTTTTTTTCCATGTTCGGTTTTAGTTAAAAGATAGTGAAAGTATGCCGCCGCTGTTTTATTCATTTCCCTCAAGAGAACCTTATAGTTTTCTCTTGCTTTCTGCTCGCTTGACATTTCCTGCTCGGGAAGCTGATATCCGCATCTGTCCGCCAAATGCTTTACAGCCTCAGGGAAAGAATAGTTTTCATATTCCATTATAAATGTATAGACATTTCCGCCCACCCCGCATCCGAAACAATGATACATCTGCTTATCCTTGCTCACATGAAACGAAGGTGTCTTCTCATGATGGAACGGACAGCATGCCTGATAAGAATTTCCCTTATGCTTCAGACTTACATATCCGCCGATTACATCTACAATATCATTTCTGCTTCTGACTTCCTCTATCACATCATCAGAATAAAATGGCATTTTCTGATACTCCTTATGTAATATCCGTTATATCTACTTGTATCTATTTTTCGAAATAATTTATCGAAATTCATTTTGAGATTTCGTACAAATATCATTCCGCACTCTGCCATGACTTTGGTATAAACAGCTTCTTAGCCGTAGTTACCGCATAATTATCCGTCATGCCTGCTATGTAGTCACAAACCACTACTGCTTTTTTCTCGCCTTTTTCTATATAATCTATATATTCCTGCGGAAGCTTTTCGATATGTTCCATATATTCATTAAACAACATACCGATAAGTGTTTCCGCCTTTACTTCTTCACTCTTGGCAACCGGATTTGTATAAAGGTCCTTAAACATGAATTCCCTTAATTCTTTAAACGCCTGACCAACATCCTCCGGCAATGCTATCCGTTCCTTATCCATACTGTTGGTTACTATTGCATGGATTAATGTATTGATTCTGTCTCTGGTTGAATGACCAAGCATATCGGTACATTCTTTAGGAAGCAAATCTTCGGTAAGAAGACCGGCTCGTATTCCGTCATCTATATCATGATTTACATAAGCTATCTTATCCGACATCCTTACTATATGGCCTTCAAGCGTCGCCGGATTACAGCTTGTTTTATGATTTACTATTCCGTCTCTTACTTCCCAGGTAAGATTAAGCCCTTTACCGCCTTTTTCAAGCTTTTCAACTACTCTTAAGCTTTGCTCATTATGTAAAAACGGTCTTTCTATATAATCCTTTGCATACTTCGTCAATGCTCTCTCACCCGCATGTCCGAAAGGTGTATGTCCCAAATCATGCCCAAGTGCTATAGCTTCCGTCAAATCTTCATTAAGTCTAAGCGCCCTTGCAATGGTTCTTGCAATCTGCGCCACCTCAAGTGTATGTGTAAGTCTCGTCCTGTAGTGGTCATCCGGCGATAAAAATACCTGTGTCTTATGCTTAAGTCTTCTAAATGACTTGGAATGAATTATCCTGTCTCTGTCCCTTTGAAAATCGGTTCTGATATCACATTTTTCCTCTTCATGCTCTCGACCCTTACTTTCATCGCTAAAGAACGCACAGGTCCTGTATATATCATGTTCTCTTTTCTCAAATTCTTCCCTCAAAAGCATAATCTTCACCTCTTAAGATTCACTTTTCTTCCGAAATCCACGACATTTGCCCGCAAATTTCTTTTTTCGACAGCCACCACATTTATATTATTCTACACTTTTCTCAAAATCCCTTTTTTTATTTTCAAATATTGATTTTAGAATAGAAAACAGGATTTTCCCAAAGCTGTTTTCCTTTAAAGCACATCGAAAAATCCTAACCTTAAAAAGATAAAAAGCCGAGGGGAATAGAATTCCCCTCGAGCCCACATACTTTTACTTAGAAAATCTGTCCCGGCAGCTTAAGCTTTTCCTTTGGTGAAAAGTCCTTATCAAACTCTTCGACATCCTCATCATTTACATAATATCCCTGCGGAGTCTGATAAACACCGGTTATCCCATCAAGGTATCCGGAAATCAGTTCCTTGCAGAGAAAGAATGATGAATCCGCATCCTCCGGCAGGTCATGATATCGTATCCCGAACCTGCTTGCAAAGTCAAAGCCGCTCTTTCCATAGAAGTCGATGTTTCCTTCAAACAGAACCGCACCGAATCCCATCTCCGCAGCCTTTTCCAGAGAATAGTCCAGCAAAGCTTTCCCATATCCTTTTCTCTTTAGCTCCGGCAAAATTCCTATCGGCCCCATCGTCAGAATGTCAATCACCCTTCCGTCATCAGCCTCGATGATTGTCTTCATAAACATATTCTGACCAATCAGACTTCCATCCTTTTCCATCACAAAGTCAAGCTCCGGAATAAAAGCCGGATCATCTCTGAGAACATGAATTACATAATGCTCAGAACATCCCGGTCTGTAAACATTCCAGAATGACTCCCTGACAAGGTTTTCAACTGCTCTAAAATCTTTCTTTTCTTCTAAACGAATTGTATAGTCTTTTTTATTCATTATTTATTTCCTCCTGAAAACTTATGACCAAAAAGTTGCTTTTAAGCGGGAGGTTAGTCGATTGTCTGCAAACCTCCCGGTTAGCCCACAATCTCTCGTGTGTTGTACTTTTTCAAACAGCACTCTCCTTAAATATTAATTTTTATAATCAAGACCGGATTTATTGAGGTGCTCCGGTACCTTGAACTATGCCGGCGTCACTAAGCATTTGTGACATATCCTTCATGACGAACTTCTCCCATGCATCTCCCTGCATATCTTTTTCAACATCTACAGGAATCGAAGCAAGCCAATCATTACGAAGGCTATCATATTGATCCTTCAAAACATCATTTGCTACGGAATAAATATAATTTTCTTTTAATTCTTCATTATGATCATCTATTACAGCTATAATTACGTATCCAAGTTCACTGTCAATTATATCTGTACACTGACCTGCACTGATATTTCCGAGAGCCTCATTCATCTCATCAGAATATGCACCGACATAACCATTCATTTCCGAAGAATATGCCGTAATTCCGTAAGACTCTGCAACCTCCTTGCAATCTTTACCGGAATTAATTTCCTCTGCAGCCTTCTTTGCATTTTCTTCGGCTTCCTTCTTCTTTTCATCAGAAGCCTGCTTGTAGGTTCCATCTTCATTTGTTGCAGGATTACCGTCAGCATCTACTTCTATCGTAGGGAATACCATATAGTAAAGATTCTGGAAATTATAATCCTTATATGCTTTTGTAAGATCATCGGTTATATCCTGACCCATGCTGTTCTTAATATCATTTTCAAACTTCTCCACATAGGTTCTTTCCGTAAATACCTTTTCAATTATCTCATCGGATATTCCGTACTTTTCAAAAACCTCAGCAGGAACCGCCTTTTTAAAGTTCTCGATAAGCTTATCCCTTGCCGCTATATCATCATCACTCAACTCGACATTATTATGAAGTGCAACATCGTATAATATTTTAGTTTCTCTTGCCAATGCAAGTGCCTGTTGCTTGTAAGTATCTTCCCCTTTTTCAAGCATCTCAGGTGTTACACCATATAATGTGATTTCCTGAATTGCATATACCATAAGTTCATCCATATATACATCATAATCACCTATAACCATTGCCTTAGTTGAAGATGCCTCTTCTTTTGTGTATACCGGTTTGCTTTTCTTATCATCTTTCTTTGCAGAACATCCGAACAATAATGTTGAAGTCATAGCAAGTGCCAATGCTCCCACTATAACTTTGTTAAATTTTCCTCTCATATCTTCCTCCAATTAACATAAAAAAAGTGTCATAAAAGACTTTTTTTATTCTAATCTTTTTAAGCTGATACGTCAAGGTATTTCACATTTTATTCACCATATTCACAGTTTATTCATTGTTGATATATAAAAAAGAACCCGTTCATGCTTAACATGAACGGGTTCTTTTTTTATATACATGACCAACGCCACATATCACTCCTTAACACCACCGAGTGCAACACCAGCGATGATGTACTTTGATAATGCAAAGTATACAACCAAAAGAGGAAGTACTGTTAAAGTAAGACCTACATATACGAAACCGTAATCAGTTCTGATAGAGTCTGACTTAAGTCCTGTAATGAACATTGGAAGTGTATACTTTCTGTTATCAGAAATCATCATTGTAGGTGTATACAAGTTATTCCATGATGCTATAAATGCGAATATAGCCTGTGTAGCCATAGCCGGCTTCATAAGAGGAAGTGCAATCTTGTTGAATGTTGCAAACTCTCCTGATCCGTCTATTCTGGCTGCTTCTATAATCTCTACCGAAAGTGCACCTGTCATATACTGTTTCATAAAGTATACCGTAGACGGTGCTGCTATAGCAGGGATAATGAGTGGCCAATAAGTATTATATAAACCAAACTTAATCATGAGGTTCATGAAACCTATGATTGAAACCTGTGCAGGAATCATCATGATTGCCATAATGAATGACCATGCCATGTTTCTAAGCTTAAACTGGTAAACAGTAAGACCGTAAGCAGTAAGTGTAGCGAAGTATACCTGCAATACAGTTGCAGGAACTGCGATGATTACACTGTGCCACATAGCCTGCCAAACTGTAGTACCCTTACCTGCTGTTCTTTTTAACATACCTGAAAAGTTACTTACAAGCTTGTTACCAGGAATAAGTCTTATACCATGCTTAATTACGTCTGATGAAAGAGTAGTATTTACAATCATGATATAGAAAGGAAATATACTCAATATACAAAGAAGTACACAGATTATTGTTCTGAATATTTTCTTTGCTCTTATTTTAGATGCGTAGCTAGCATCTACTGCAACCTCTGGTTTTGCCATTGTCTACGCACCTCCTATCTAATTACAGCATGTCTTTGCTTTGGCTGTTTTTCGCGGGTTACTATGAAGAATATTAAGCTTATTAACAATGTAACAATGAACAGGATTATTGAAATTGCAGCTGCTTTACCATAGTCCGGGTTAGACGAGCTTGCAAACTCTCTGATCTGCATTGTAACCGTATGAGATACACGGTTCGGCTGACCGATACCTGTGTTTGTAACATTGTAAAGCGATGGTATATCGTACATCTGAAGACCACCGATTGCTGATGTAACAAGTGTAAACTCAAGGATTGGTCTAAGCAACGGTAATGTAATACTGAAGAACTGCTGCTTTCCACTTGCGCCGTCAACCATGGCTGCCTCGTAAAGTGATGGGTTAATACCAAGAATACCTGCAATGAGGACTATCATTGTATTACCATACCACATCCAGAACTGCATGAAACCGATAATACCGATTGTTGCAGTCTTACTTTCCATGAAGTTATACTTCTCGGAAATAACGTGCATATTTCTAAGTAATATAGTAACAGGTCCCTGATTTGCAAATAAGTTGTAGAACAATACGGCGATTGATGATGCAGTAATGATGTTAGGTAAGAACATCAATACCTTGAATGCGCCCTGTCCCTTTAATTTTACTACAGTATCTGTAAACCATGCTGCAAGGAGCAAAGCTAACAAAATCTGTGGTAAGAAGTTAATTATCCAAATTATCAATGTATTTTTAATTGAATTCATTGGTAATGTATTGAACCATACCTTCTGTCCGGTCTTAAAGTCTGTCTTTGTTAACATAGCCATGTAGTTATCAAAGCCACAGAACTTTGGAGTGTTCCATTTTCCGTCTTTCATTCTGTATTCTACGAAGCTGAGATAGAAAGTGTATATCAACGGATATAACTGAAATAATAAGAACACCAAGAAGAATGGAGCAATGAATATATATCCATATTTTCCGTATTCGACTGTCTTTCTTTTCATGATTTCACTTCCCCAACCTTTAAATTTTTTAAACTAATAAACATATCATTCACGTATCCCCCGTTAGACATTTTATAAAGTATATATACCTTTTATTGAATTTTGATTCTATAAATGTGTAAAAATGGGAAATCGGCATATTTACTTTATAAAATGCCCAACAGTGGTAGTATGTTTTTTTAAATTATGCACCGGACAAAACATCCGGTGCATAACCATTAGTTTTATAACTTTTTCAAGTTGTTAAGCAAGGCTTAGATTACTCGATAGTGATATCTGAGTAAGCGTTAGCAACCTGCTCCTTGATGTTAGCAATAGCATCATCAACTGACTGACCCTCAGCCCAGAAAGTTGAAGCAGCTGAATCAAGGTAACCATTGAATGTAGCATCATATGATGTTGCATACTGAAGTGAGATTCCCTTAGCAGCCTCATCCCATGCCTCAAGTGGGTTCTGTCCACCAAGAATTGGGTTAGAACCTACGCCATCAGCGATAAGCTTCTGAACTGCTGCCTGGTTGTTAGGGAAGTCATAATCATCTGCATATAAGTCGTAAGCTACGTCCTCATCACAGCAAAGAGTGTAAAGAACGAGTGCTGCAAGTTCCTTGTTAGGACACTTGTCAGTGATAACTAAGTAAGTACCACCCCAGTGGAAAGATACAGGACCTGTACATACATTCCACATACCGTGTGAATCCTCAGCTAAACACCACTGAACGAACCAAGTACAACCAAAGTAACCAAATACATCACCTGAAGACATGTTTGCAGTCCACTCTGAAGACCACATAGCTGACTTAAGTGAGTAGTCATTGTCATAAATCTTCTTTGAAGTCTCTAAGTAATCAGTAATGCATGAGTCGATGTTAAGAGTGTCATCCTTAACCCAAGGTGACTTCTTCTGGTCGATGAATGCATACTTAAGATCGTCAGGACCTGATACGATGTACTTTCCGGCTTTCTTAAGAGTCTCAGCTGTCTCAAGGAATGTATCCCAATCCTTTACAAGAGCCTGAACCTCATCTGGAGTCTTAGCATCAAGAACTTCCTCAGCGATATCAGTTCTGTAAACGAAACATCCTGCTGGAGCCTGCCAACCCATAGCCATGAGATTGCCGTCGATAGTTGCATAATCAATTGTGAACTGGTAAGCATTCTTGTACATATCAAGTGTTAAACCTGCATCTGTTACAGGAATTGCCCAATCCTGCTGTGCAAAGTAAAGAGCTACGTCGTTATCTGCAGCAACGATTGAAGGTACATTGTCATCATTTGCATTAATTGCATTCTGAATACCGGTCTTGTACTCTTCACCTGTACCTGAAACATCGAGGTTCTCATAGATAACTAAGTCTGATAACTCAGGATACTTAGTTCTGAAGTGAGAATCAATTCTGCTTCCTAACTCTTCATTCCATGAGTAAACATGAATAGCCTCGCCATCAGCTGATGGGATAGTGATTGCAACATCTGATGAATCAGTATCAGTTGCCTCAGTATCAGCCTCAGTATCAGCCTCAGTTTCCTCTGTCTCTGTTGCCTTCTCTGTAGTAGTCTCTTCCTTCTTGTCCTCATCCTTACCACAAGCTACGAGTGAAAGACCCATTGCAAGTGCTAAAGAAAGTGCCATTGCTTTTTTGAATTTTTTCACAAAAAAACCCTCCTTTTATAATATGTGTGTTTCCCTTTACTTAATCCGAAACCTATAAGACATATATCATAAGAGGCTGGTACAGTTAGCCTAATATGTATACTCCCACAGGACATCATAAGAAAGGAGTTACTTTGAACCTATATAATAATCAGTCATAGACTGTCGGTTCCATACATTATAAAATCGCAGATTTCCCTTGCGACTAAACTGATTATAGGACATATTAAACAATTTTGCAAGTACTTTTTGATTTTTTCTTTGTATATTTGTACATAATGTCCACAATTT
>ODAI011466966.1_pt1 | contig 16831 bp, 21 predicted proteins | sample 1539321 | NCBI WGS metagenome assembly ODAI01 (sample SAMN02144231, study PRJEB22623) | gut metagenome | biome: sheep rumen | host: Ovis aries | place: New Zealand | reverse complement strand
GGTGTCGGTCTGCTCAACCGTGAAGATCACTGAGCCGTCGGGTTGTTTCTCCTTCAGGCATTGCAGCACGTCCGATGCCTTCTGAGCCATGATGGTGCCGAGGTGTCCGCGCATCTTGTCGGTGCCAGGGTTCACGTGCAGCACCGTCCAGATGGAGCAGTCGTGGCGAAGGGCAAGCGCAGAGAGTTCGGTGATGTATTGCTTACTCTCCGCTTGGTCGTTAGGGTCAACGACGCAATCAACGAGACCGTCAATGTAAACCACGTCGGGCTTGAAGAACACCACCTCCTGAAGAACCGCGTGCCGTATCTGGGCAACCTGGCATCCGCGCAAGTGCAGCACTTTGATCTGCTCGTGCCGCTGTCGGCTTGGTATGCCTGCGATGTGGCAGATGCGTCGGTAGACGAGCTGCGTGTTGCGGGGGTGTTGTTCGGTGTCGATGAAGAGTATCTTCGGATTGGGTATCTCACACTTCAGACCGAGGTATTCACCCTTGAGCATCGCTCCCATCATCAGCGTGAGCAGGAAGGTCTTGCCGTTCTTCTGCGGCGCTTTCACCACATGAACGTCGCCCATCGGGGCTACGCCGATGCCGTTCTGTGAGAAGGAGTAGCGCACTGGCTCCCACTCTCGCGCTGGGTCGAGTTCGTAAGGGGTCAGGTCTTCAACGTGACCGACCTCTTCGAGTTCTTCGGCGGTAGGTGTATAGGGTAGTACATATCTGTCGTCCATAGTTCCTTTGCTTATTTCGCCCGCTTGAAGTTACGGGCGTAGAGTTTAAACATGCCGAGTACGCTTGGCATGGTGGAGATGTATTCCAACAAAAGGCGCGTCTTTGTCACGTCTTCGCCAATGCGGTCCTGTGTCATGCGCACGAATGTGTACCACCATTCGGTGTCTGGGGCGAAGTCGTCGCCGTCTGCACTATGGTAGGCAGGAACGGTGAGCGACTGGGCGTATCTGCGGGCCGCATGCAGGCTTTCTATGAGTCGCTTGAAGTACATCTTGTCTTCGCGCTTGAAAGTCGCGCCAAAGGGCGTCAGAATGCACTCTGCGTCGGTCACCATGTAGTCGGCAACATCAGCCAGGCAGTGGCTTAGATTCAGCAGAACCATTGCCTTGCGCACACGGAATCGAATCTCTTCGCGCGACAGCTGGCACTTGGTGGTCATGTCGTAGCGGTCGATGATGGCATCGAGGCCGTCATCAGTCTGTTTCTCGTTTTCCATAGAGCCTACATCTTTGGACGAATGGCGAATGCGTTCACGTCGTTGAACCAGCGACCGTTGTACTCATGCGCCTCGATGTCGAACGACACCACAACACTCTTGCCGATGTAAGCATCGAAGTTGGCAAAGCGGTTCACCTGCCCATTGCTCACCTTGAAGAGGATGTGCTTCGGGTACATGCCCGGCACCTCCAGCAGGTATTCAGCGTTTCTCCACTCCATGCCGGTCTTGCTGCTTGTGCCAGACCGCTCGTTCATCTTCTTTAGCAGAATTCCTTCTATTTCCATATTCGTTATGTTTTGATTGTTAATATACCATCCTCCGTGACCGAAGGTTTCCTTATACACGATTGCCTGCTTCCTGTCATGGAACCGGCGCATCTCGTTCCCGTAGGAATCATATACAACGGTCATCATGTCTCATCGTCTTCGCCATCGTCAATGATAGAATCGCTTTTTACACCGAGAGACTCCAGGGTAAGCGGTTTGCGAGACTGAACGGGAAGCGCTATCTTATTCAACACCTTCTTCAGTTCTTCTATGCCACTGGCATATTCAATCAGGGTGCGGCGTTCGCCGACTAACTGCTGCGCAATCTTGTTCCTCTGCCGCTGAATCTGTTTGTTCTGACGATTCAGTCGTTCAATTTCGGCCATGCACTCCTTCTTTTCCTTCCATGATGCAGCACTTACGATGAAGTCTTGCATGGTGGTGGTGTCGAGTGCGTCCAGTTCTTCAAGGCCAATGTGTACCATGAAGCCCTCGAGCAACTTCTCTGGGCTGAAATACATGTAGCCTCCAGGTTCTTTCATGCCGTCGAACTTCAGGCAGTAGCCGTTGTTCAACATCTCAATGGTGATTCGTTTCAGTTTTTTCATCGGTTTTATTAGAATTTATGAATCGGAAGGTGTAACCATCCGAGGTGTATTTCTTGCGTTTACTATTGCATATTTGGCAAATGGTCTTGATGCAGTAGCCGGTTTCATCATGGCATTCTCTTAAACTTTGGAATGTCTTGCGAAGCCTCCCGTTTCGAGAGGTCATCAAGATGGGCTTTGCATTTACATGGTTGCCTTTTTCACCGCCACGTCGCTCCACTATCTGCCGGTCTTGCCGCCGCAAGTATTCAACTGCCTCTTGCCTTGCCTCCTTCGATTTCATGAGACCAAGCGTCACGGCAATGTCGTGAATACGGTACTGAGGGAGACCGAATTCGAAGACAAGTTGCTTGTCAGGTGTGTAGGGGTATAGCGAGAGCAGCGTGGCAAGAATGTCGATGTGTTCATCAGCAATCGCCTGACTACGTTCGTGGCGGTCACCGCTGTTGCGTGCTTGCCGGAGTTCTTCTCGCAGGCTTGCGTTCACCTCGAGGGCAACGTCCACTCGCTCGTTCAGGTCTTCAATCTTTTGCCGGAGTCGGTCGTTTTCCGCTTCGGCTTCCATCACCTTTTTGCAAAGGTATTCTTCTCGCTTTTGCAGTTGGGAGATTTTTTCTTCCAGCTCTTTCTTTTCTTTCTCTTCCTGTCTCATAGTCTTATAGGTTTTCCATTTTCTGTGTGGGAGCCGGTGGAGTCAAACCACCGTGCAGAACTCTTCCCGGCCTTCAGCTCAAAAGAACTTTTAGAAAAGCAGCCGGTGCTGCTGATGCCTCATTTATACTTCTTTTGATTCAGTGTCCTGCGCCATTCGTCGCTCCCATGTGCCCCGTTACCGGGGCGTCACGGCCTTGCGGATAGACAGAGGTACTGGAAACCCGCAGGGAGTCCGCTGCCGTGACGTGTAATAAAAGAGTGGAGCGTGTTTAAACAAGGCTTATGGCCTACATCAGACACGCTCACACGATGCTCAGCCAAGGCCTACCACTGCCCACATCAGACATCGTGCTTTCCCTCTTGTTTATGGTATCTTTCCATTCATGCGCAAGCATTCCTCAATGCGCTTGTCTATGCCCTCACGATACTTGGCGGCTTCACGTTCACGGCTCCGCTGCTTGTCTCGTTGGCTCTGCTCCGAGCGTCGCAGCCTTTCGGCTTGCACCTCGTTGATGAGCGCGTCGATGTCCTGCTTGTCCTCTCGTTTCTTCATCTTACGAATGACCTCCTGATTATGTTTGACCTGTGCTTTCATGCGGTCAATCTTTGCAATCAGGAGGGCATTAGCGTCTTCGAGTGCCTTGATGCGCTCATTCAGTGGCGGCTTTGGCATAGTTCTCGCGTGGGTTAAGCATGATAAGGTCGTGCTTGAGGTCGTGGAACATTCGGTTCACGTCTTTGCGCTTCTGCTCGAGGTCGAGCCGTTCCACCTGGATAGCGTTCAACTGAATGTTGATGGCTTGCTTCTGCTGCTCCAGCAGTTCCCTTTGCTTTGACAACTCTCGCTCACGATCCAACAACGGATGGTTGATGTGCGTCTGCTCGATGTTCATTTCCGACATGAGTCGGTCAAACTGCATTTGGGTCTCACATTTGCGAGCCTCGTACTTGGCTCGGATTTCTTTCTCGTTCATAGTTCCTTGATTTTAATTTATGGATAATTCGTGATAGATGACCATGCGGAAGGTGAGGGATTCGAACCCCCGAGCCCCTGTGGGCTGCCGCGTTAGCGGTGCGGTGCATTCATCCTGACTCTGCCAACCTTCCATGTGCCCCGTTGCCGGGGCATTGCTTTGATATGTGATTCCAACCATCCCAGCGGCTCGCCAGGTAATTGACGGTGCCTCACATCCGCCCTCTCATCGCGTTCACACTCACACGATGTGGTATAGACTTTCCTTTCCCTGGCAATGCTGTTCGCGTATGGTTGGAGAAATGTTCCATGAAGTCAATGAACTCTTGTTTAGGTGTGGCGCTGGAGGGAATCGAACCCCCGCTCATCCTAGGCTCTTCGTCACGCGCTGCAGGACCTTGACATGTGGGATTGCGCGTGCTTATTTCCGAGTTACCGGGTTGCCCATCGCCCGGCTTTCAGCGCCCTGTGAAAAACAGCCTATGCTCACGCACCAGCTGTGCAAAAATCGGATAAACCTAAAAATACCAACTATGAAAAACAGTTATACTAAGAATAGATGATCCGTTCATAACTAAGCCAGGAGACTCTCTACCCCCATGAGGAGGATGATGACTACCGAGGCGATTGCGCCGATGATGAATTGCTCTTTCAGAGTGAACTCGTCGTTGTTGTTGATGTTCTTGTCCATAGTTCCTTTGTTTTATTGGGTTATTACTGATTTTTTCTTGAAAACAGCCTATTCTCACGAACCAGCTGGTTAAAAAGATGATTATGAGATTGAATAATTCAAACCTGTAATTCCTTCAGTTCTGACCGGGCAATCATCCGCTTGATTCTGTGCAGCGGATACACCCAGTTGGTGGTTCTGACTGAAACACCGTCCTTCCAGACTCGAGCGCGTTCACGTGGCAGGGTCTTGCCGAACTCGTCGAGGAACGAGGCGGTGATGCACTGAATCTGCTTGCAAAGCTCCTTGCCGCTCACCCATTGCTCGTTGTACGTTTCGTTCATCTCTTCCATCGCACGACGAACCTCTGCCACGATCTCTGCTCTCAATAGTCTGTCCATAGCTCTCAACGCTTGCGGGTGATACTAATCGACTTTGCTCCATAGTCGCATTTGACCATGAACTCCAAGCCCTCCTCGTTCTTGAGATGGTTGCAGGTCACTCGGGCCGACGAAATCTTCCGGGCCTCGTTCAGGACGAAGATGCGCGTCTGGCCGATGTGCATCTTTCTGAGCTCTGCTTTTGATACATGTTCCTGTGCCATTTCTTTAAAATTACTTAAATATTAACACGAATTGATGAAAATCGGGAGAAAAAGCCGTATATTTGCAACCTATCACCTTTGCAAGTTGGCATCTGCCGCTTGTTTGAAAAGACGCCCAGCGCCTGACGGCTATTCCTGTGCCCCGATATTATTAATTAATTTCGGGTGCAAATATAAAAAGAAAAGTTGGAACTTGTGTAGATTTGCTGTGATTTTTAAGGTATTTTAATAAATAGACATAGATTTGTATGGATTTAAGGAACAACAGATTTGCCGCAGCATTCGATGAATTGAAGCGAAACCACGGAATAAAGACACAAAAAGAACTGGCAAAACGTATGGGCGTGAATGAAAATACCATCACGCGCATACTAAAAGGTTACACCGAAGTGACAGAGGATATTATCACGAAGTTGCAGACGGCATCTGGCTGCATCTTCAATCTGCAATGGTTACGGGGCGAAGATGACACTATGCTCGCAAAAGACATGGGAAAGGAGCAGAAACCACGGGAGCCAGCCATCATCGACTCATCGAGTGCGCTGAATGCCGCCATCTCTGCGTATGTGGTGGCAATCGATGCGAAAGATGCGCAGATCGCTCAACTAAATGACCAACTAAAAGACAAAAACAAAATCATCGAACAACTCGAAGCGAGAATCGCTGAACTCAAGCATGCAATCGCACAATACAGCACCGACCGAGAACACTATCCTTTCCCGGTCGGCACAGCAGAAGACAAAAATCAACGAAAATCCCTCTAATGTTTACCCCTTCGCATATGCAAAATCTCCCACAACCCCCATAAACACCCAGAGCCCCCGATTCACTGATAACCCCAAGCGGATCACGGAAAAGAAAAAGGGGTGACGGTTTGAAAATACCGAAACCCCTTTATTTATTGGCAATTTGAGAGAATTTGCCGTGGAAGGGGGTAAACGGGATATTTCGGTATTTTGCCATTTTTGGGGGATATGAACCGTCAAATGTTTACCCACATATCCGAAAATATCCGAGGGGGTAAACAAAAGGGGTAAACATTTGCAAAGCGCAAAACCTAAAAACTACAAGAAAATTACAAGAAAACTACAAGAACATGATAACAACTAACATAGTATTCGACCACAGGAACAAGACGGCGGCTGGCAAGACTGGGCCGATAGAGTTACGAATCACGCATAACAGGCGAACCTTATATATACCTACGGGTGTGCGCGTGCGCAGGAATGAGTTTGCGTTCGGCACAGTGGTAAACCGTGCCGATTCTGCTGAGTTGAACAAGCAGCTCATTGCCATCATGAAGAGAGTCACGGAAGAGGTGACGGCCATGTTGGAGGCTGGAGAACCCATCGACGCTACCGAAGTGAAACGTCGCGTGTGGTCGCCTGAGAAGAAAATCACGGTTGACGGCAACGAGGTGGCCGACTGGATAGAAGACCAGCTGCCGTTGCTCGGACTGCGAGAAGGGACCATAAAGCACTACAACCCTCTGCTTGCACGGCTGAAGGCCTTCGGTGGTATCAGAACCTGGAGGGATGCGACCGTCGAAAACGTCTACAAGTTCGATGCGTGGCTGCATGGATTGACGGCAAAACAAAGCGAGGCTGAGAAACGGATGGGCGAACCGGCAAGGCTGCTGAGCGATGCTGCCGTCTATAACTACCACAAGTGCCTGAAGGCGATGTTCGGACGTGCCTACAAACTGGGAGTCATCGACGAAAACCCATACGACCGCATGAAGGGCGAAATCAAGCGTGGTGACCGTGAAACGATGGACTATCTGACCGATGAAGAGATGGAGGCCTTCGAGAGCATCCGCCCGTTGCGCGGGAGCGTGATGGACGTGGCGCATGATCTCTTCGTGTTCCAGATGTACACGGGGTTGAGTTACGGCGACATGCAGGCCTTCGACATCAAAGACTACCGACTCGTGGATGGTACCTGGCGCAATGTGGGTGAACGAATCAAGACGGGTGTGCCCTTCGTTTCTCAGCTGCTCCCGCCTGCCGTGGCCGTCTTGGAGAAATACAACTTCGAGTTGCCGAAGATTGGCAATGCCGACTACAACCATGCGTTGAAGGCGCTGGGCATGGCGTGTGGCATCTCCCGCCCACTCCACTCGCACATGGCCCGCCACACCTTCGCCACGTTCGCTCTTCGTCAGGGCGTTAAGATCGAGAACCTGGCACGGATGCTCGGTCACACTAACATCACACAGACGCAACGCTATGCGAAAGTGGTTGCGCAGTCAGTCCACGAAGAGTTCGACCTACTGAAGGCTGCAATCGAGAAGAAATGAAAAAAGGGCACCGGCCGAGAGGTCAGTGCCCTTCAAACTAAAATACCATTAAAATGAAACTAAGCTAACCAAGTTATTTCCTTATTACGTGAATCCTCGGAGGATGCCACTTCCCCTGAATTTGAATGAACCTACCGCAAGGTTTCCTCTGCTTGCCGAAACGGTGCATTCGGTGATGATGGCATTCCCGTAGAGTGCGTCGCGTGAGTTGTTTCTGTTTCTGATTTGCAAAACAACGCCAGTGCCCGCCTTAACCAGAAACGAGTACATTGTTTCGATGAGGTGATTACTCGACAGCGACCACTCAATTCGCCCAGGGATGAATGTCTTGTATCGGCCATTAGTCGACGGACATGTTTCAATAGTGTCACACTTGATGTCGATGTCACAATTTTTCATCATTCCAAGCACAGTGCCGCCTCCCTGGGTGTTGGAGCCGCTGCCGGTAGTGATGATGATGTCATTGCCTTTGATGATCATATTTCCACAAGAATTAAAGTTGTCAAATCTTCGCCCACATCCATTGAGATGCTAGCTGTGATGTAAGTCTTCCCGTCAATCGTAACGGTGTTCAGAGGTGTGATGCTTCGTATTGCACCATCCAAGACATAAAGGACCTTCACGTTGTGAACCTTCGCCCCGTAGTATTTTGCAATTCGGTCGGCCAGATGCTGCTCTGGATGATGCCACGTGTGCTGTGTCGTGACGCCGTATGGGATTGTCGTCAGGTATCGGTAGTCTGGATATAGCAGGATGCCCGTACCAGCTGCGTTGCCGTCGTCGCTTGCGAAGATAGTGGAGATTGAGATGCCGTCGATGAACTTCCCCGACACGGCCTTGTAGCGGTTGCTGTCGCGGTCGTTGTAATTGCTGACTGATGTCGAGCGAAGGAACTCGATGTTCAGGTCTGAAATCCATATCTCGCCTGTGAGTGCGCCGTAATAGTCGGCAAACCCTTTGATTTCCACTTTCACCTTTCCTCCGATGTTCCCGCTGACAGGCATTCCATATCCGTTGAAAGCAGGGTATGGGTCATCGAGGTTGCGGGTGTTGAGAATCGTGCCTGCGCCAGATGTCGCCAATGGCCACGTGCCGGTGCTTACTTCTACCCACGGGGAATCTGTTCCCGTGTCAAGCACCCACGCGGTTCCGTTCCAGACATAAATTCCCACATGGATTCGCATGTATAGAGTACCGTTGGCGGGGCGGGTGTCAAGGTTGTCTTCAGACGTGCCTTTCCATTCAGTCTTTCCCGAAAGGACAAGGATTCCGCTCTGGAAATTGTAGGAGTCAATGGACTCGATGGTGACAAGGGCCTTGTCCTGCGGGTATATTCCCTGGATGTAGATGCTTCGCTGAAGGGAATAATTCCGTAGCAGCGATAAACTGCCTTCGTAGTACTGCGATTCGTCAAACAGCCCTTTGTAGTATTTTGTGTAGGTCCCGTCTACATAGCTGCCGCCACTATCGGAGGAAAGAATGAACCGCCCAAACCTTTTATTGGTGAAATATGTCGGTTCGCGTTGGAATCGCCAAATTCCATTCGTCCCATCGCCGAATAGATTAGTCTTGTTGATGGTCTTTGCCTTGATGTATTCCTCTATGTCGTCCCACGGTACCTCGATGGCGGGGTCTATCTTCGAAATGTCGGCGACGACTTCGCAGGAATTGACACCCTGAAGCATCTCTTCCGTGCTGTCAGCCCGCATGGTCGTGCCGCCCATGTTAAGTGCTGTCGTGTCGACAATCGTTCCGCTCGATGAACCGCCATTGGCAATCGTGACAAGCTGAGAAGGCGTTAGCCTTACGAACTTAGAGTTAATGGTGGTGTCGTCTGATGAGCATAGGTATATATCGGTGCCATAAGTCCTGCAACTCCACCCGAAGAACGTGCAAACGTGCTCTAGAATTTCCAGCCAGTTGTATTTTGCAGAGAATCCTGACTCATTCTCCGAGTCTTGGTCGAAGAACACCGCCCACTGCGGGCGATATTTCAACCAATAGGAAGTGATGATGCTGCCGCCCTGGATGTATAGGTTCGACCACCATGCAAGGGATGCCAGCGGCTCAGAGCCAGCGGTGAAGCACATGAACAGCAAGTATGCGAGATTGTTCTTGCTGTCGACGTAATCTGTGCTCGGCATGTTTCTGCCGATGACCCCCATCTTCCCCACGACGGGCAATTCAATCATTCCGGGGAATTCGCAGATGCTGGCCGTGTAGACTTCCGGCTTGATGTAGCCTTCCCACTTGAGGACAGAGCTTCCGCCGGTTGTTTCGTAGAGAGACACTGGGCGGTCGGTGGCTGTCGTTGGGATGACATTTTTCCAAACGGTGCCGTCGGTGTCGATGAACCTCACATACCCCGTCTGCTGCCGAACATTCTTGAAGATGTCGCGGTCAGTATCCTCATTGATGGTGAAGGGTTCAGGTGCAGGCGTCAGGTATCCGCCCGTCGAGACTCCCTCGATGCGGATCTCGTAGGTCTTGTTGGTCCTGCTCGCAAATGGTAATGTCAAGTTCGCCATGTCTATTGTATCTTTATATATTCACTTCTCCCACGACGACGGTCACGGTTGCCTGTTACGAATTGAATTTGCTCAGCTGATACAACCGCCTCCAGCATGATGGGCTCTCTGCTTTGCGTCAGTTGGCTGGCGATAGAGTTTTGCTGCGCTCTGTTGAGAATGAGTTCGCCGGAGTTGATGCCGTAGTCCGACGTCCGCAAGTTATCACCGCTGAAAGAATTGCCTGGCACGATACCGCCGTTGGCGAATCCGCCTGCCGTGGCACTACGTATGGCTTCGATGGTGGAAATCATCGTGGCCGTACCTGTGGCGGCAGCTGCTATCCAATCCCACGGCGTGAATGTTCCCTTCAGCGATTCTGCGAAGGTCAGGGCGATGGTGGCAACGGCCTGTGCGATGGTTCCCATGATTTTTGCAGCGGGGTCATCAATAGAGCTGAGAGCCTGCCCAACAGACTGGATGGAGGATGCGGCATTCTTCCATGAGTCGGAAACGGCCTTCCCACCTTCAGCGAGTTCGCCGGACTTTGATATGTAATCGCCCAGTGCATTGAGGGCCTTGTCGTCAAGTTGCCATTGGTTTTGAGTGATAGCCTTGCTGAACTCGTTGCTGGAGTCGTAGGTCTTCTGCTTGAACAGCTGGTCTTGGAACAGGCCGCTGCCGCCCTTGCCTGCAAGGTCGCCGAGACCGTAGTTCATGGTGGGGATTCCGCTGGTCTTGCCTTCGAGCTTCTCGAGTTCAAACTGCGCCTCCTCGATCTGCTTCTTGATCTTCTGGCGGCTATCGTCGTCGGCAGCTGCACGCCATGCCTTCTGCAACTCTTGCACCTTCTTGGCCTGTGCATCGATGCTCCCGGACACGGCTTCAATTTCCTGCTTGGTCGTGCCGCCGCCCTTGCTGCCGCCCTTACCGCCACCAGTGCCGCCCATGATTTGCCGGAGAGTGATTCCTTCAGCGCGATTCATGGTGCGATAGGCTTGCGACTGCATGGTGTAGGATTGTCCGGCTTGTTGGTCTCTTTGCCGAATGAGCTGCACGAGGTCGTTGTATCGCTGACCGTCAACGCGGAACACGTCCCAACCCTTGAACTGGGCGTAGGGGTTGCCTGTGCGAGGGGCTACGAGCCTGCCCGTCGATTGATCCACGTAGCTGTGGTCTTGCTGCCATTTCCTGTAGTTGCTTGCGCCTTGGACGCGTCTGTCGAATTCGGCCATTGATGCGGTGCCTCGCCTGAACTCGCTCACACTCATCCCGATTTCCTTGGCTTGGCGGTTGTAGATGGCATCAATGGCTTTGCTTGTCTGTTTCACCTCATTGCCAACCAGCTTAACGACATTATTCATGCCATATTGAAGCCGCTGTTCAAGTCGTTTTATCTGGTCTGGGCTGAGAACGGCACCGTTTGCCATTGTACCGCGACGGCCATCATTCGGAGCGATGTATCGGCCCGTCTGAATCATCATGCGCATGCGCTCGTTCTCGGTCTGCTGTGCGCTGATGGCAGGCCCCTGGATGGTCTTCATCGTGCCAAGACGGTCAAGTTCGTCGTAAGCGGCACGAGCTGCCGTCACGATTTGGTCGATGCGACCAAGGAATCCGCTGATGTCGCCGTTGTTGATAGAGTTCAGAAATCCTTCATAAAGGCTCTTGCTGCTGTCTACAATGCGGCCCCATTCATCAACATTCGCTTCACTTGCAAAAAAAGCGTCTTTTGCCACGCTTAGCACCGACTGGGTGGCCTGCAAGCCTACGTTGAAGAGTTTCACCGCGTCGAGCGAGATGGTGAACTTTCCGGCCAACTGCTCCATGATGCCACTCGTGGCACCTCCTTCTTGCTTGGTGTTGCTCAGTGATCGCGTTACATCGTCGAGTTGCTGGCGGCTGTCCTGAATGCGCGTGCGCAGTTGGTCGAGCGATGCGGAGAGAGCCTGCCCGAAGGGCGACGATTTCTCTTCTTGGGAGAGCTGCTTGTACTTCACGGTCAGTTCCGTGAACGTCTTCGTCATTTCGCCTATCTTTCCGCGCACGGTCTGAGACACGGTGCCCATCTGCCCGAGCTGCTGCACATATTGCACCTGCTCCTTAGAAGCGTGGGAGTAGTTCTGCCCGGCCTTCTGCAATTCTTGTTCAAGATGCAGAAGGCCTTGACGTGCCCTATCGAGTTTTGCCTCGTATTCCTTAGAATCGACGCGTAGTCTTACAATATTTTCTGCCATGTGACCTTAGCTTTCGTTTATGATTTTCTGAACCTCCATGTAGATAAGCCGGCTCAGGTTGTCGGCAGCTTGTTGCACCCAACGCTGTGCCGACGGGCCGAAGAAGTGGCGCGGTGCTATCTTGCCACGCAGGCCAGTGTTGGTGGTCTTGCCGTATTTATTGCCGCCGCGTGAACCTCGGTTGACCCTTTCTCTCCGTGAGTCACTGCGGAAGTTGATGGTGCGGTCGCCGGTGCCGTCGTTGACGAAGCGCAGAATAAAACCACGGTCGAGCGGTGCGTAGCTCATGATTCGCTGAGTGCTTGAAGAACGCTGCCGACGGTTGCCGCCGCGTGGCGAAGGGTTGCGCTGTGGCTCATAGGTATTGACACCGTGAGCTTTCTTCGAGTTGAAGATGTTCACGTTACCACCAAGCACGGCACGGTAGACGCTGGTGCGCACGGCCTGTGCTGCGCCGCGCGGATCGCTCTTCAGTCTTGCGCTGATGTCGCCGACAATATCCTTTCGCGCTTCCATCAGCACGGCACGGATGTGCTTCTGCAAGCGTCGCTCCATCTCAGGGTTCGATGTCAGTGCAGCCTCCAGTACTTTCCGCTGTCGCTCAATGATCTCGGTGTCTATTTCTACTGCCATACAATAAACCCCCGCTTTCACAGCGAGGGTTTACCCTGAATACTTAAACAATCATTCCAATGTCTAACTAAAAACCTATGAAAAACACTTTATCGATTATGAGATTGAGATTGCGAGGACGGTGGCGGCATAGGCTGCGTAGCCTGCAAAGAGCCGCCACGAGGGCCACTCCTTCGCCCGGTTGATGCAGATGCTGCCGTATATCACCACGGGCACCCAGCAGAGCAGGGCGAGCGGTTGCTGCATTAATACGAGTATCTGCGAGCAGAAGAACACGGCCACGGCGAAGCCGTTGTAGAGGTCGCCCCCTACGCCGTCTTCGTCTTCATGGATGGGCAGTGCGCCCACCATGACCATCGAGCCGCCTGTCAGCAGCACGAGGAAGCGCAGGAAGTCGGCGACGTGGGCCATTGCAACGGGCACGAGGCAGAACGTCACCGCCCACGCCACGGCGCACCAGGCGATGCGACCGCCCACGGGCAGGCCGAAGGGGTTGTTGGCAATGCTGCGTGGCAGCTGCTTGTAGTTGAAGTACCACTGCCCGGCCGTCCAGAGCACGAGCAGCAAGGTTGCTATGATGATGGGTATCATGGTCTTTCGTTTTTCGTTGTTTGTTGTTCGTTCAATTCTTTCATCAGCTTCCGCATCTCCTCCACTTCTTCATCGCTGGGAAGGGAGTCACGTTTCGTTTCCTCCTTTTCCCACGGGAACGTGATGAGGTCGCGGTCGGAGCGGATGCCTGCTTTCGAGAGGTCGGTCATTGCCGACATGACGTAGAAGGCGTTCAGCCGCGCCTGCTCCCACGAGGGACGCTGCCGACGGCGGTAGCCGCGTATGATGGCCTGTATCTCCCAGTGGCGCAGACCGTAAAGGAAGCGGTCGTGCGGGATGCCAATCTCGCCCACGAGCAACTCGTAAGTGTCGTGAGCGGTTAGGAGTTTTTTTCCTTCTCTCCCTCCTGCTCGGGTTCGTCCTTCTTCATGACCTCGGGTATCTCGAAGAAATCTCCGAGGGCCTGCATGGCCACTTCGAAGGCTGCGGTGAATTCCTTGGGCGTTACGTCGGTCAGCAGACGGTCGGCCATGTCTTTCGGCGCGTCGCTGGTGGCAACGATGGCGGCCAGTAGGGCGTAGCGCGTCTTCGTGCTGTCGAACGGTTCGCCATAGAATGACGTGCCGGAGATTTCCTCGAAGGCGATGATCACCGACATGTTCATTTTCACATTGATGTCATGGCCCAGCAGGTGGATTGTGTATTGCTTCTTGTCCATAGTTCTTGATGTGCGGCCTTGCGGCCATTTTCATTTTTTTCGTTTGAAAAGCCGCGCCGCCGACGGAGTTATATTGTAATTATGGCTCAGTCGGGGCGCGGTCATGTAGAGGGTCAGGCTACACTGCCCTTCGTCAGCTCACCGTCGCCGGTGGCCTGGAGGGTGTATGTGGTGTTCTGTCGGTTCGGCGCGTTCACGCTCACGTCGTTCACCCATGCCTTGCCAGAGTACTTGATGTCACCCGTGCCGGGCACGCGGTTCTTCTCGCCTTCAGCCTGAGTGAACTCCACGTCGACCTGCTGCTGAGCCAGGATGAGGTCGAGGGCGTCCACACCATTCACGCCGGTGGCGTCAGTGTCTACCGAGTAGAGGGCATCGACGGAGATGTCCCAGTTCATGCCGGTGATTTCCTGCTTCTGCCAACCGTTTGTAGAATCCTTGGTAGAACTCTCTTCCAGCTGAGCCGAAACGTGCACCGTACACGAGGTCGCAAAAGCCACGTACTTTGTGCCGAGCTTAATGCGGAGGTTTTGTCCTTTGATTACTCCCATAGTGTTATGATTCGTTTTCGTTTTCAGTGATACAGTTGTACGTCAGCGTCTGATGGTAGCAAGGCTTCATCCAGTCCCACGCCACGCCGCTCGTTTGAAGACTTTCGAGGGAAGGGATAACAAGACCCTCGTCGGCCATCGTGCGAATGTGGCGGGCCCCGGCACGGCGCACCTGGCGGGATAGCTGCTTCACGGCCTTCGGGCTTTTAGCATCTACCTCCACCGAGGCCTGCACGTGGTCTTCCGACGACTCCCACTCCGTGTCCTTATCCTCGGGCTGGTTGGTGGTGCCGTCGTCGGTGACGATGATGCACGGGAGATCGGTGTTGTCCGGCTCGTCTGGGCCTACCTCGAAGCAGGTCGAGACGATGCGACCGCCCACCTGATGCATCAGGTCGTCGTCGGCGCGGAGGGCGTTGAAAAGGATTTCGTCGAGTGCTATCATTCTTACTGAGTGTTTTGTTAATCTTTAGGAAAAAGCACGGCTGGCAGTCATTCCTGTTGCTTTGGCATCGGAGCCACCAGCCGCGCTCGCCACGGAACTATGACGACATTTCCTACGTTGAGAGATTAGCCCTCGCTGGGCTCGGTTTCAACAATCTTGTAGAGACCGAAGGCCTGCGACTCGTTGTCGGCACCGTTGATGTAGACTGAGAGGTCAGTCATAGACCATGCGGTGTTCAGGATGACGCGAGTCACGTTGTTGCCAGCGAGAGTGATTGGGTCTACCACCATGCGAACATCACCGTGCTGCTGGAGGGCGAAGAACTCCCAGTAACCAATCTCAATGAAGCGGTCGGCGGTGGGCACGAGCTTGCCTGCACTGTTCAGGGTGCGGTTCACGAAGTGAGAAACGGTGTAAGGATAGCCTGCGCAGAGACCATTCTCGATGACGAAGCCACCAGCGGCACCGGCAATCTTCGGAGTGGCCTTCAGTTCAGCCTCAGTCACGCGGTCCATAGAGATGCAGACGTTGCCCTCATAGAAGCCCTTGTCAGAGAATGAAGCCACAGCAGCGAGGATGTTCTTATAGGCATTGGCACCGAGTTCGATGTTCTGAGCAGTCATGCCGCTGAACGGGCCCTTGTTCTTTGCCCAGTTAGCCTGAGAGTAAATCTTCTTGGCGAGATACTCACGAAGAGCGATTTCAAACTTGGTCTGAACGAATGCCATGAGGTCGAAGGCAGCATTGTCGATGGCCATGTTAGACACGGGCACCTTCAAGCCGACGCGGTTCTGCACGGGAGCGATCTTCTCGAACTCCAGCACCTGGTCGTTGAGTGCTTCCACTTCGCCCTTCTCTTCCATCTCAACGTCGTTAACGCTGACAGGCCAGAGTTCGTCACCTGTAACACCAGTCACGATGCCGAGACCTACGGGCAGACCGAGACCTTCGTGCAAGGTGGGAATCATCTCCTTGATGCTCAGTTCAATAGCGCCAGAGGCTGTGATGTTAGCGTTGACGTTGCTGTCAGTCGGGAAAAGCAGAACTTCACGCTTCTGGGCATGATCTTTGGCATCCTTCAGAATCTCGCGGAAAGCAGCCTTTTTGCTGGCCTGCTCGCGGCTGGCATTGGCCTTCTGGTTGGTCACATCGAGGTTGATGCCGGTCATCTCGCGCTCACACATTTCGATTTCGCGTGTGAGGTTGATGACCTGCATCTTCTCCTCGTCGTTCAGTTCACGGTTGGCGGCCTTCACGTAGATGTCGCCGAGTTTCTCGTTAGCAGCAAGGCGCTGCTCACGGAGTTGGGAATAAGTCTTTTTTTCCATACTTTAATCGGTTAAAAATGGGTTTAATATGTTGTTGTTTCTAATTTCCTGTCGAAGTCTGCCAACCGCTGCAAATGCTCAACGCGACGTTGCATCTCGCGCTTCAGTGCCTCTTCCTTCTCCTTCTCTTCGCGCTGGCGTTGTTCCTCGGCTTCAGCCTTGGCCTTCTTACCGGCGGGAGTCTCGTCGTAGAGCTCGCGGGCATTGACTGAGGTCTGCTTGTAGGCAGGGTCCATACCGATGGTGAGCGCGGTGAGCGCACGGAACTTCTTGTGCGTGATTTTCACATCCTTGCCACCTTCGCGTTCCTCCACGTCGTAGTCTTCGGGCCAGAACTCGAAAGAGCAACCTGAGTAGTCGCCGCGACGCACCATCTCAAGACAGCGGTCGCCAATATCACACTTTGGTGCCTCGAACTCGAAGTTGACACCCTTCTCGTCCACGCTCAGTCGGAGCGAGCCTGTGCCCTTGTTGCAACGCGCCAAGGTCAGGTCGCGGTCGTGGAGCATGTTCATCTTGATGTCCTGAGAGTTCAGGAATTCCATTGTGCATGC
>ODAI012131318.1_pt1 | contig 16832 bp, 19 predicted proteins | sample 1539321 | NCBI WGS metagenome assembly ODAI01 (sample SAMN02144231, study PRJEB22623) | gut metagenome | biome: sheep rumen | host: Ovis aries | place: New Zealand | reverse complement strand
TGGTCTCTGCTGCTGATGATTCGCACCAATGCGCTGAACATATCCGCTGCCGATGATCTGCCTGTCCGGCTTCCTCACAACTCCGTACCCGAGCTGCTCAGTCACCTGGAAACCATCCATATCTCCAGACGTCGCGCAAAGGACCTGTGGCTCGTGGACAAACTGACCAAGCAGCAGCGTCTGTACTTCACCGAGCTGCTCAAAGTGAAACCCCCGCCACAGAAACTGTAACGGGGTTTAGGTGGAAGCCCTAGCTCCTATTTCGTGCGGGAGCTTGGGAACCCGCTTCTTTGTCGTGCTTCGATTTTTTCCAATCAGGCGACCTGCTCGATGCCTGCAAGAAGCCATCCGCCCGAGCCATTGGCGGGCTGCACGAGCACCCAGCGTTCGTGCACCTGCTCGAATTCGCCCGAGATCTTCATCGCGCCGCTGAATTCAACGACCGCGACGTTCTCATCGCCCTGCTCGGTGAACCCGAGAAGCTTGGCGCTCACATCGATGATCTCGCTCTTTTGCGCCACGGCGCCTCGCTCGCGCAGCTGGTGCGTGAGCGCGATGAAGAGGTCGTTCGTCGTGAAATCGCTGATCTGCACGACGTTGCCCGTATCCCAGGCCTGCTGCAGCTTGCCGAAGTTCTCCTTGGCAACGCGCTCGAAGGCGACCGTGTCAAATCCGGCCGGAATGGAGAGCTCGGTGGCGGCGGGCGCGGAGAACTGATCCATGACGCTGCCCGCGGCTGCCGGCTGATCGGCCCACGAGGCGGTACGGGGGCTTTCCGCCTGCTGATGGGTCTGCTGATAGGGCGAAGCGTAATCGGCGCTCTGGGCGGATCCGCTCCGGGCAGTCCGCTGCATCCGGGAACCCAGGAAGACCCCCAGCGCAAAACGGATGAGATAGTACGCGGCAACGGCAAGAAGCACCGTCATCAAGGCCGAGGTGAAGCTTTCCGACAGCCCCAGGGCGCTCATCAGGCCGGCGATGCCGAGCGCTGCGGCAGCGCCCATCAGCATGTTGCGCATGGGGCTTGCCGGACGGGCCGCGGCTGCTGCATTGCCTGCCGCCGCGGGACGCACGGCGTTTTGCTGCGGAGCCTGCCTCTGAGTCATGCCGGATGCGGGGGCTGCGGGAGCCTTCTGGATCATGGTGGGTGCGGGACGCCCGAAGGTCATGCCGCCGCCAAGGCGCTTGGCCGCTTCCGCATCGAGGGACGAGGTAATGAGCGTGATGCCGATCACAAGGGCTGCGAGAAAGTTTTTCATCGTTTTGCTTTGCTGTATGAGGTTTCTGAAATTTTTCTGTTCGGTCTTGGTCTGCCGTACGCGCCGCATTGTATCGGAGCAAGGCATTTCAGCCTTTTCGCATTTGTTCGCAATTGCAACAAATGTTTCCGGGGCTGCGTCACGCCTTGAGCGGCTTCACCCCGACGTGCACGGCGCAGATGCCGAAGGTGAGGTTGACCCACTTCACGGGCCGCATGCCCGCCTGCTCCATCATCCCGGCAAGCGTCTTCTGGTCCGGATGCATGCGGATCGACTCGGCAAGGTATCGATAGCTGTCCGCATCGCCGGCGATCTTCGCGCCGAGCCAGGGCATCAGGCGGAACGAGTACAGGTCATAAAAGGGCTTCAGGAACCTGGCGCAATGGCTGAACTCCAGAACGACCACGCGTCCCCCGGGGCGCACCACGCGGCACATCTCCGAGAGCGCCCTGTCCTTGTGCGTCATGTTGCGCAGGCCGAAGGAAACCGTTGCGGCATCGAACATGTTGTCGTCAAAGGGAAGCTTTTCGCAGTCGCAAAGCGCAGTTCTCACCGTGAGCCCGCTCTTTTTGAGGCGCTTGACGCCCTCGGAGAGCATCGCCTCGTTGATGTCGGTGGCCCAGACTTCCCCCTGCGGCCCCACTTTCTTCGCGAGCGCGATCGCGATGTCGCAGGTACCCGAGGCAATATCCAGCACCCGTGCGCCCTTGCCCGCCTCGGTGAGCGCAACGGCACGCCGCTTCCAGAGCCGGTGCATGCCCATGCTGAGCAGATCGTTCATGAGGTCGTACTTGGGGGCGACCGAATCAAAAGTCTTTTTGACGTCCAGAGCCTTTTCGTCTTCAGGCACCTGGCGATAGCCAAAGTGCGTGGTTGCGCCCTTGGGCGCCTGATCGTGTTCTTGCATCGATCCTATCCGTGGTGCTGATGAGAGGGGCAGGAGGACTGCTCCTGCTCAAGGAACGGAGCGTTGGCCGGATCGTCCGGTTCACGCGAAGCGCCTGCGGCAGCAAGCTTGCCAAGGTATTCGCGCCAGAGCTCCTCGCGGTTCATGCCGATCTCGGCGAGATACTCCCAGGAGTACAGCCCCGTGTCGTGGCCGTCGGAAAATGCGATTCTGAGCGCATAGTTCCCAACGGGCTCGGCACTCACGATGGTGACATTTCTCTTGCCGACCTGGAGCTTTTCCTCGCCGGGGCCGTGTCCCGCGACATCGGCCGAGGGCGACAGGACGCGCAGAAATTCGAAGGGAAGATCAAACCTTGACCCGTCATCGAATGCAACCGTCAGCGTGCGGCTTTTGGCGTGCAGCAGGATTTCTACGGGAAACATGGGACAGACAGCCTTTGAACCAAGCGGCCAACAGAGAGCCGAAAAAAAGACGCTCCTCTTGCGGGCGTCCTCAGGGAAACTGGTACCACTGGCGGGAATCGAACCCACATCACAGCCTTCGGAGGGCCGCATTCTATCCATTGAACTACAGTGGCAGAGGACGGCATTATAGCTACAGATCCGACGGATCAACCTCAAAAAACCAGTGAATGCCCGGTTCCGGCGCGATCCGTGCGCACCACTGCTCGAGAAACCGGTGCAGTTCGCCGCGGTTTTGCGCCTCAACGAGCAGCTGCGCCCGCTCCTCGTCCATGAGCCGCATAACGGACATCGGCACGGGATCATAGACCGTTATGCCGTCCCCGCCCCGCGGAGCCGCCTGCTTTGCGCGCTCGAGAAACCCGAGCGCCCGATCAAGCGTCTCGGCCTGCGCCCGCAGCATCGCCTGGTGGACAAAGGGCGGGGAGAAGCTCTCGCGCCGGTCGGCGAGCGCGCGTTGCGCAAACTGCTCATAGCTCTGGGCACGGAGTTCGGAAAAGATGGGGTGCTCGGGAAAGCGGCTCTGCACGAACACGCTGCCGGGAATCTCTCCGCGGCCTGCGCGGCCCGCAACCTGGAGCATGGTCGAAAAGAGCCGCTCCTCGGCGCGGATGTCCGGGTTGACGAGCTGGGCGTCGACATTGAGCACCAGCACCAGGCTCACGCGCTTGAAGTCGTGCCCCTTGGCAATCATCTGCGTGCCCACGATGATGTCCGCCTCGCCCCGGTGGATTTTTGCAAAGGCCTCCTCGGTCTGCCCCTTTCCCTTCACGCTGTCGCGGTCGAGCCTGAGCACCCGGGCGTCGGGCCAGATCGCGGCGATCTGCTCCTCGATGCGCTCGGTGCCGAGGCCCACCGCGGTGATCTCCGGATTGCCGCAGCACGGGCATCGCTCGGGCACGCCGTAGGAGGATCCGCAGTGATGGCAAACAAGCCTTTTTTCGGCCTTGTGGAACACGGTGAACGTCGAGCAATGCCCGCAGCGGCTCACCCAGCCGCACATCGGGCAGGAAACGGTAGGCGCGTATCCGCGCCGGTTGATGAAGACGAGCACCTGCTCGCCGCGGGCGATGGCCGCATCAACTGCCTCTCTGGCTTCAAGAGCAAGAACCTCCCCGCGGCGGGCGCGCATGTCGAGCACGGAAAGCTGCGGCAAGCTCGCCCCCTGCACCGCCCGGTGCGTGAGCCGAAGCAGCCGGTAGGCGCCCCGCTGCGCGGCGTTCCAGCTCTCAAGCGAAGGCGTAGCCGATCCGAGCACGCACGGACAGGCGTTGAGCTGCGCGCGCTTCACGGCCAGATCCCGCGCGGAATGCCGCAGGCCGTCGCCAGCCTTGTAGCTCGGGTCATGCTCCTCATCGACAATGATGAGCCGCAGCTTTCTGAAGCTCGCGAACACCGCCATGCGCGTGCCCACGATGACGCGGCTCCTCCCTTCGTGCACGGCAAGCCACGAGCGTGCGCGCTCCAGATCGGAGAGCTCGGAGTGCATGGTGACCACGGTCTGGTCGGTAAAGCGCTCCCGCACCCTGCGCTCGAGCTGCGGCGTGAGATTGATCTCCGGGACGAGGAAAAGAACCTGGGCCTGCCGATCATTCTCGAGCACCCGGCTCATGGCATTGAGATAGACCTCGGTCTTGCCGCTGCCCGTGACGCCAAAGAGCAGAAACGGCGCAAAGCCCCTGGCAGCGCCGATCTCGGCAAGTGCGCTCTGCTGCTCTTCGTTCAGTTCCGGACTTTCAACGCGCTTCACGCCCGGCGCCTTCACTTCGCGCACCTTTTTCAGCCAGCTCGCGTAGCGCACGCCAGGCGCCTTTCGGAAAAACGGCGGCAGCGCAGCCACGGCCGCCTGCCCCCAGGAGCGCATGTAGTAGCGTGCGGCAAATTCGGTGAGCCTGAGCCACTCCTCGGGGAGCGGCGCGACGTCGGCAAGAACCTTCGTGATCTTTCTGAGCTTCTTTTCCTCAACGCCGCTCGTGCGGGAAAAGCCGGTGACAACGCCTACGAGCTTGCGCGACCCGAGCGGCACGAGCACGCGATCTCCAAGGACGAGCTCCATCCCCTCGGCAATCCGGTAGTCGAGGGGCCCGAGCGGGAGATCCAGCGCCACCTGGGCGAACAAATCACCATTGAAACTCATCTTTTCCTTTTGTTTCCGCAGCCTGCAAAGTTGTCCGCAGGGTTGTTAACTATCCTGTGAATAACTCTGTGGACAAATTTTTTGCCCAATGTTTACAGGGGGTTGCCCGAACCCCGCCTCCTGCAGTTCATGCCGCAACCCGAATTTGCATTTCCCTTATTTTTCAATGCATTGCAAAGACTCTTCAAAGGGTTATCCGCGCTTTTCGGGCGGATATGCGTGCGGGTTTTGAGTCTTGCAGCCTGTGAATAACTCTGTGGATATCTTCGGCAAACGCCGATGGATTCGGCGTTTGCGCTGTCCTGAAATCAGTGTTTGATCCTGGAATAGGCATGCACTTCATCGACGAGCGCAGCCACCATTTCCGGCTCCGTCTTCTGCGCGATTCCGTGTCCCAGATTGAACACGTGTCCGCCCGAGCCGACCGCGCCGAAGTCGTCGATCACTCTGCGCGCTTCGGCCCGGATGGCAGCTTCGCCGGCAAAGAGCGCCATGGGATCCATGTTGCCCTGAAGCGAAACCCGGTCGGAAACCGACTGCCGCGCAGTCCCAAGACTCACCGTCCAGTCCAGTCCGATGCAGTCCGCGCCGCACCGGGCAATATCCTCGATCCAGATTCCGCCGCCCTTGGTAAAGACAATGACGGGCACGCTCTCGCCATCGGAAGTCTTTTTCAGCCCGCTGACGATCTGGCTGACGTACTTGAGCGAGAACTCCTGGTATTTGCCGTGCGCAAGCGCCCCGCCCCAGGTGTCGAAGATCTGCACCGCCTGCACGCCGGCCTCGATCTGCGCGTTGAGATAGTCGGTCACCGCGCGGGCATTCACATCGAGTATCCGGTGCAGCAGATCCGGACGCTCATACATCATGCGCTTTGTCGCGTAGAAGTCCTTGGACGAGCCCCCTTCGATCATGTAGCAGGCAAGCGTGAAGGGCGAGCCTGAGAAGCCGATCAGCGGAACGCGGTCTGCAAGCGCACGGCGAATCTCGCGCACGGCGTCCATCACATAGCGCAGCTCTGTGTTCGGATCGGGCACGTAAAGAGAGCGCACGGCCTCCTCGCTTTGCACCGGGCGGGCAAAGACGGGGCCTTCGCCGGCAACGAAGGACAGACCGAGCCCCATGGCGTCCGGCACCGTGAGGATGTCGGAAAAAAGGATCGCGGCATCAAGCCCGAACCGCTCCACGGGCTGCAGGGTCACTTCGCAGGCCGCCTCCGGGTTCCTCGCAAGCGCCATGAAGCTGCCCATGCGCTCGCGCACCTTCCGGTATTCGGGCAGGTACCTCCCAGCCTGCCTCATCAGCCAGACTGGGGTATATTCGGTCTTCTCCCGCCGCAAGGCGCGCAAAAAAGTGTCGTTGATCGGTTTCATGAAAAACAAGCCTGAAAAAAATCTAGGAAGCGGGGATTGTCGCACAACAACCACCCCGGCTTGGTTAAGCCAGTCTGAGGACGGAGCTTTTTACGTTCTGGTTCACGCCCAGCCGGGAGCCAAGAAGGATCGCGTTTCGGGGGAATTCAACTCAAGGCTCAAGATCGCCCTCGCAGCGCCGCCCGTCGACGGCAAGGCAAACGCAGCGCTCCAGAAATTCCTCTCCAAGCGTCTGGGCGTTGCAAAGAGCGCCGTCACGCTCGCCTCGGGCGAGACGATGCGCGACAAGCGGCTGCGCATCTCGGGCGTCACCGCCGAACAGCTGATCGGTCTGCTCTCGGGCGAACCGTAGCCGTCCGGAGCCGTGCCGCATCAGCGGATGACAAGGACGGGACGATCGGCCGCGGCAAGCGTCTTTTGCGTTTCCGAACCCAGCAGCAGGCTGCCGAAGGTGCTCAGGCCGCGGCTGGCCATCACGATGAAGCGGGCGTCATAGCGGCGGCCAACGGCAAGAATGCCCTCATAGGGCGCCTTGCAGGGCTCTGCCACAAGCTCGTACTGGATGCCTGCGGCCTTGGCCTTCTCCTCGACCTCGGCAAGGCGCTTTTGCGCCTGTTCCATCTTTCCGTCCAGAACGGCCGTCATGCCGAGCAGCGGCAAATTCAGGCTCTGGGCGAGTTCCACGGCGGTATCGACTCCCTTGAGCGACAGTTCGCTGCCATCCGTGCAGACTTCAATGACATCGGTAAGAGACATGATCAGATTCCTTTCGAGGCTATCAGGGCATAGCGCACCCTTCTTGATTCAATGCTATCGCACTTTTCCGTCTTTCGGTAGCGCCAGACAAGCAAAACGGCCGGGCATTTCTGCTCGACCGCTTGCGTGTGATATCGCGAGACTAGCCTTAGTGGCGCGACGCGTGGCGAATGTAGGCCAGCTGTGCAGCCAGGGCCGACATCGTTGCCTCGATCTTGGCGATTTCCGCCTTGCTCTTGGCATTCTGCCGGGAGGCCTTGGCCTCCTCGAGCGCCTTCTTCGCCTTGGCCTCATCGAGATCCTTGCTGCGGATAGCGGTGTCAGCCAGAACCGTCACGCGATCAGGCTGGACCTCGAGAATGCCGCCGGCCACAAAAACGCTCTCCTCAGCACCGTCTTCCTTCTTGATGCGCACGGCACCAGGACGGATTCGGGTAATCAGGGGCACGTGTCCGGGCAGAATACCGAGCTCGCCTTCCTGACCGGGAAGCGCAACGAAAGCGGCTTGGCCGGAGAAGACAGCCGCCTCGGCACTGACGACGTCAACAATAATCGTGGACATAAAAAGCTCCGTTTACTCGGATCCCCGTCTGGACTGCGGCACCCCGCAAGGTGCCGCAAACCAGGGCGGAAATTACTTGATCGTCTTGGCCTTTTCGAAGGCTTCGTCGATCGTACCGACCATGTAGAAGGCCTGCTCGGGCAGGGAATCGCATTCGCCGTCAACAATCATCTTGAAGCCGCGGATGGTTTCCTTGAGCGGAACGTACTTGCCGGGCGTGCCGGTAAACACTTCTGCCACATGGAAGGGCTGCGAGAGGAAGCGCTGGATCTTACGGGCGCGGGTCACGGCAAGCTTGTCTTCCGGAGACAGTTCGTCCATACCAAGAATGGCGATGATGTCGCGCAGTTCCTTGTACTTCTGAAGCGTTTCCTGAACGCGGCGGGCGACGTTGTAGTGCTCTTCGCCGATGATGTTGGGGTCGACCTGACGGGAAGTCGAGTCGAGCGGGTCAACGGCCGGGTAGATACCCAGAGCGGCAATGTCACGGGACAGCACCACGGTGGCGTCCAAGTGAGAGAAGGTCGTAGCCGGAGACGGGTCAGTCAAGTCGTCAGCAGGCACGTACACGGCCTGAATCGACGTAATGGAACCGGTCTTGGTGGAAACGATTCGTTCCTGCAGACGGCCCATTTCTTCTGCCAGCGTCGGCTGATAGCCCACGGCAGAAGGCATACGGCCGAGCAGAGCGGACACTTCCGTACCAGCCAGCGTGTAGCGGTAAATGTTGTCAATGAACAGCAGGATGTCGCGGCCTTCGTCACGGAAAGCTTCAGCCATCGTCAGGCCCGTCAGAGCCACGCGAAGACGGTTTCCGGGAGGCTCGTTCATCTGACCGAACACCATGGCCACCTTGTCGAGCACCTTGGACTCCTCCATTTCATGGTAGAAGTCGTTACCCTCACGGGTGCGCTCGCCAACGCCGGCGAACACGGAGTAGCCGCCGTAAGCCTTGGCGATGTTGTTGATGAACTCCATCATGTTCACGGTCTTGCCCACACCGGCGCCGCCGAACAGACCGATCTTGCCGCCCTTGGCGAACGGGCAGATCAGGTCAATAACCTTGATGCCGGTTTCCAGCAGGTCGACAGACGGAGACAGCTCGTCGAACTTCGGAGCGGCACGGTGAATCGTGCGGCGCTCTTCCTCGCCGATCGGGCCGCAGTTGTCGATGGGACGGCCCAGAACATTCATGATGCGACCCAGGGTCTTGTGGCCAACCGGCACGGAGATGCCCGCACCAGTGGACTTGACCTTCATGCCGCGCTGCAGGCCGTCAGAAGAGCCCATGGCAATGGTGCGAACCACGCCATCGCCCAACAGCTGCTCAACCTCAAAGGTCAAGCCTTCTTCGGCCAGGGTATTGCTCTCACTCTTTTCCAGAACAAGAGCGTCGTAAACCTTCGGCATCTCGTCGCGGGGGAACTCGATGTCCACCACGGCGCCAATGACCTGAACGATTTGTCCGATACTCATGGGTTTTTCCTCGGTATTCAAAACCATTAAGACACAGCGGCGGCACCACCGACGATTTCGGTGATTTCCTTTGTAATGCCGGCCTGACGGGTCTTGTTGTAGACAAGCTGCAGTTCGCTGATGAGCTTGCTGGCGTTGTCCGATGCCGCCTTCATGGCGACCATACGGGCAGACTGCTCAGAAGCCATATTTTCTGCAACTGCCTGATAAATCAAAGCTTCGACATAGCGCTTAAGCAACTCGTCAAGCACGACCTGTGCATCGGGCTCGTAGATGTAGTCCCACGAGTACTGACGCGGCTTCTCGCCGATCGCAGCAAGCCGTTCGGAGGGCAGCGGCAGAAGCTGCTCAACAACGGGTTCCTGCTTCATGGCATTGATGAAGCGCGAGTACGCAAGGTACACCACATCAACCTTACCCTGGGCATAGGCATCAAGCTGAACGCGGATCGCACCCAGCAGACGCTCCAGGTTGGGCTTATCGCCAAGCTGAACAACCTGGCTCACAACCTCAATGCCAAGATGGCCGCAGAAAGCAAGCGCCTTGTTGCCAATGGCGGTCGCATTCAGGGTCATGCCCTTGGCACGAAGGTCCTGAGAGGTCTGAAGAACCAGGCGCTGAATATTCGTATTCAGTGCGCCGGCCAGACCCTTGTCGGTCGACACCACGATGATCGCGGCGTTCTTCGTTTCAGTCTTGTGCTTAACGAGGAACGGATGGTTGTAGCTCGTATTGGACATGGCAAGATGGGCAATCACGTTGCGGATCTTGTCTGCATACGGACGGGCTTCGCGCATCCGATCCTGAGCCTTACGCATCTTCGAGGCCGCCACCATCTGCATCGCCTTGGTGATCTTGCGCGTATTCTGAACGCTCTTGATCTTCACGCGAATTTCCTTAGTACTAGGCATCTGGTCCTCTTATTGCGTAATGGGCTCGATTAAAAAGCGCCGTTCTTCATGAACTCGTCGATCGCAGCACCCAGAAGTGCAGCATCCTCCTTGGAGAGGACCTTCTGCGCCTCGATACGCTCAATGAGCTCAGCATTGTGAGCCTTGAGGTACTCGATCATGGCGTGCTCGCACTTGAGAGCATCCTTGACGGGAACGCCGTCGTAGACACCCTGCTCGACAGAGTACAGCGTCACAGCTTCTTCCCAGACCTGAAGCGGCTGGAACTGGGGCTGCTTCATGAGTTCGGTCACGACGCGGCCGCGCTCAAGCTGCTTGCGGGTGGTCTCATCCAGGTCGCTGGCGAACTGGGCGAATGCCGCCAGTTCACGGTACTGGGCGAGAGCCAGACGCACGCCGCCGCCAAGCTTCTTGATGATCTTGGTCTGAGCGGCACCGCCCACGCGGCTCACGGAGATACCGGGGTTGATGGCGGGACGAATACCGGCGTTGAACAGGTCCGTCTCAAGGAAGATCTGGCCGTCGGTAATGGAAATCACGTTCGTCGGAACGAATGCCGTGACGTCGCCGGCCTGCGTCTCAATGATCGGCAGAGCGGTCATGGAGCCGGTCTTGCCCTTGACCTTGCCCTTGGTGAAGCGCTCGACGTAGTCGGCGTTCACGCGGGCAGCGCGCTCGAGCAGACGGGAGTGCAGGTAGAACACGTCGCCAGGATAGGCTTCGCGTCCGGGCGGACGACGCAGCAACAGGGAGATCTGGCGATACGCCCAGGCCTGCTTGGTCAGGTCGTCGTAAACGATCAGGCTGTCCTGACCGCGGTCACGGAAGTACTCGCCCATCGTGGCGCCGGCGTACGGAGCGATGTACTGCAGAGCTGCAGACTCGGAAGCCGTGGCGGCAACGACAATGGTGTATTCCATGGCGCCGTGCTCCTCGAGCTGGCGCACAACGTTGGCAACCGTGGAGGCCTTCTGACCGATTGCAACGTAAATGCAGATCAGATCCTTGCCCTTCTGGTTGATGATCGTGTCAACTGCAATGGCGGTCTTGCCGGTCTGGCGGTCGCCAATGATCAGTTCGCGCTGGCCGCGGCCGATCGGGATCATCGCGTCAACGGACTTCAGGCCGGTCTGCACCGGCTGAGAAACGGACTGACGATCGATAACGCCGGGAGCCACCTTCTCGACAACGTCGAATTCCTTCGTGTCGATCGGGCCCTTGCCGTCGATCGGCTGACCCAGAGCGTTCACCACGCGGCCGATCAGAGCCGGGCCGACGGGAACCGACAGAATGCGGCCCGTGGTCTTGACAATGTCGCCTTCGCGGATGTGCTCGTAAGCGCCAAGAATAACCGCGCCCACGGAATCGCGTTCCAGGTTCAGGGCGAGGCCAAAAGTGTTGTTGGGGAATTCCAACATTTCGCCCTGCATCACGTCCTTGAGGCCGTGAACACGGCAGATACCGTCGGTCACCGACACGACAGTACCCTGAGTACGGAGATCAGCGGAGACCCCGAGGTCTTCGATTCGCTGCTTAAGCAGTTCGCTGATTTCACTGGGATTAAGTTGCATCTTAAGCTCCGAAATTTATGCGGTGAGTGCCGTCTGCATCTGCGCAAGTCTGGCGCGCACAGAGCCGTCAAGGATTTTGTCGCCGACGCGAATGCTCACGCCGCCGATCAGGTCGGGATTGACCGTTACGATCGGGTTGAGCTTCACACCAGGGAACTTCTTGGCAAGACTCTTGATGAGCGAGTTGACTTCGACCTGCGTCATGTCAAAGGCGGTCTCAATGTAGGCGTCAGCGACACCTTCGGATTCGTTTTTGAGCGCATGGAACTGCGCAGCGATCTCGGGGAGAGCAGCCAAACGGCCGTTTTCGATGACTACACGCAGCAGTCCGGTCAGTTCGGACGGAACCTTCTTACCGAGAACCCCTGCGAGCAGATCAAAAACCTTGGCATCCGTCAGCTTGGGATCACTCACAAGCTGGCTGACCCGGGGATCGGAGCAAACCAAGCTCAGAGTGTCGAGAGTCTCAGCAAGAGCTCCAGCAGCCTTGGAATCAACCTTGTGATCCTGAAGCGCCTTCCAAAGACCTTGAGCGTAGGGGCGCGCAATCGTCGAGAGTTCAGCCATGATTAAAGCTTCGCCTTAAGTTGTTCAAGAAGCTGAGCGTGGGTCTTGACATCCACCTCGCGAGCAAGAATCTGTTGGGCACCAGCAACAGCCAGAGCGGCAACTTCCTTACGAAGCTGTTCGCGGGCATGCTGCATTTCCTGAGCCGCTTCAGCCTTGGCGTTCGCAATGATGCGATCCGCTTCGGTCTGAGCCGCTGCCTTAGCATCTTCAACGATCTTGGCACCACGCTTTTCGCCATCGGAAACGATAACGGTTGCGCGGGCACGCGCCTCGGCCTCGATCTCCTTGCCCTTGGCCTGAGCCACAGCAAGAGCGTTGGTGCCCTTGTCTGCCGCGGCAAGCCCTTCGGCAATCTTAGCCTGGCGCTCTTCGATCGCTTTGATCAAAGGCGGCCAAATGTACTTCATCGTAATCCAGCAGCCGATGAAGAACACGGCCATCTGTACAAACAGTGTGGCATTAATGTTCATTATTGAACCCCGTCAGTCGGCGCCTGACAAAACTCAAGCGCCAACATCGTCATTAATAGAAAAGACGTTGTCGCAGCTATTTTTCTGCGATTAGACGAACGGGTTGGCAAATGCGAACATCATGGCAACGCCCACGCCGATCAGGAAGGCGGCGTCGATCAGGCCGGCGAGCAGGAACATCTTGGTCTGCAAGGTGTTCATCAGTTCGGGCTGACGGGCGGCGGACTCGAGGTACTTCGAACCCATGATACCAATGCCGAGGCAGGCGCCCAGGGCACCAATGCCGATAATAAAGCCACAGGCCAGGGCAACCATAGCAACGTTGGTCATTGCAAACTCCTTAAGTTTTCCAAAAGTGGAAGAAAGAAAAAAGGGAAAGGAAAAAAGCCGTTAGTGTCCTTCATGAGCCTGACCCAGATAAACCAGAGTCAGCATCATCATGATGAACGCTTGCAGCAAAACGATCAGGATGTGGAAGATCCACCAGCCAAGGCCGGCGACCACCTGTCCAAACACGCTCAGAGAGCCTCCCATGAACCCGAAGGACAGGGCAAACCCGCCAAGAAGCGCAATCAGGAAAAAGAGCAGCTCGCCGGCATACATGTTGCCGAAAAGTCGCATCCCGAGGGAAACGGTCTTTGCGAGATACTCAATGATGTTCAGGGCGAAATTCATCGGCCAGAGCAGCCAATGATTGCCGAACGGAGCCGTAAAGAGCTCGTGCGTAAATCCGACGCTGCCCTTCACCTTGATGCCGTAGTAGATGCACAGGATCAGAACGCTCACGGAAATGCCCATCGTGCCGTTCAGGTCGGCGGTCGGAAGCGGACGCAGATAGTGGACGCCGAACAGGCTGGCGATCCAAGGAAGCAGGTCAACCGGAATCAGGTCGATGGCATTCATCAGAACCACCCACACGAAAACGGTCAGAGCGGCCGGCGCAATGAAGGTGCGGTCGCCATGAACAATCTGCTTGCTCTGCTCTTCGACCATGTCTACGAGCATCTCAACTGCACACTGGAACTTTCCGGGAACTCCGCTCGTTGCACCCTTGGCGGCCTTCCTCAGAAGCCACAGCCCAAGACACATCAGCAGAATGGAAAAGACGATAGTGTCGTAGTTGAGAACGGAAAAATCGACGATTGACTGCATCTCCCCGGAGGAATTGTGATGCAGATGGTGAAGCATATAGCCAGTAGGGCTCAAAGCCTGTTCCGCAGCCATGTTGAACCGATCCTTTGGTCTTCAATGTTTATTGATCAGCAGCAAAAAGTAACTGCCGACGGCGGCGAGAATCCCGAAGATCATCGCCAGCCAATTCAAATTCGGGAAAAACTTCGCAACGACCACGAAAAGCGCAACCGTTACGAACATCTTGACAAAGATGCCAACCAGCACTGCTGCCGAGTTTGCACCATCCCTGCGGCTCACCCACAGCAGCATGTTCAGTGCCAGAAGCGAATTGGGCACTGCAACGCAGAGCCCTCCGCACAGCGCCGACAGCCCGCCGTTCAGTCCGGCTACGACACCGGAGAACACGCTGGCTGCTACCACTGCAGCGTACTGCCAGACTACAAGGCGGAGCAATTCTTCCCGATTCATACCGCTTAGGGCCTGTAAGTTACGCCTGGATGGGTATTGTCAAAACCTAAAGCATTTTACGGTCGTTACATTCTTTTAACAAGTTTAGGCATTCCTCACCGTCAAAATACTTCTTTAGAACTATCTATAGAGGCATAGCACAGCAGGGTTCGGAAAGCCGCCGGCAGACCCCCGGTCACTCTTCTCCGCAAATTCTTTCCGCTATCGCATCCAGATCATCCAGATCGCTGAAAGAAATGACAAGACGTCCGGCGTGCCCGCGGCCGTACTCGATTTTCACCGGAGCGCCGATCGCATCCGAAAGCCGCTCTTCAAAGTTCACCGTGTCCCGGTCCTTTTTGCGGCGCTTTGCCGGGGCCTTGGGAGGATTCTTCTGATCGGCGACCAGCTTCTCGGCCTGACGAACCGAAAGAGCAGACTTTACGATCTTGTTGGCGAGTTCGAGCTGATCGGCCGCGGCAAGCCCGAGAAGCGCCCTGGCATGCCCCATTTCAATCTCCCCATCAAGGAGCATCCGCTGAACGGGATCAGCCAGGTTGAGCAGGCGCAGCAGGTTCGTCGTTGCAGGGCGCGACTTGCCGATCGCTTTTGCCGCCTGCTCATGCGTATAGCCAAACTCGTCGATGAGGCGGCGCACGCCCTGAGCCTCCTCCATTGCATTGAGGTCCGATCGCTGCATGTTCTCGATGAGCGCCATCGCAAGCGCGTCCTTGTCCTCAAGCGTTCGGACGATGGCCGGAATCGTTTTCCTGCCTGCCCGTCCGCTTGCACGGAACCGGCGCTCACCGGCGACGATTTCGAACATGCCGCCATCGGTGGGGCGCACCACGATCGGGCTGATCACGCCCTGCTCGCGGATCGAGGCGGCAAGTTCGTCGAGCTTTTCATTCTCCCACTTGGTCCGGGGCTGATAGCGCCCGGGCTTCAATCGGGAAAGCTCGATTTCAACTACTGAATCTGCGTGGCCAGACGGGATTGCAACGACGGGGTCTTCGCCCAGCAGCGTGTCCAGACCTCGTCCCAGCCCTTGTTTTCTTCTGACAGTCATGACGGATTACCTCTTGGTGGCGGATTTTGCGGGCGCTCTTCTCGATTTGGCCTTCACCTTTCTGCCCAGCCGCTTTAAAAGCTCGGCGGCAAAGTCCCGGTACGCCTTCGCTCCGCGGCTCGAGGCGTCATAGACAATGCCCGGCTCTCCGTAGGAAGGCGCTTCGGCAAGCCGCACATTGCGCGGCACGATCGTGTCAAAAACGCGATCGGCAAAATTCTCCTTGAGCTGCTCGCTCACTTGGCGCTGCAGCGTCTGGCGCGGGTCGTACATGACGCGCAGCAGGCCGATGATGGTGAGATCGGGATTCTTGTTGAAGCGGATCCGCTTGATCGTATTGATGAGATCGGAGATTCCCTCGAGTGCAAAGTACTCGCATTGCATCGGGATGATCACACCATGAGCCGCCACAAGGGCATTCACCGTGACCATCGAGAGCGACGGCGGACAGTCGATCAGAACGAAATCGTACTTTTCCATGACGGCGCCTAGCGCGTCCTTAAGTCTTGTGTCCCGATCCTGAAAATTCATGAGATCGATTTCTGCTGCCGCAAAATCCCGATTCGCAGGAATGAGGTCGTAGCCGCCGTTTTCACTTGCTACGGTCGATTCCTCGGCTGTCGCCCGCCCGATCATCATTTCATAGACAGTATTCACGCACTGCGACTTTTCAATGCCGCTGCCCATCGTGGCATTGCCTTGGGCATCAAGGTCGATCAGCAAGACCTTCTGACCATGCACGGCCAGTGCCGCGGCCAGATTGACCGCGGTGGTCGTCTTGCCGACTCCGCCTTTCTGATTGGCAATGCAAAAAACTGAAGCAGTCATTTTTTCTCTCTTTGAAACATCAATTAGCGGGGAAGGGCGGCGTAGAGCTCGGAAAACCCGCTCCAGAACGTCGCCACCCCGAGACAAATCAAAATAAACGCGAAGATTCTGGCCAGGGCATCGGCTCCAGCTGTGCCGACCGCTCTCGTAATACGGTCGCTGTAGCGGTAGCAGACCCATACCAGAAGACAGGATCCCAAAACACCGATCACGGTCCCAGCGATGGAGCCGGCATCGTTTGCGGGAGTCGCACCAATTGCTACAGCCACAGAAATTGAACCCGGACCAGTCGTGAGCGGAAGCGTAAACGGATAGAAGGCCATGGTCGAGATGGCGGCCTTGCTCCTGGGCTTCTTCGGAACTGTCGTCTCATCAGCCGAAGGGGCATTGAGCGCCTGCCAGCCGGCGCTGAAGAGAACGATTCCGCCAGCCAGTCTCAGAACACCAATCGAAATGCCGAAGAAGTTCAGAATGATCGACCCGGCATACAGACAGACAAAGAGCGTAAGCGTCGAGTAGATCGCAATCTTGTTTGCAAGGGTTTTCCGAGTTTCAGGATCGAATTCACTGGTGAGCGTTGTAAAGAACATCGCCCCGCCAAAAGGATTCAGAACCGGAACCAGAGATGAGAAAACAAACAGCATCATCGCGTAAAAGCTAGACAACTCTGTTTCAAACATCGTTTTTTCCTTTGTTTTTTATTATGTTAACTATTTGATTTAAAAGGATTAAAAGACAACATCCACAGGTTTTCAGGCGATTTAAAGCTCCTCAAACTTCTTAGCACCCCCTTATCTCTTTCTCAAGACGATCAAATTGCGCTCTACAGACACCCCCGGAACTTCAAGTCTGAGGATCCTGTCAATGCCAATTTCCGGATTGAGAGCCCCCATTTCCT
>ODAI011274925.1_pt1 | contig 16832 bp, 14 predicted proteins | sample 1539321 | NCBI WGS metagenome assembly ODAI01 (sample SAMN02144231, study PRJEB22623) | gut metagenome | biome: sheep rumen | host: Ovis aries | place: New Zealand | reverse complement strand
AGGTTAACTACCGGGAATCCACCGAGGATACCCTTCTTTACTGCATCATGGAGGCCCTTTTCAACCGCCGGGAAGAAGTTCTTCGGAACAGCGCCGCCGAATACATTCTCTTCAAATACGAGCGTCTCGGAATCTGTCGGTTCGAACTCGATCCATACGTCACCATACTGACCGTGACCGCCGGACTGTTTCTTATGCTTACCCTGAACCTTAACCTTCTTTCTGATCGCTTCACGATACGGAACACGCGGCTCTTCAAGGTCTGCGTCAACATTGAACTTCGTCTTCAGCTTACTTCTCAGTACGGAGATCTCCTGCTCACCGAGACCGCTGATGACCATCTGCTTCGTCTCTGCATTGTTCACTACCGTAAATACCGGATCCTCATCCTTCAGCTTGTTAAGACCAGCCATGATCTTATCTTCTTCACCTCTTGCCTTCGGGACGATACCCATGGAAAGACACGGTGTCGGGAAGTTGATCTTGGTCAGTGTTACGATACGGGACTTGTCGCAGAGAGTATCATTTGTCTGTGTGATAACAAGTTTCGCTACAGCACCGATATCTCCGGCAACGACCTTATCTGTCGGGATCTGCTTCTTACCTACCATGTAGAACAGACCACCCAGACGCTCTTCCTTCTCTTTTACTGCGTTATATACGGAAGAGTTACTCTTCATAACACCTGCATATACGCGGAACAGGGAGATACGTCCTACGAACGGGTCAGCGATCGTCTTGAATACGAAAGCTGCGAGAGGATCATTCTCATTACATACGATCGTGAGCTTCTCACCATCCGGGGTCTCGCCTTCTTGCGGCGGTTTGGTGGATGCCGGCGGAGTATCCTTGGACAGACAGTTCAGGAGGAACTCGACGCCCCAGTTCTTATAAGCGGAACCACAGTAGATCGGGTGCAGAACGCCATCTGCAAATCCGGCATGTACACCGCGGCGGAATTCATCCTCTGTGAACGGCTCGCCGGCGAAATACTTCTCCATCAGTTCTTCGTCGCTTTCTGCAACTACTTCGTTGATCTTGTCCTGAAGTTCAACCACACGATCCTCGAACTCAGCCGGGAGCGGGATCTCTGTCTGCGCGCCGGTCTTCTCATCGAGAGTAAAAGCACGCTTATTCATAACGTCAACGATACCGGTCATCTTATCACCGGTCATGATCGGAAGCGAAAGCGGGATAACACCACGGCCATAACGGTTCATCATACGGCCGACAACGCCCTCAAAGTCAGCGTTCGGTTCATCCATACGGTTGAGGAAGAACAGGAACGGGACCTTTCTCTTATTAAGAAGACGGATCGCCTTCTCAGATCCTACGGAAGTACCGCCCTTTGCACTGATTACTACGATCGCACTTCCTGCTACACGAATACCGGCCATCGTCTCACCAAGAAAATCGAAGTCACCGGGTGTGTCGATGAGATTCATCTTTGTGTTCTTCCACTCACATGCCGCAACGGATGTGTTCAGGGAAATCTGGCGCTTGATCTCTTCAGGATCAAAGTCCAGCGCAGTGTTACCATCTGCCGAACGACCGATACGGTCGATTGCCTTTGAACAGTAAAGCATCGCTTCTGCAAGCGCTGTCTTACCGGATCCGCCATGGCCGAGAAGCGCGATGTTACGGATCTTGTCTGCCGAATAGTTGGTCATGTATTCGTCCTCCTAATTTAAACTCTAATGTGACTATTATAACCGATTCGATAATCAATATCCACAAAAACTTTCATATTTCGCAAAAGTTTTTTGTGATACTTAACGGCATTTTTCTTTTGGGAAAAGAAAAGGGGAAGCTTCATTTAAAGTTTCCCCTTTAGATTACATTTTATAGATTGCGTTTAGTTTGGACGGATCCGGCTATTCAGTTCTCTTCCGCATCGCGTTCAAAGATCATGATCACACGGTCTTCCTTGATAGATACAGAGCTTGCATTCAGCGATACGCTGTCGCCACCTCCGATGGAAGCCTGAAGTTTACCGCCCTCATCATTGATCATGCTGTGGAGTCTCCAGCCGGAAGCCGCTTTTGTCGCGAGGATCTCAGCGATACGCTCCGAGTTGACTTCACCGTTGGACAGATGCGGTACTACAACTACAGAGTATTCTTTCATTCCCTCAGAAATTGCAACTGCACCGCCGCCAACCGGCATATTGTCGATGCGATCCTGGAGTTTCTTGATCGCTTTCTGTGTCTCATCAAGCTGTTTCTCGAGTTCTTCCTTTGACTTTGCCATCTCTGCTAGCTCACTTTCCTTCTTTTTAAGTTCACCCTGAAGTTTGCCTTTCTCACTCTCGGAAAGTGCGGATTCCTTAAGTGCAACAGCACGCTTCTCCGCTTTCAGGATCAATTCCTGAGCTTCGACCTCAGCGAGTTTCTTCGCGATCTTCGAATCAGCAATGATCGACTTGGCAGTCTCGAGTTCATTCTTCAGACCCGCGATCTGCGTCTCATAGGAACTCTTGCTCTGTTCCTGCTCTTTCGTCATCTTAGCGATGTCAGCCTCGAGTGCTGCCTTCTGCTTCGCAATCACGTCACATCCGGCCTTCGCCTCGGCCTGCAGTCTGTCTTTCTCCTGCTGTGCATCATGGATCGCCTTATTCGCCTGATCCATCTTCGCCGCAGCTTCCTGCTCCATCTTCTGCTTTTCCGCCTGTGCCAGATTCAGCACCTGAGAGGCCTCAGCATCCAGTTTCGCTTTTGCTTCCTGGGATTTCTGGAGTTCCGCCTGTGCCTGGGATGTTATGCGGTTGCTCTCATCGGTGGTTTCTTTGATAACACGGTCTCTTTCCGCATTCGTCTCGGTAATGATCCGGTCGCGTTCGTCCGTAGTCTCCTTGATGATACGCTCTCTGTCCGCTGTCGTCTCCATGATGATGCGGTCACGCTCATCCGTGGTTTCCTTGATGATGCGAGCTCTTTCCGTCTCCGCTTCTTTCTTCATGGAATCAACAGCCGCATCGAGGTTTTCCTTCTCCTGGGCTACCGCCTCATATGCTTTCTGCGTCTCATCAAGAGCCGCCTGCATGCGCTCGGATTCCTCGACCAGTTTCTTCTGCTCGGCCTGAGCTTTCTCGACCTCGGCCATGATGCGCTGGGCTTCCGTTACATACGCCTGCATCTCGTTGTCAGCCTGTTTCTTCGTCTTTTCCAGGTCTGCCAGCACCTGCTGCGCTTCAGCGATGGCAGCTGCCTTCGCCTTTTCACCTTCCGCGATCGAAGCAGCCTTGGCATCTTCGCCTTCTTTCAGCATTTTCTGCGTGGTCTGCTGTGCTTCAGCTTCCAGCTTCTTCTTCGCCGCTTCATAGTCGGTCTTCATCGTATTGAGTGAAGACTCCATCTCTTTATATTCTTTCTCTGCGGCATCGCGACGCTCGATCGCTTCCTTCGCAGCCGCCTCGGCGATCTGCGCCTCATCGATCAGCTGCTGCCTTCTCTGCATCGCGTCTTCATACTCTTTCCGCACCTGGATCGCGAGCTGTTCTGTCTCCTGATGTGCGCTGGCCAGGATCGCTTCCTGCTCTTTCTTGGCCTGCTTGATCATTTCTTCGCGCTCAACAGCCATTTCTTTTCTGGCTTCTTCGCGGATCTTTTCCTGTTCGCCCTTGACATCATTCTGGCGCTTCTTCTCGATCTCGACCTGTTCACGGATCTCTTCGAGTTCCTTTTCAAGTGCTTTTCTCTCATCGAGGGCGCGCTTCCTGATCTCGACATACTCCGTCTCAATACGAAGCTTCTCTGACTCCAGCTGCTGGTTCAGCGTCTCGATCTCGCGCTGGTTCCTGTTTTTCATCTCGACGATGATCTTTTCTTCTTCAGAACGTTTCTGCTCAACACGAGCACTCGCTTCCTGCTCGTTCCGCTTAATGTTCTCACTGGCTTCCTGACGAGCAACATCTTCACCTTCACGTGCCGCTTTCTGGAAATCGTACTTGCACATGAAGCAACGCGCTACGTTATCGCCCATCATAACGCCACATACAGGACATTTCTTCATTGTAACTACCCCTCAAATCGAAAGAATTGTAAAACAATTATACAACCTTTTCTGATATTTTTCATTGCTTACTGTGGAATTTCACAACAAATTGACAAAGATTTTTCACATTATACAAATAACCGGTCTGCGGGATCACCCGCAGGCCGGCCACGAAAGCACTGATATATAAGCCTTACAGATCAAAAAACTTCGCATAATTATGCAGATAGCGCAAAACATATATCAATATGATCAGCAAAATGACAGCGATAATACTGATGATCGTCAGTATCCGGCACACATTGAATCGCGATTTTGCACGAGCGGGGTCCTTTTCAGCAACACCGAGGCAGGAAAAAACGAGCGTTACGACACAGAGCGGAAGCGGAAAAAGAATTCCGACCATAGTCAATGCCGATATGACTGAAGTCACGATCGAGATTCCACGGAAGGCCTCAAAATTATAACTTTCCGTTGCATCGATATGATAGTAGTCGCTCTCATCGATCGGATAAACAGGCGCCTGAAATACAGCAGACGCGTAACCGACCTGAGGATATGCCGCAGAAAAAGCCGGCTGCATGCCGGGCGCAGTCCGGAGCCGGTTCTCTTCAGGATATGAATAAGGCTCCTGTGCGCTTTTGACTGAAGGTGTGACCTGATCAAAGGACGCGGGCACAAATTCAGACTTCTCCTGATTCTTGATCGAAGGTTCCGGCGAAAGAACAGGCAAGCCGGGCAGACCGGACGGTACCGTATCTGCTCCTGCTTCAACTGCCTTGCTATTATCGATTTTCAAACCGCAGTCCGGGCAGAAAACTGCTATATCCGGAAGTTCCCTGCGGCAGCGGATACACTGCATAAATCCACCTCATCCTTGTTGGAAACGCGAAAAAATCAAAAGGAAGATTTACTTTCTTGCCGCTTCCTGTGCCGATTCCAAGACACTCTCGAGCTCATCGAAGAATCCTTCAAATCCGCCGTATTTAGCATATACACCTACTACGAACAATACGATCGCAAGAATCTCTACGACGATCGATACCAGAAGCATAATAAGAGCAACTTTTCTGTAAGACTTCTCCTGGTCGGCATTCTGTGCATTCTTAACCTTTGCCGCAAAAACGATACCGATGATCGACATTACGAGGGCTGGTATCGTATATACCAGGCAGCAGGTGAGTACAGAGATGACCAGCATGATAATATTTCCTGCCAGAAGTCCACCGGCACCACCCGGAGTATAGAATGACGGCTGTGTCGGAACAGGTACCTGCATCGGCTGCTGATAATAACCCTGCTGGAACTGCGCCGGCTGCGGTACAACCGGCTCCGCCTCTACCTTTGCTCCACAATTCTGACAGAACTGGGATCCTCCGGTCTCATTTCCACAATACTTACATGTAGCCATTCTTTTTTCTCCTTTTCTATTATCAGATTTTTACTTAATAATTATTTCCAAGCATATCGTCTATGAAAGCATCAAAACTTCCATACTTATCGTATACCACGCCGCAGAATACCACGATACCCAGAACCAGGAATAAAATGCCGATGATCAACATGAGCATCGCTACTAAACGGCATGCGTTTTCTTCCTGAGCACTTCTGCTGTTTCCTGCTTTTACCGAGAATACGATACCAATAATACTCAAGGGGATCGAAACAAGCGGGAAGAGTCCGCAGAAAAAGATGCAGCTAAGGACCAGAACGATGATATTCCCGGTGAGAAATCCTACTGCCTTTCTCGGCGTATAGTATCCTTGCGGCATAACGTTAAGCATCGGCTGCTGGTAATAACCCTGCTGGTACTGGACCGGCTGCTGCATGGGCTGCTGCATAGGCGTTTGCTGCATGGAAGGCTGCTGCACAGGTTCCGGCGGTGTCTGCGGCATCGGTGGTGTTACATGAGCCTTATCCACTTTTGCTCCACAGTATTCGCAGAACATCTTTTCTCCGGTTTCGTGCCCGCAGTATTTACATGTTGCCATCTCTTATTTTCCTCCTCATCCCCTTTTACCGGGGATCGATCAGATATTTATAGTAATAATATATTTTTCAGATTTCTTTCGCAACATTTCTGGTCTCATCTGAAGTTCTCTTCAGGCCGTATCAGAAAAGCAGCGACAACAGGCCGTTTGCCAGACTTCCGATGATCTTCAGCACAACAAGAACGGCAAATCCGATAACGAGAGCGATGATTCCCAGGACCAGCATAGTTGTCGCTCCGCTTCTGCAGCTGCTGGCCTCCATCTCACTTTGTGCCGATTTGACTCTCGAAGCACTTACGATTCCGATGATCGAAAAGATAATTGCAAGACCTGTCACACCCAGTGAATTACAGAATGTCAGGACCGCCAGCACAAGAACGACGATATTTGCAGCAAGAAGTCCGGACGCACTCTGCGGACGGAAAAACTTATTCGGCTGCTCGTAGCTTCCCTGTTTACTCTGATCATCTGTATATGTCTTTTGATTCTCCAGCTGTCTGTAGTCATCCGCAGTCATTCGCTGCGGGGTCACCGCTTCGACCGGGTTCTTTGCTCCGCAGCTCCTGCAAAATTCACCATCACCGGCTTCATTTCCGCAGTATTTGCATATAGACATGTTTCTTTTCCTCCTTTTATGGTGCCAGTATCGTAAACGGCCACACCGGAATATTCCGAAGCACCGTAAAAAGCACTACTCCTGCACCGACCGCGATCACTGACCAGATCGGGATCGTCTCCGGGATCCACATAACTCTTTTACGGAATAGTAAAGAAGTGAGTGCAACCAGATAGTACCACGCGATGACAAAAGCCGCAAACGGGAAAAGCAGATTGTAGTCAAAAGCTTGAATTACATGGCCGTGTGTAAGCGCATGGAGCGCTCGTGTGTTTCCACAGCCCGGGCAGTAAACAGAGAACACACTGTAAAATGTGCACGGGAAAAAGGCGTCGCTATTCTTTTCCGGGTCCAGGACGAACGCATACATCAGCCCCAAAATGACTACGGCCACCATGAGGATCATGAGTGGCCATCTTACGTAATTCCTATATATCAGCGGAGTTTTCTTAGAATCAGCATCCAAACTCCTGCACCCAGTAATATGTGCCGTTGCAGAGATAGCATGCAACACCTACTGTCGTATATTCACTTTTCAGAATATTTGCACGGTGTCCGGGTGAATCCATCCATCCTTTCATGGCCGATTCTGCAGATCCATATCCTTTCGCAAGATTTTCTCCGTAGGTATCCTCACAGTTTGGTGCATCATAGTAGTTCGATCCATCCGGTCGTGTGTGAGCCCACTTTACAACGATCTCTGTCGCTCTGGTCTTCGCGCCCTTTGCCAGGGAACTGTTCCAGGAAAGCGGTGCAAGTCCGTTAGCTGCACGTTCCTGATTTACAAGACCCAGAACTTCCTTCGCCATGTCCTCATTATAAGATCCGCTGGTATCGCCAAGCACTGCTTTCTTGGTCGTTTCTTGCGGAGCAGCCGTTGTCTCCTTTGGTGCAGATGTTGTCTCCTTCGGTGCAGATGTTGTCTCCTTCGGCTCGGAAGATGTATCCGCCGGTGCAGAAGTGGTGCTGCCGTCATCAGGTGCTTTTGTCGTATCTTCGGTCTTCTTGGTCTTCTTCGTCTTCTTAGTGGTCTCTTCCTTCTCTGTCGTCTCCGAAGCAGTTTCCTTTGTCTCTTCGGATGTCGCGGAAGTGGCCTCTGTCGGGATCGTCATCTCCGGAAGCGTCATGCCGGAAAGATCGATCGTTACGGTAGGCATAGTCACCTCCGCACTTTCATAACTCGGATCAGATGGCGAATCGACAGAAGATGACTCTCCTGTCTGAACATCTGATGACGAAGTTCCGTCATCCGCCGCTGTTATCTCAGCATCCGGAGCGGTCGTAGGTTTTGCAAATTCAAAATCGGATTTGTCTGAGCCGGCAGCTATATTTTCAAATTCCGTCTGCTCGGTGTCGCTCGGCTTCATGAACCACTTGGAGGTATCAAACATGGAATACTTGAGATCCGTCATGCCTACAGCACCCAAAACAAAAGCCGACGCGATCGACAGGATCGTGACGTTCTTGCTGATCAGTTTTGCGAACTGCTGTAGCTTCATTGTCTTCCCCCAAATACAACTGGCTTCCCCAAGCCGATTATACAATTATCGATATTATTATAATAATACTATATGGCAAAAAAAGCACAGCTTTTTTACCAAACTGTAAATGCGCAAAAGGCCGCTCCCGAGGGAGCGGCCGCCAAACTAGAAATTGTGATGTCCAATGATGTCTAACCTATGTTGTCACTTCTATGTCCAGTCGGTTTGCGATGTTCATGCCGGTCCGGGATCCTTATTTGATTTCCAGACCGAAGGTGCTCTTCAGCTTGTTGATATCACCATTCGAGAGTTTGAATCCGTTCGAATAATCGTGGTTATATCCGAGCTTGTCACCAAGGTAATAATTGTTGCCGCTAAGGCTCCTCAGTGTGAAGGAACCGTCTGCATTCTTTTTGATGACGGCCTCACCATCGTTCCACTGATTGTAGAGAAGCTTGACATTTACGGATCCGTCCGCATTCTTCTGGATGCTGATAACACCGTTTCCCGGAGTTCCTCGTGTAACAAAGCCATTCTTCGCTTCAACCTTAGGACCATCTTCATTTGCCGGAGCTTCTGTCTCTGTCGGAGCCTGTGTTGTCGTTGTCGTAGCTTCTGTCTGCGTTGTCGTCGCCTCGGTCTGGGTTTGTGTCGCCTCGGTCTGGGCTTGTGTTGCCTCAGTCTGAGGAGCAGTAGCCTGGGTCTGGGATGTTTCTGTCGGCTGCTCGTACGGGATGTTCTGACCGCCTGCCTGAACGCTGTTGTTTGTCGTAGCATTTGCGGTAGTCGGTCTGGAGCTCATCAGGTATCCGTCAATAATAGCTTCCTGTGACTGGATCGCTGCTGAATGTGCATTCATATTTGCTTTCAGATCATTTGCTCTTTTGGAATACTGGGATAAGCCATTCAGTGTTACGCCTGCAAGAAAAACGATGATGGCAATAACGATTACCATTTCTACTAATGTGAAACCTCTTCTATTTTTCATTCGGATCTCCTCCTCACTTGTCCTTGTAAATACTATCCTCACCCTCGATGTCGTTTCCGTGATGTCTTGTGTTTTATGGTCATATTTTAACAAGCGGAGAAGTTCAAATTCTAGCAGATTTTGTCACAATTCTGTCACATTTTGTATCTATTTTGTGTCTAAATTTTATACAGCAAACCAAACTTGTGCATATTGCACAAGTTCTTTATTGGTTTTGCGCATTTCGTTTGTGGAATCACTCATAAAATTGTGACAAAATGTGAAATACAGTTCTTGTTTCTTCCGGAAACAGCTTATTGACTATCTTTCCAAATAGCCTCTGCACGCTGCAACAGCGAGGTTTTCTCGTTTTTCAGGGTACCCTCGATGATTTCATTCAGAAGCTGTTTTTTTATCGAGCCCAGACGCACTCCGGGAGGAATCCCCAGACCGATCAGATCCTTTCCGTTGATATCCATCGAAGAATAGGCAAAACAAAGCTGTTCCTTGATCGCCTGGTCCAGAAGAGTCTCGAACCTGGACAGTTCCGATATGCGGTATGCGCTTCTGGCAGAATGTGCGGAAATATCCGCGCGTTTTACTTCCAGGAGGAGCCGCACCCGTTCTTCTCCATACTGTGCCAGACGCCGGCGGACACTTTTCATGACCGGTTCCAGCGGAACATCATGCGCTTTTACCAGAAGCACGACCGTCTCTCTGGTATCATTATCCGCCTTCAGACGGCGAAGGATCGCATCCGCCATCACCGCACTCACTTTCGGATGACCTCGGAAATGTCCCACCCCGTCTTCTCCGAGCTCGAAACACTGCGGTTTTCCTATATCATGGAAGAGCACTGCCGCCCGAAGTGTCACCGTCGCCGGAACATATGTCATCGCCGCAAGCGTATGTTCCCACACATCGTAGATGTGGTGCGGATTATGCTGTTCAAAGCCTCGCATCGGAGCGATCTCAGGAAGAAAAACAGTAAAGATCTCGAAATAGCGGCGAAGTACAGATGCGCAGTATGTCCCGCAGATGAGTTTCGAGAACTCTTTCCAGATCCGCTCCACCGAAAGATCGGAAAGTGAATCTTTCTTCCGGATCATCATGGCGGAAGTTTCTTTTTCGATCTTAAATCCATGTTCTGCGGCAAAACGAAGTCCGCGAAGGATCCGAAGCGCATCCTCGGAGAATCTCTGTTTCGGATCTCCGACAGTGCGAAGCAGTCTTTTTCTTAAGTCTTGCACGCCTCCGCAGTAATCAATGACCGTACCATCCGAAGAGAGCGCCAGCGCATTGATCGTAAAATCTCTTCTCTTTACATCTTCTTCTAAAGACCGGGTAAAGCTGACATGATCCGGGTGACGCGAATCCATATAGTCACCGTCGATACGGAAAGTCGTTACCTCCACCGGCACGCCTTCCGAAACGACCGTAACCGTCCCGTGCGCAATTCCGGTCGGATGGCAGTATTTCTCGCCGAATACAGCGATCACCTCTTCCGGCAAAGCAGAAGTCGTGACATCATAATCCTCCGGAGTCTTCCCGATCAGGATATCCCTGACTGCTCCACCGACCACATATGCCTCATACCCATGTCCGGAAAGCCGGCGAAGCAGCATCTCGATCTCTTTCGGGAGTTTGTAGTCAACATGGATCATTCCGGAAGTCATGGCTACCTCACTCGCAGTATCTGGCTTTCTTCAGGATAGAGGTACCGGCTTTCAGATTCGGTTTCTTCGGGCAACCCCACTGTTTCGCATCATAAAGTGCCATCCCGATGATACTACTCATATCCTCCAGTTTGAGGAACGGCAGGGCCGTTGGCATATCCACTCTTCTGCACAGGCTCTTAAATCCGGCGATGAAAGCCCGTGCCGCTTCCTCCGTCGTTGCCCTCGCCGAGCACAGATGCGACGTCAGGGCAAGCTGCGCGAGATCCTCTTTGACCTCGTCAAATTCATATTCCAGGACCGCCGGGAGAAGTATCGAGGCGACCCTTCCGGGGGCTTCACCGTACTTCTCGGCTACATACATGATCAGACTGTGCGCCGGGCCAAACCCGATGCGCCTTGTCGCAACCCCGGTATAGTAGGGCGCCATCATCATCTGAAGGAATACATCATTTCCGGCACCGTGTTTATAGGACTTTTCCAGATAGGAAAAATAGATCGGTATCGCGATCTGTATATTCGCCTTGTCCGCAGGGAATTCAATCGCCATCGGACTGATAAATGCCTCCACAGCATGTGAAAGCGCCAGGATCGCGGCAGATGCCATATGCTCCATCGGGAGACGGAGCACCAGATCCGGATCAAGAACAGTCACGTCCGGTACCAGATACTTACTATAATATAGAGAAATCAGATTATCATTGTGAACAAATGCGCATGCGGAGCTCTCTGCGCCGCTGCAGGTCGTGGAGACCACATAAAGCGGAAGTCCTTTCTTCGGGATACGGTCGATCCCTCTCATCTGATAGAGGGAATACGAGGAATTTTTCAGCCAGACCGCCACCATCTTCGCCACTTCGATCACTGCGCCGCCGCCAAAAGCAACGATGGCCTCGCAGTTATAGGTGGAGCACTCGGTAGCACAGGCCTCGATCACAGAATTTTCTGCCACTTTCCCGACTTTCGCCCACGTAAAGCAGCGGGTGCCCGAACTCTGAAGTTTCTCCACAAAAGCATCGTACAGTTTCAGTTTCTGTGTCTGTTTTCCGGAGATGAGAAATACTCTTTTCACACCCCGGCCGATCAGAAGCTGTGCCAGATCGAGGAACGCTCCCTCTTCCGCCAGCAGTTCCTGGCGGTCGTCATCCATTTTTTTCATATAACGGAGAAGTGACTTTGATGAAGTCATGTATCCTCTGCTCCTTCTTCCCGGGGCTATCCCATACGGTCTTTTATAGAATTAAGTATAACATACGACGTTTACATTCACACAAATGAAACACAGCAGTAGGAATTCTGTCCCTTTCCTTGACATTCTCTTTGCTATACTTTTCTTGGAGATATGTCTTTCACAGGACAGGCTTCCTTCTGTCCTGCGTTTTAAGGAGTGTTGCACATGAAATTTACAGATGGACTTTGGGTAGTGAAAGAAGGGTATCAGCTGGAATATCCGAAAGAGATCTCTGATATCTCGTATTCTGAATCCGGGATCACGCTCTTCGCGCCGTATTCCGAGCAGGCAAATTCCAGTGACTGCATCGGCTGCGGCCTTCTCGCCGTAAGCATCAGCGCAATCGGCGCAAATGTGTTTTCCGTCAAAATCACTAACCACCGCGGCTCCCGCGCGCAGAAGTCCGTCCTCGAGCTCAACCGGGCTATCGTTAAGCCGGTCAGCAGCGAGACGGAAGAGTATTACAGTTATACCTCCAGTCTTCTGGAACTGCGTATCAGCAAGCATGGCACCTGGGGAATCTCCTTCTATTATTCCGGACGCTTCCTGACATCGACCGAGCTCGGTGGCATGGCACATATTACCGACAGCGAAGGCAACAGCTATATCCGTGAACAGCTGACGCTCAGCGAGGGCGAGTGTATCTACGGTCTCGGCGAGCTGCCGGGTCCGATCGTCCGAAACGGCGGTTCTTACGACATTTGGAACGAAGACGCCGGCATGCGTATGGGAAGATCTGCCAAGACCACACCGTTCTTCCTGTCTTCCCGTGGCTACGGTGTTCTCGTCAACAGCCCGGAGTGCGTCTCCTTCGAGATCGCAAATGACGCGACTCTCGATACGACTGTGGAGGGAGTCACCGCCAGAACACAGTTCTCTATTGCCGGTGAGACGATGGAATATATCCTGATGGGAGGAGCTTCCATGAAGCACGTCCTGGACATCTATTCCGAGATGATCGGCCGTCCGGACCTGCCGCCGGCATGGTCTTTCGGATCATGGCTGTCCTCTCCTTTACTGGAGGAATATGACGAAGACGCGATCTACGATCTGGTGGAACAGGCCAAGGGCATCAACATGCCTTTTTCCGTGATCAACTTCGGTCCATTCTGGATGAAGGGCTTCGAGTGGACATCTCTTCTGTGGGATGAGACACGCTTCCCGGATCCGCAGCAGATGATCAAGACCCTTCACGAAAACGGCATACGCGTCTGTGTATGGGTCAGCCCGTACATCTCGCAGAAGTCGCCTCTTTTCCAGGAAGGGTTCGACGGCAATTATTATCTTAATTACGGTAACGGCGATGTGTTCCAGTCCGACACATATGCACCCGGCGCAGGTCTTGTGGACTTCACGAACCTCGTCGCACGTGCATGGTACCAGAAGTTCATCTCCGATCTGATCGAGATGGGTGTGGATGCATTCCGCCTGGATTACGGCGCCGACGCACCTGTCAAATCGCCCGTTTTCGGTCCGAAGGCCGAAAAGTACGGCATCACCTACAAAAATGAACTTACGGCGGAGAGCCAGCACAACCAGTATTCAGTGCTTTTCGCGGATGCCGTATATGACCTTCTGTGGAGACGATCCGGAAAGAATAACGCCTGCATTCTCGCGCACTCCGGATTCATCGGTTCACACAAGATGCCTTTCCTCGCGCTGGATAACGAAGATCCGTCCTACGAGGGCATGCGCGCCGCACTTCAGAGCGGCCTGTCGCTGTCGATCAGCGGATTCCCGTACTGGAGCGAGAACATCGCCGGCATCACCGACGAGTGCACCCCTGACCTCTACATGCGCTGGCATCAGGCCGCCATGTTCCTGCCGCACTCCATGCTGAGCGGTGCCCGTTCTTTCCGTGTACCGTGGCAGTACGGAACAGAAGCGATGAACGAGACGCTTCTGTTCTCGAAATTCAAACTGGGACTTATGCCCTACATCTACTCCTGCGCCGTGGAATCCAGTTCGCTGGGTCTTCCGCTGACGCGCCCGATGTTCCTGGACTTCCCCGATGATCCGAACACGCTCACTCTCGACCAGCAGTACATGCTCGGTCCGTCTCTTCTGATCGCACCGATCACTTCCGCCGACGGCATCGTCCGCTACTATGTACCTTCCGGCACATGGACGAATCTCCTGACGCGCGAGAGGATCGAGGGACCGATCTGGAAGAACGAACAGCACGGCTATGACACCATGCCGATCCTTGTGCGTCCGGGATCGATCCTGGTAGCAGGATCTTCCGACGAGAAGCCGGTCTATAACTACATGGAAAATGTAACGATCACCCTCTTCGAGCTGCCGGAAGGGAAAGAAGTCAGCGCAGATATCTACTCCGCCGATCTGAAGAATGCCGGTATGGTAAAAGCACTGAAACAGGACGGCAAGATCTACGTCCATACGCATGGTTTCTACGGGCAGACACGTCTTGTCCTCTCCTCGGTCTTCCGGATCGCTTCCACAAGCGCCGGTATTCCGGAATTAAATGAATGGGGTACGATGATCATCTTCGACGGAACCGACATCGAGATCGGCATCCTCTAAGTAATACCGTCATTCTCCACGCGGGACTGTACTTCTCGAAGAAAGGTCAGCGGGAGCGCATCTTTCCGATAATAAGCACCGCGATCACCACCAGCGCGATAACGACCATTCCGCCGCCGATCATCATACGCGGAGTGATCTGAAATCCCGTGTTTTCCGATGGTTCCGGAGTCGGTGTTGCCGTCGGGACCGGTGTCGGTGTAGGACTGGGCGTCGGGGTAGCCGTAGGCTTCACTCCCGTCTGAATGTGTGCTTCTTTTACCACATCCGTGCCGAGAACGACCGAGATCATTCCGGACACTTCTTTCATTTCCGCATCAAAAGGATCGCTGATATACCCTCCGCGGATCTCGATATTCTTTCCAGCGATCGCAGCGCCGGAAGACGCAATATCTACCGGTGTCTCCGAGATCGTGATGGTACCCTCCGGACAGTACACCGCTGTGCTGTCTGTCTTATTGCTCTCTGCCCGGACACTCTTTGCCCCCGTAACCGTGATCTCTGTCTTCGCATAGATCGCACTCTCCGTCGCAAAGAGCTCCGCCGATGTAGAGCTTCCCTCGATACGGACCGCACCCGCGAAAGAGGTCAGTGCTTTTGAACGGGAAAAAATGCTCATCGCAGTGCCGTCATTGATCAGAATATTTCCCTTAAGAGATCCGACCGCACCACCGGTTCCGTTGATCTCATCCTGAATCGAGATATTGGCACCGCTGATCGTCACATCACCGTCCGCCATCAGAAGATATGCCGAGTCCGCCACATCCCCGTGGCCGCCGGCATCAAGTTTACAATGATCGACTGTAAGGTCCCCGTTCTTGGCGTAGACCGCACTATGGCAGGATGTGACCTGAAGGTCGAGCGAGCCCTCTCCCCTGATCGTAAGATCACCTTCCACCTGTATCGCCGGAGCCTCCACATTGGATATGACTTTATTCGTTCCTGAAAGCTCGATCACTGCCTCTTCCTCCTGGTGGCCGAGGTCGATATACATACCGTCATATCCGTCCAGAGAAAGCGTGCGGCTCTTCGCGTCATATTTCCAGTTCTCACCCTTACAGTTCTTCGCAGAGGAGAAAGTTTTTCCGTCCACCACGATCGTACCGGCATCCCGGGTCGCATACGCGAGTATTTGCGTGCCCGCCGCGCAGACGATGAGTGCCGCTGCTACAGCCGCCGATGCCAGTACTTTTATAAACTTCATAAGAGTCTCCTTTTTCCGCATTTCGGAATCGTTATTTACTAAAGCTACTATACCACAGCAGGAAAGAAAATTCGCCTTGACATTTACGGGTGCAACCACCATAATAGTGAAGTGATTCGGGGCATTAGCTCAGCTGGGAGAGCGCCAGGTTCGCAATCTGGAGGTCGTGAGTTCGATCCTCATATGCTCCACCATAAAGAAAAAGGACGGCATCCGCCGTCCTTTTCTGTTTTTAGGAAATCTCCTGCTTTATCACAGAAGGTCTTCCTTCGGTCATTCGACGATATAGGCATAAACGTTCCGCAAGTTGTAATATGAATTACTTCAGGAAGCCGTTGATGATCTGCTCTTCCGCTTCCTGCTCCGTAAGACCGAAGGTCATCAGCTTGATGAGCTGTTCGCCGGCGATCTTACCGATGGCCGCCTCATGCACGAGTGCCGCATCAACGTTATTCGCCTCAAGACCCGGCACCGCCAGGATACGGCCGTTATCCATGATGATCGCATCGCACTCGGTGTGGCCGGAGCACGGTGCATTACCAGTCAGGACCGCATCGAACTTCTGGTAGGAATCATCTCTGGCGACAGAACGGGAGACGACATCGCAGGAGCAGCCCTCTCCGTTCAGATCGACACGGTAGTTGCTCACCGCGTTCTGATTTCCATGTGTCATCAGGCGTTCTCTTACCACCAGCTTCGCACCGGCAGCAAGCTCTGCCTTCGTATCACGGACCGTGTCATCCACGCCCTTGATCTGGACCATCTCCATTTCCATGAAGCTGTCCTCTTCCATATAGACTTCCGTGCCCGGATTTAAGATGCGCTTTCCCGCGCCGTCGCCGGAACCATAATGTTTCTCGACGTATTTCACCTTCGCGCCTTTTCCGACGAAGAAACGGTGGATACCGTCGTGTTCACTGTCCTTCGGTCCGCAGTTATCGATACCGCAGCCCGCGACGATCACGACATCGGATCCTTCTCCGATATAAAAGTCGTTATAAACGAGCTCCTTGATTCCGCTCGCTGTCATGACGACCGGGATATGGACACTCTCATTCTTTGTGCCCGGCTTGATCTTAATGTCGATGCCGGAACCGTTCTCCTTCGGGATGATGTCGATATTCGCCGT
>ODAI014644520.1_pt1 | contig 16833 bp, 16 predicted proteins | sample 1539321 | NCBI WGS metagenome assembly ODAI01 (sample SAMN02144231, study PRJEB22623) | gut metagenome | biome: sheep rumen | host: Ovis aries | place: New Zealand | reverse complement strand
CTCGTGAACATCCCCTCCGAGCTGCTCGGCGCCCTGGCATGCGGCGCCCTCGTGCACATTCCCCTGAAAGCCGGCGGCAAGCTCGACCTCAACCCGATTGCGACGACGTTTCTCTCGACGGTCGTGTCGGGCTACACGTTCGCCATCATCGTCGGCCTCATGAACGGCCTTGCCCTGCCCGTCATCTTCGCGACCTACGCCGTCATGGTGTTCGGCACCGCCACGTTCAACGCCATCCTGGTCCAGATCCTCACGCCGCTCATGCGCAAGGTCCTGAAGAAATAGCGACTTTCATATCGCGGAAGGCGCAAGATCATGATTGAGATCAAGGATTTCTCGTTCCGCTATCGCGAGGGCGCGGCCCCGGTGGTCGAGGGCGTCAACCTCACGATTCCCGACGGCGCGTTCGTGGGCATCACGGGGTCTGCCGGCAGCGGAAAGTCCACGCTCACGTATGCCATGAACGGAATCGTCCCGCATTGCTATCCGGGTGATTTCTACGGGACGGTCACCGTGTGCGGCGTCGACACGTGCGCGGCGAGCCTCACCGACATATCGCGGATTGTCGGAAGCGTGTGCCAGGACATCGACTCGCAGATCGTGACGTCGATAGTCGAGGATGAAATGCTGTACGGCCTCGAGAATTTCGGCGTTCCCCACGACCGGATCGAGGCGCGCGTCGGCGAAGCGCTCGCCGACATGGGCATATCCGACCTGCGCGACCGCGTCATCGCGAGCTTGTCGGGCGGGCAGAAGCAGAAGGTCGCCATAGCGTCGATACTGGCGCTCAGGCCGCAGGTGCTCGTGCTCGACGAGCCGACCGCCGAGCTCGATCCCGCGAGCTCGCTTCAGGTCTTCCGCCTCCTCGAGCGCTACGCGCGCGAGCACGGCACGACGGTCGTGGTCGTCGAGCAGAAGATCGCGTTGCTCTCGCAGTTCGCGGACATGCTGGTCATCGTCGATGGCGGAAAAATCCGGTTTGCCGACAGGCCGGCGAACGTTCTCGCCCATTCCGAAGAGCTGCTCGACATCGGCGTGAATTGCCCCCGCTCCACGACGCTCATGAACCGCCTTGCCGCGGTCGGGTTGTACGCAGGTCCCGTTTGCAAAAACGTCGAGGAGGCATGCGAGGCGCTTTTGGAGGTGGTCGCATGACAATCGAGTTCCAGGACGTTCACGCGTCCTACGATCCCGCGACGCCGATTCTCAAGGGGGTCTCGTTTCGTGTGGAAGACGGCGAGTTCGTCGCGTTCGTCGGTACGAACGGGGCGGGCAAATCGACTACCATGCGCCTTGTAAACGGGCTGATCAAGCCCGATTCGGGGGAGGTGCTCATCGACGGGGAGTCGACGCGCCGGCTCAAGACGAGCGATTTGGCACGCCGCATAGGCTTCCTTTTCCAAAATCCCGACAACCAGATATGCTCGGGCACCGTGCGCGACGAGCTCCTGTTCGGCTTCAAGGCAATCGGGCGGCTTGACGCGAGCGCCGAGGCGCGCGTCGATGCCATTGTCGAGGAGTTCGGCTTCAATCCGGACGACGATCCGTTCCTGCTCAACCGCGGCACGCGGCAGCTGCTGGCTCTTGCTTCGATCGTCGTGCTCGATACGCCCGTCATCGTGCTCGACGAGCCGACGACAGGGCTCGATTACCGCGAGTGCGTCAAGGTCATGGGGGTTATCGAGCGCCTGCACGAGCGCGGCACGACCGTCGTCATGGTCTGCCACGACATGGAGGTGGTGGCAGATTTCGCCGAACGGGTGATAGTCATGAGCGACGGCGCGGTCATCGACGACGGGCCGACGTTTCGCGTGTTGCGCGATCGGCGTACCCTCGAAGCCGCGGACCTCGTTGCGCCGCAGGTTGTCGACATCTCGCTCGCCATGGGCCTTCTGCGGCCTTCGCTTGCCGAAGCCCCCGTTGCGCACGCGAACACGATCGAGCAAATGTGCGACGCCGTCGCCGCCTGCGTGGGCGTGCCCTATGCCGGCGTGCGTGGCATGGAAGGAGCGCCTCGATGAACGGTTTTCTCGAATACGTACCGGGGGACTCGGTGCTGCATCGCCTGAATCCGGTTGCGAAGCTGCTGTTCGCCGTCTTGTTCGCCATCGCGTGCTTTTGCACGGGGAGCCTGGCGTATCTATGCGGCATGCTCGTGCTCGCGCTTGCCATGGCCGCGAGCTGCGGGATGATGCGGCAGACGCTCGGCTTGATGAAGGCCGTGCTCGTGTTTTCGCTCATCCTGGCGGTCCTGCTCGTCTTCACGACTCCGCGTGGCGAGATGCTCGTCGAGTTGCCGTGGGGTTACGTCGGCACGGGTTCGCTGCTCGCGGCCGCTACGACGATCGTGCGCCTCGAGGCGGCGGCGATTCCGCTGTTCCTCACGTTCTATGTCACGAAGATTTCCGATCTGTCGAATTCGGTGGTCAAGGTGCTGCACGTGCCCTATCGCTACGCGTTCACCTTTGCGTCGACGGTGCATTTCATCCCCGTGTTCATGAACAGCATGAAGGGGATCATGGAAGCGCAGACCGCACGCGGCGTCGAGTTCGATGTGAGCGGTATCGTGGGAAAGGTTCGCCTTATGGTGCCCTTGTGCGTGCCGCTGCTCGTCAGCTCGGTGCGCAAGACGAACAGCGCGGCCATCGCGGCGGAAGTGCGCGGCTTCAACCTGCGGAGCCGGGAGTCGGGCTTCAAGCAGTACCCTTTTGCAGGCACCGACGTCGTCGCGATGGTGTTGGCCGTCGCCCTGCTCGCCGCCGCCGTCGTCTTGGGCGTGCTGCCGTAGAACGGCGGCGTCCGGGCGCGGTGGCATCCGGGGTGCTGGTTACGCCCGGGGCGCCGGCAGTGTTTGGGGCGCTGGCTGCGTCAGCGGAGCCCGGTCCGCCAGCGGCGTCTGCCCATTCCATTCGTTTATGCACGAAATAGATAATGACTAGCCTTGGATTTGGGCCACGGTCCGGCCGCTGCCCAGCCCCCGCGCCGGGCCGCCGCCCGGCCCCTTGCGCCCGAACTCTATCGGTTTCGTTTGCGCACCGCTCCATACGCTTCGTTCCAGACGAAGAACGTCCTTCTTCGAACAGGCGATTTCTCCCTGGGGAAGCGCAATGGGATTATGGGGCGATCTGCCTGCGGGGTAGATGCGCCGCCAAAACTCAAGGGATGACTCCATTTCCAAAACAAGATTCATGCCGCGATTGTATTGTCTCAAAATCCCATGTCAAATGCGCAGAAATCGAATTTCGGCCATATCCGGGGGCATTGCTTGCGAAATACGGTGGCACGCGTTCTAGACACGACGGCGTACGCTGCGAAGCACGAAGGTATACTTGCGAGCATGGGAGTGTTTTCTGACAGGGTGTTTGCCGTGGTTCGCCAGGTTCCGGCTGGGAAAGTGGCGACGTACGGCCTCGTTGCGCGTCTCATGGGGCGACCGCAGTCGGCGCGCTATGTGGGCTTCGCGTTGCGCAACAACCCTTCGCCGACTGTCGAGGGAGGGGAAATCCCTTGTCATCGCGTAGTTTTCAAGGACGGCAGCCTGTGCGAGGGGTTTGCGTTCGGCGGGCCGGACGTCCAGCGCGAGCTGCTCGAAGCCGAGGGCGTGACGTTCGCCGATGACGCGCATGTCGATTTGGCCGCGTGCTTGTGGAATGGCGAAGGGACGTTTTCCCCTGCGGTGGAAAACGTTTTACCCCAAGATCCCGCAGTGGTGCCCAATGGCTGTATCTAGTTATTGAGCTGGGAAAAGGACGAAATGGCCAAAAAGCGCATTCGTCGCCAAAGCGAAATATCAAGCTGTTGTTTTTGGAGGAAACACGAGATGTTCACAATTGGATGCCATCTGTCGATAGCGAAAGGCTTTGCGGCGGCCGCACGCGATGCGGGCTCGATTGGCGCCAACACGTTTCAGTTCTTCACGCGCAATCCGCGCGGGGGCAAGGCGAAACCGCTTGACGATGACGACTTGCGGTCCTTTGCCACGGTGAGGGAGCAGTTCGGCATACATCGGATCTTAGCCCACGCGCCCTATACGCTGAACCCGTCGTCCGCCAAGCCCGAGACGCGCGAGTTCGCGCTCCAGACCTTGGCGGACGACCTCGATCGCATGGAGCGGATCATGCCCGGCCAGCTCTACAACATGCACCCGGGCGCCCATGTGGGACAGGGGGCGCAGGCGGCCGTCGAGATGATCGCGGATGCCCTGAACGCCGTGCTTTCGCCAGGCCAGACGACTACGCTGCTCTTGGAGACCATGGCGGGCAAGGGAAGCGAGGTCGGCCGCACGTTCGAGGAGGTTGCCGCCATCATCGAGCGCGTCGAGCTGTCCGATCACGTGGGGGTGTGCCTCGACACGTGCCATGTCTGGGATGGCGGTTACGACATCGTCTCGGACCTCGATGGCGTGATCGACCAGTTCGACAGCGTAATCGGGCTCGACCGGCTGCGGGCCGTCCACCTGAACGATTCGAAGAATCCGCGCGCCGCCCACAAGGACCGCCACGAAAAGCTCGGCGAAGGGCTTATCGGCTTCGATGCGCTTGCAGCCGTCGTGAACCATCCCGCCTTGGAGGCGCTGCCGTTCTACCTCGAGACGCCGCATGACGACCTCGCCGGGTACGCGGGCGAAATCGAGCGGCTCAAGAAGGCCCGGGTGGAACAGCGCGAATAGCTTGAGCGAAACGGCGAAGGGGCCGCCCGCGCGGCCCCTTCGCCCCGTTTGGGCCGCCCGCGCGGCCCTCCGCTCGTTTACGCGCTCATCATCTCGGCGAAGTGCGCCAGCGCTTCGGGGATGTCGATCTGCTGGGGGCATACGGCCGCGCACGAACCGCAGCCGATGCATGCGCTCGGCTGCTTGTCCTCCGGCATGGCGCCGAGCGCCATGGGCGCGATAAAGCCGAACGACGGCCTCGAGAGGTGCTCGTTGTAAAGCTCCAGCAGACGGGGGATGTCGAGGTCGATTGGACAATGCGAGGTGCAGTAGTGGCATGCCGTGCACGGGACGCCCTTCGCGCTCGCGAGCTTCTTGCCGAGCCCGAGGAGGACGGCTTCCTCCTCGTTCGACAGGGAGCCGTCTTGCTCGAACAGCGCGATGTTCTCGCGGAGCTGGTCCATGTCCGACATGCCGGAAAGGATCGTTCCGACGCCGTCGATTCCGCGCACGTACGAGAACGCCCACTCGATGGCGCTCGCGTCGGGGCGCAGGGCGCGAAGCGGCGCCATGTCGTCGTCGCCGAGGGAAATGAGGTTGCCGCCCCGCAGCGGCTCCATGACCATGATGGCGAGTCCGCGCTCGCGCAGGGCCTCGACCTTGCCACGTGCGTTTTGGAACTCCCAATCCATGTAGTTGAGCTGGATCTGGCAGAACTCCATCACATCGCCGTACGCCTCGAGGAAGCGCGAGAACGTTTCGTAGTTGCCATGCACCGAGAAGCCCAGGTGCTTGATGCGCCCGGCGCGCACCTGCTCGACGAAGTACGAGACCGTTCCGTAGGCGTCGTCGTCGAGGTACTGCTCGATGTTGAGCTCGCACACGTTGTGAAGCAGGTAGAAGTCGAAGTAGTCGACGCCGCAACGCTCGAGCTGCTCGGCGAAGATCTCCTCGTGCTTGCCGAAGTTCGAGACGTCGTAGCCGGGAAACTTGTCGGCGAGGTAGTACGAATCGCGCGGATGGCGCGCCAGCGCGCGGCCTATGACGCGCTCCGAGTTGCCGCCATGGTATCCCCAGGCGGTATCGAAGTAGTTGATCCCGTGCTCGATGGCGTAGTCGACCATTTCGGCTGCGACGGGCTCGTCGACGCGCTCGTCTTCTCCGTCGATGACGGGGAGCCTCATGGCCCCGAACCCCAATGCGGACAATTTCAGGTTCTGGAAATCGTAATACTGCATGGTTCCCCTTCTCTTCGGTTGTGACTGAATATTATAGCCGAGAACACGTGCCTGTTTTTTGCGGTTCGCCTTTCTCGCCGTGGCTCGCGGTGCGCGTATTGTGAACCCTTGGGCGGGCGTGCAGTGGCGCAACGCGTTAAGCGCTATACTCACAATTTGCGTGTAATTGCACGTAAGATGGGCAAAATCGTTTCTCCGAGGCCAGTCGTTGAGTTCGGGGAAGCGATTTTGGAATCGGCGATTCGAAAGGCTAACTATGGCAATTGTGGAAGAACTCGAAGCCCTGCGCGCCAAGACGCTCTCGGCTATCGACGACGCGGTCGACACGGCTGCGCTCGATGCCGTGCGCGTTGCCGTCACGGGCAAGTCGGGCACGCTGACCGCGTACTTGCGTAACATGGGGCAAGTGGCCAAGGACGAGCGGGCGACCGTGGGCAAGGCGGTCAACGAGGCGCGCAACGTCATCGAGCAGGCTCTCGAGGCCCGCAAGAAAACGCTGGCCGCAGCCGAGCTCGCGGCAAGCATCGACGCGTCGGCCGTCGACGTCACGCTGCCGGGCCGCGTCCAGCAGCTCGGTACGCGCCATCTCATCAATCGCGTGTCGGAGGAGATCTGCGACGTGTTCCTCGGTTTGGGCTACACCGTTGCGACAGGCCCCGAGGTTGAAACGGACTACTACAACTTCACGGCGCTCAACGCGCCCGCCGACCATCCGAGCCGCAGCATGCAGGACACGTTCTACGTCCGCGACCTGTCGGGCGACGAGTCGGCCGTGCGCGGCGAGTCGGACGTCTTGCTGCGTACGCAGACGAGCGGCGTCCAGGTTCACGCGATGGAGGACCAGGAGCTTCCCATTTACATCGTCGCTCCCGGCAAGGTGTACCGTCGCGACGTGGCCGATCCGAGCCACTTGCCGCAGTTCACCCAGATCGAGGGCCTCGTCGTCGACAAGGGCATCACGTTCGGCGACCTGAAGGGCACGCTCGACTACTTCTGCAAGGCCGTTTTCGGCCCCGAGCGCGAGACGCGCTTCAGGGCCCACTATTTCCCGTTCACCGAGCCGTCCGCCGAGGTCGACGTCTCGTGCGGCGTTTGCCATGGCGAGGGTTGCCGCATGTGCAAGGGCACGGGCTGGCTCGAGATCCTCGGCTGCGGAATGGTTGACCCCAACGTGCTCGAGATGAGCGGCATCGACCCCGAGGTCTACTCGGGATTCGCGTTCGGCGTGGGGGTCGAGCGTGTGGCGTGCTTGAAGTATAACGTGCCTGACCTGCGTCTGCTGCTGCAAGGCGACATGCGCTTCCTCAGGCAGTTCTAATTTACTGAAGAAAGAGTCCATCATGAAAGTAAGTTTGAAATGGCTGAGCGAGTACGTTGACGTGCCGGGCGATTTGAAGGCGTTCTGCGACCGCCTCGACCTGACGGGCACCGGCGTCGAGGGCGTCGAGAAGACGGGCGACGCATTCGACCACATCGTCACCGCTCAAGTTATCGAAAAGAAGCCGCACCCCGATTCCGACCACATGTGGGTCTGCAAGGTCGATGTGGGCGACTGCAACGTGGGTGCCGACGGCGCGCCCGAGCCGCTGCAGATCGTGTGCGGCGCCCAGAACTTCAACGAGGGCGACCATATCGTCACGGCGATGATCGGCGCGGTGCTGCCCGGCGACTTCAAGATAAAGAAGTCCAAGCTGCGTGGCGTCGCGAGCTGCGGCATGAACTGCTCGCAGCGCGAGCTGGGGCTCGGCAACGACCATGACGGCATCATCATCCTGCCCGAAGACGCGCCGGTCGGCGTGCCGTTCGCGGACTACATGAAGATGTCCGACACGGTGCTCGATCTGGAAATCACGCCGAACCGCCCCGACTGCCTGTCCATGGTCGGCATGGCGCGCGAGGTGGGGGCCATGTACCGCACCGACGTCACGTTGCCGATTTACGAGCTCGAGGAAGACGCCGGCTTGCCGGGCGTCGACGAGCTGGCGACCGTGGAGGTCGAGGATCCCGACCGCTGCGCGCGTTACACGGCGCGCGTCATCAAGAACGTGAAGATCGGACCGAGCCCTGCATGGCTGGCCGAGCGCGTGACCGCGGCGGGCGCACGTTCCATCAACAACGTCGTCGATGTGACCAACTACATCTTGTTCCTGTACGGTCAGCCGCTGCATGCGTTCGACTACGACAAGATCGTGTCCGCGGACGGCAAGGCGCACGTCATCGTGCGCGCGGCTGCGGACGGCGAGAAGTTCACGACCCTCGACGGCGAGGAACGCGAGCTCACGAGCGACATGACCGTCATCGCCACGCCCGAGCGCGCCGTATGCCTCGCGGGCGTCATGGGCGGGCTCGACAGCGAGATCACCGACGAGTCGACCACGGTGCTGCTCGAGGCGGCGACGTTCGAGCATGGCCGCACGAGCCGCACGAGCCGCAACCTCGGCCTGATCAGCGAGTCGTCGATGCGCTACGAGCGCGGCGTGGACGACAATCCCATATTGGACTACTCGGCAGCTGCGGCCGCCTTGCTTGCAGAAGTTTCCGGCGGCTCCGTGTGCCCGGGCGTCATCGACGTGTACCCCGCGCCGACGTCTCCGATTCAGCTGCAGTTCCGCATCCCCCGCTTCTGCCAGATGATGGGAATCGAGATCCCGCGCGCCGATATCGTGGACATCCTCGAGCGCCTCGACTGCGAAGTGGCGGACACGGCCGATGCCGACGTTCTGGGCGTCGTCGCCCCGACGTGCCGCCCCGACCTCGAGCGCGAAATCGACTTGTACGAGGAGGTCCTGCGCCTGTGGGGCATGGACCTGGTCCCCGCGACGTTGCCCGCGAGCCCCGCTCGCGTCGGCGCGCTGACCGAGGCGCAGCTCCTGGCGCGCAAGGTTAACCGCACGATGACCGCATGCGGCCTGAACGAGACGACCACGTACTCGTTTGCCGAGCCGAACGAGATGGAGCGCCTGCGCATGTCGACCGAAGGCCTCGGCATGCCGGTCGAGTTGATCAACCCCATGAACGCCGAGCAGTCGATCATGCGCCAGTCCATCATTCCCGGGCTGCTTCGCTCGGTTGCCTACAACCAGTCCCATGGCGTCAAGAACGTTCAGCTGTACGAGACGGGCAAGGTGTTCTTCGCCCACGAGGGTCGCAAGAGCCCGAAGGAGAAGGAGAAGCTGGCGGGCGTTCTGGCCGGCGCCATGTTCGACCAGTCGTGGAACGCCGCCCCTGCGCCGTTCGATTTCTTCGATGGAAAGGGCGTCGTGGAGAGCCTCGCGCGCGAACTCGCCCTTCCCAAGGTGCGGTTCCGCGCCTTGTCCGAGGAAGATGCGCCTCATCTGCAGCCCGGAAGGGCCGCCGAGGTGCTCTCGGGCGGCACCGTCCTCGGCTGGGTGGGCGAGATTCCCCCGCTCGCCGTTGAGGCCTACGAAGCCGTAGCGCCCGTGGTCGCGTTCGAACTCGACATGGACGCCTTGCAGAAATCGAGCCGTCCCGCGCGCGACTACGTGGACGTTCCGATGTTCCCCGCCGTCGACATGGACCTGGCTTTCGTGGTCGACGAGGACGTCACGAACGAGCGAATGGTGCAATGCATGACGAGCGCCGGCGGAAAGCTGCTCGCCGACGTGCGCCTGTTCGACGTGTACCGCGACGAGAAGCGCGTCGGAGCGGGCAAGAAGTCCATGGCCTACGCGCTGACGTATCGCGCCGCCGACCGCACGCTCACGAGCGAAGAGGTCGAGAAGGCGCAGGCCAAGCTCGTCAAGAAGGTTTGCGCTGCAACTGGTGCCGAGGTACGAGGCTAACCTGTGATATTGTTAACCAACGATAACAATAGTTGGGAGCAAGGAGCGCAACATGAGCTATGACGGTTTGCCTACGCCCGGACGCAACGACGAGTGTTGGTGCGGGAGCGGCAAGAAATACAAGAAATGTCACTTGGACTTCGACGAGCGCCTCGAGGAACTTGCCGCGCAGGGTGCGGAGCTCCTCCCGCGCGACCTGCTCAAGGGGCCGATGGACATCGAGGGAATCAAGCGCAGCGCTGAAGTGAACGTCGGCGCGCTCGATTACGTCGCCGCCCACATCGGCCAGGGGACGACGACCGAGGAAATCGACAAGTGGGTGTACGATTACTGCATCGAGAACGACGCCGTTCCCGCCGACTTGAATTACGAAGGGTTTCCGAAGAGCGTGTGCACGTCGATCAACGAGGTGGTGTGCCACGGGATTCCGAGCGAAGACGACGTCTTGAAAGAGGGCGACATCGTCAACGTTGACATGTCGACGATCAAGGACGGGTACTTCAGCGACTCCTCGCGCATGTTCTGCATCGGAGAGGTCGATCCCGAATGGAAGCGGCTCGTCGACACGACGCGCGAAGCGGTCCAGGCGGGCCTTGCCGCCGTGAAGCCGTGGGGAAGGCTCGGTGACGTCTCGGCGGCCGTCAACAAGGTCGCGACCGATGCGGGCTTCACGGTCGTTCGCGAGTTCGGGGGCCATGGAATCGGCCTCGAATTCCACGAGGATCCATGGGTCGGTTTCAACGAGGAGGCCGGCACCGGTCCGGTTCTCGTTCCCGGGATGTGCTTCACGATCGAGCCTATGGTCAATATGGGAGCCCAGGAAATCGACATGTCCGATCCGAACGGCTGGACCGTCCGCACCGCCGACGGAAAGCCGACGGCCCAATGGGAGGTCCAGATCGTCGTGACCGACGACGGCTACGAGCTGATTTCCTGGTAGCAGCGCACGTTCGATGGGGTTCGCGAATCCGCTCACACCTCCGGCCGTTCTGGTCCTTGCGGGACTGATCGGCGCGGGTGCGGGCGGATTCGCTTGCTATTGGGCGTTTCGGTACGTGGCGGCCCATGGGGCGCAGGGCGCGTGGCCTCGGGTCCGGTTTCTCGTTTCGGGAGGAGCGTCGTGCCTTGCGCTCGCTGCGCTCGCATTCAGGTACGGGTTCTCGGTTCAGCTCCTTGAACTCGGGTGTTTCGCCGCGATTCTGCTGTCCTTGTCGCTCACGGACCTCGAGATGCGAATCATTCCCAACGAATGCCTCGCCCTTGCCGCGGCTGTGCGGTTGGCGTATTTGGCCGGCGGGTGCGCCTCGGGGGCCCTTGGCGCATCCGTCGTGTTCGACTGCCTCGTGGGTACTGTTGCCGTCGGGGCGTTCCTGCTTTTGTTCACGGGGGTCGTGAATCGGATGACGGGCACCGAGTCGATGGGCGGGGGCGACCTCAAGCTGTATTGCGTCGCGGCTCTGTATTTCGGATGGGCGCAAGGGCTTGCCGTCGTTGCCCTGTCGTGCCTCATCGCCCTCCTTGCGGCCGCCGTGCTCGCCTTGCGCGAGCGCCGCGTCGCTGCAGTTCGGGAAAGGGCGCTTCCCTTCGGGCCGTTCATTTCGGTTGCGTGCCTGGTCGTGATGCTCGCGGCGTGATGCCGCACGGTCGCCGTGCGCGATTGCTCGGGGGAGCGGTCGCCGAGACGCGATTTTCGGGACGAGGTTGCCGGGACGTGATTGCCGGGATGCGATTGCCCCTGTCAAAGGGCTATTTCAGCCCCATGGGCAGAATTCCGAAAATAATACGAACAAATGTACTATTCTGTGCTATAATCCACTCCAATACATCGGAGCAAGCGCCGCCCTCGCGCGTTAAGGGGTTCCGGCGGTCCAATGCGTTTGCGTGCGCAACTCTACGCTTGCGGTATTCCAAGGTCATAACGAATGAAGGAGGAACCCATGGGGTCTATAGAGTTGTGCGCAATCGCCGACATCCGCACGTTGGTGTCGAGGGCTTACGAAATCGACGAGCCGATCGTCGTGTCGGATTCGGATGACGACTGCCTTGTCGTCATGAAGCCGTCGGTGTTCGAGCGCATCCTGTTCGACAGCGATTTGCTCAATTGGGAGAATCGCGAGTCCATGCGCTTCTAGCAGGCGACCTCAAAGGGATGGCGGGCGGGCTTGGTCTTCATATCGGAATTACGACGTGTGCGCTTGTAAAAGTCGGTTTATACCGTGAACGGCTTGCAAACGTTGGGGCGGTTTCTTACGATGATTATTCATCGAATTTGTGAATTGAGGCGAATAGCATGACCATTAAAGCTGGAGTTGTCGGAGCTGCCGGGTTTGCCGGCATCGAGGCTGTGCGGTTGATTCTCGGGCATCCCGAGTTCGAGTTGGCGGCTGCCACGTCGAACGAGTTGGCGGGAAAGCGCATTTCCGACGTTTACCCGAATTTCCACGGCGTAACCGAAATCGAGTTTTCCGCTCACGAAGACGCGCCGCTCGAGTCGTGCGACGTCGTCTTTCTCGCCGTTCCCCATACGGCGGCGATGGCGCAGGCCCCTGCGCTCGTCGAGAAGGGCGTTGCGGTCATCGACTTGTCGGCCGACTTCCGACTGAAGGATCCTGAAGTATACGAACAATGGTACAACGTGCCCCATACCGCCACCGATCTTCTGGAACAGGCCGCTTTTGGGCTGCCGGAGTTGTTCAGGGACGGGCTCGAGCAGCTTGCCGAGATGAGGAAGTCAGGTGCGGGCGTTCTCGTGGGATGCGCGGGCTGCTACCCGACGGCAACGTCCCTCGCGGCGGCACCCGCGCTTCGCGCGGGGCTTGCGGGTGCCGGCCCGATCGTCGCCGACGCCGTGTCGGGCGTCTCTGGGGCCGGCAAGAAGGCGACCGAGCGCACGCATTTTTGCTTTGCGGACGAGAACGTCGAAGCCTATGGCGTCGCGAGCCATCGTCATACGCCGGAGATCGAGCAAATCCTCGACATTCCGAACCGTCTCGTGTTCACGCCGCATCTCGCCCCGCTCGATCGTGGCTTGCTCTCGACGGTGACGATTCCCCTCGGCGAGCATATGCCCACGCAGTCCGAGCTCGACCAGCTCTACTGCGACTTCTATCGCGACGACGCGCTGGTGAGCGTTCTGACCGGCGGCGTTCAGCCGAAGACCGCTTCTGTCGCCGGAACGTGCCGGGCGCACGTTGCCGTTGTGTTAAACGAGCACGCTCGCGTCATCGTCGCGACGTGCGCTATCGATAATGTTGGGAAAGGGGCGGCAGGCCAGGCGGTCCAATGTGCGAACATCGTCTTCGGCCTTCCCGAGACGTGCGGTCTCGGCGCCGTTGCCATTCCGGCTTAAGCACAGATTGGGAGACTCTCGGATATGGGAAACGAAGGGGCACTTGAAATTGAACCGCTTGGCCTCGCCCGGCAGGAAGATTGCCTCGAAGGGCTGACGGTCGTTGAGGGCGGTGGCGTTTCGAGCGCGCGCGGTTTCCGCGCCGCCGGCGTGCATGCAGGATTCAGGGCGAATCCGAACCGCTTCGACCTGGCTCTCGTGGTCGCCGACGAGCCGTCGCCCTGCGCCGCCACGTTCACCCAGAACGTGTTCTGCGCGGCGCCGATCATCGTTTCCAGGGAGCATCTCGACGGGGTGTCGCACGGGCTCGCTCGCGTTCTCGTCGTGAACTCGGGCACCGCGAACGCGGCGACGGGCGATCGCGGCCTCGAGGACGCCCGCCGCACCGGCGCCATCGTCGGAGCAACAGTCGGGTGCCCCGAAACCGAAGTAATGGTGGCTTCGACGGGCGTTATCGGCGTCCACCTCAACATGGAGACGTTCGAGACGGGGGTCCCCCTCGCCTATAAGGCCCTCTCGCGCGAGGGCGGCGCCGACGCGGCGCGCGCCATCATGACAACCGACACGCATCCGAAAGAGGCGGCGGTCTCGTTCTCCGGCGAGGAGATCGGCTACCCGGGCTGCACGTTCACCGTTGGCGGAATGGCCAAGGGCTCGGGCATGATCATGCCGAACATGGCTACCATGATCGCCTGCATCACGACCGACGCGCCCGTTACCTCTGACATCTTGCACGAAACGCTGTCACGTGTGGTCTCGAGAACGTTCAACAAGGTGACGGTCGACTCCGACACGTCGACGAACGACTGCTGCTACCTTTTCGCAAGCGGCGCCGCTTCGAACGGGGCCGAGCCGTTCGCCCGGGGCTCCCGCGCGCTCGATGTGTTCGAACGCGCGCTCTACGCGGTTTGCCGGACCATTGCCCGCGACATGGCTGCGGACGGCGAAGGGGCGACGCGCCTGATAACGGTCCGCGTTTCCGGAGCGCAAGACGATCGCGACGCGGATCTCGCCGCACGCACCGTTGCGAACTCGCCGCTCGTCAAGACGGCTGTTTTCGGGCACGATGCGAACTGGGGCAGAATCGCTGCAGCGCTCGGCCGCTCGGGTGCCCGTTTCAGCCAAGCCGACGTTTCCATCGACATGATGGGCATGCCGGTCTTGCGCAAGGGCCTCCCCGTGCCTTTCGACGAAGAGGAGGCCTTGCGACGATTCGAGCGTCCAGAGATCGATATCGAGGTCGACCTGGGCGCAGGAGCATCGTCAACCACACTTTGGACGTGCGATTTCTCGCACGAGTACATAACGATTAACGGAGATTACCGAACATGAAGTTTTCGAAGGACACGCGCCCTAACGGCGTAACCGATAAAGAGACCGCCCAGATGCTTGCCGAGGCATTGCCTTGGATCAAGAACATTACGGGAAAGACGGTCGTGATCAAGTACGGCGGAGCCGCCATGGTCGACGCCGAGCTCCGCGCCGACGTCATGAGCGACATCATGTTGCTGAAGCTGGTGGGAGTGAACCCCATCATCGTCCACGGCGGTGGCAAGGACATCACGAAGGCCATGGACCAAGCGGGCCTGCCGGTCGAATTCAAGGACGGCCAGCGCGTCACGACCGAAGAAGGAATGGACATCGTGCGCACGATCCTGGCGGGCAAGGTCAACCAGGAGCTCGTACGCGCCCTCAACGAGCACGGCAACGTGGCGGTGGGGGTCAACGGAATCGACGGCGGCACGATCATCGCCGAGCCGGCTTCGCCCGAGCTCGGACGCGTCGGGCGCATCAAGCGCATAAACGATTCGCTGCTCCAAGACCTCATCGACGCCGACTACATTCCGGTCATCGCCACGGTCGCCATCGGCAACGACGGCGGGTATTGCAACGTCAACGCGGACGTCGTGGCCGGCGAGATCGCCGCGGCCACGGGCGCGACGAAGATCATGTTCCTGACGGACGTTGACGGCCTCTACCTCGACTTCGATGACAAGGACACGCTTATCTCCCAGCTCTCGGCCGACGAGGCTCGCGATCTCATCGCCGGCGGCACGCTGTCGTCCGGCATGATTCCGAAGCTTCGGTCTGCCATACGCGCCATCGAAGGGGGAGTCGGTAGCGCCTACATCGTCAACGGGACCATTCCCCATGCCATCCTCCTCGAGATGCTCACGGTCAGCGGCGTGGGAACGGCCGTGTACGCGGAGTCCGAGGACGCTTCGAACCCGAATGCCACGCTGGGCAATTTCGCCAGAAAACTACTCGAGAACAAATAGGGGTAGGTGAATAGCATGACTCTCGAACAACAACGTCAGCTCGAAGACGCCTATATCATGCATACGTTCGGGCGCAAGCCGGTCGAGCTCGTGTCCGGTTGCGGCATGCGCGTGACCGACGACGCGGGCCGCGAGTATCTCGATTTCATCGGCGGCATCGGCGTCATAAGCCTCGGGCATTGCCATCCCGCGCTCGTGGAGGCGCTGTCGAACCAGGCATCCCGCCTCATGCACGTGAGCAACTATTACTACATCGAAGGGCGGGGAGAGCTCGCGAAGAAGCTTTCCGACCTGCTTAACGAGGCGGCGCCCGAGGCGCAGCGCAAACAGTGGCAGACGTTCTTCGCGAACTCTGGTGCAGAGGCGAACGAATGCGCAATCAAGCTCGCGCGCCTTTATGCGCGTCGAAAGGCCGAGTCGCGCGGGGAGGCCCGCTTCCCCCGGCTCATCGTCACGCTCGAGCGGAGCTTCCACGGCCGCACGCTGGCCACGCTCGCGGCGACGGCGCAACCGGTCAAGCAAGAGGCCTTCCAGCCCCTTCCCGACGGGTTCGTCGCAGTTGCCCCCAATGACGTGGACGCGCTCAAGCGGCTTTTCGCCGACAGGGGCGATGAGATCTGCGCCATGCTTGTGGAAACCGTCCAGGGCGAGTGCGGAGTGTATCCCTGCAGCGAGGAGTTCCTGCAGACCGCACGCGACTTGTGCACGGAGCACGAGGCCCTGCTCATGCTCGACGAGGTGCAATGCGGCATGTATCGTTGCGGGACTTATCCGTATGCCTTCCAGCATTTCGGAATCATGCCCGACGTCGTGACCATGGCGAAGGGCATAGGCGGCGGCATGCCCATGGGAGCCTGCTCGGCTGCGGCCGAGGTCGCCGCCGTGTTCGAGCCCGGCATTCACGGGTCGACGTTCGGCGGCAGCAACCTCGCCATAACCGCCGCGAACACCGTCATCGACACCGTTGCCGCCGAAGGCATCGCCGAAAACGTGGAGTCGGTCGGAGCCTATCTGCGCGAGAGGCTCGCCGAACTGCCGAGCGTCGTGGAAACGCGCGGCCTTGGCCTGATGGTCGCCGTCGACCTGCTCGACGAATGCGACGCGCATGCGATAACGATAGCGGCGCTCGATGCCGGTTTGCTGCTCAACTCGACGGGGCCGCATACCCTGCGCTTCCTGCCCCCGCTCGTCTGCACCCGTGAAGATGTGGACGAGCTGGTCGAAAGGCTTGCTACGCTGCTGTAGAATAACGTCGGTTTCTTTGCCGTGATAAAGCGCGGTTAGATGTAACAGGAGGAAAAACATGACTGAAAAAGAGAAGGTCGTACTCGCGTATTCCGGCGGCCTCGATACTTCGATCTGCATCAAGTGGCTCATGGACGAGCACAATCTTGACGTCATCGCGGTGATCGGCGAGGTCGGCCAGGAGCATGAAGGTCTCGAGGCCATTCGCCAGAAGGCCCTGCGCACCGGCGCAATCGAGGCATACGTCGTCGACATGCGCGAGGAGTTCGTT
>ODAI013827752.1_pt1 | contig 16834 bp, 18 predicted proteins | sample 1539321 | NCBI WGS metagenome assembly ODAI01 (sample SAMN02144231, study PRJEB22623) | gut metagenome | biome: sheep rumen | host: Ovis aries | place: New Zealand | reverse complement strand
GACTATAGGGCTCGAACCTATGACCCTCTGCTTGTAAGGCAGATGCTCTCCCAGCTGAGCTAAACCCCCACCTTTTTTCGTCAGGCTTGTTCGGTACTGCCCTGACGACGATATTAATTATAGCACACCTTTTTCGGTTTGTCAAGCGTTTTTTGAAAATTTTTTCGGATTTTTTTGCAAGAATCTGGAAAAAGGCTATTCTGCGCAGTCTGCGGCTGAAAAAAATTTTTCAGCCGACTATATCCTTATCAAAAAAACGCAGGACCTCCATTTTAAGCGAGCGGTTTTCAGGCTCAGACAGCTCCGGATCAGCCGCAAGAAGCTCTCCCGCACAGCGCTGTGCCTTACTCATAAGCTCCATATTACACGCTATATCAGCGATTTTCAGCGGCGGAAGTCCGTGCTGCGCGCTGCCGAAGAAGTCTCCGGGGCCGCGCATTTTCAGATCCTCCTCCGAAATCTTAAAGCCGTCAGTCGTCGAGGACATGATCTTCATACGCTTCACGCATTCATCCGAGGTGTTGTCGGTGATGAGGATGCAGGAGCTCTCATGCTCCCCCCTGCCGACCCTTCCGCGAAGCTGATGAAGCTGGGAAAGCCCGAATCTTTCGGCATTTTCAATGACCATTACCGCCGCGTTCGGAACGTCCACCCCGACCTCAACAACAGTCGTGCAGATAAGGACCTGTATCTCACCGCTATGGAATTTCTTCATTGTCATGTCCTTCTCGGCAGCACTCATTTTTCCATGCAGCAAAGCGGTCGTATACCCCCTGAGATCGCCCTTTGCAGCATTCTCGGCATAGGTCTTTACCGCAAAAAGCTCGCTCTCGCTCTCCTCTATCATCGGGCAGACCACATAAGCCTGCCTGCCCTCGTCGAGAGCCTTCCGCACAAATCCAAACGCCCGGCCGCGCAGCTTTCCCGTAACAGCGTAGGTCTTTACAGGCTGCCTGCCCTTCGGAAGCTGCGTGATCGCCGATATATCGAGATCTCCGTAGATTATCAGAGCGAGCGTTCTCGGGATCGGGGTAGCGGACATTACAAGCTTGTGCGGAGAGTCGCCCTTTTCCGCAAGAGCCGCTCGCTGGGCAACACCGAAACGGTGCTGCTCATCTGTAATGACGAGGGCAAGTGAAGCATATGTGACATCCTTCTGGATTATCGCGTGTGTGCCAACAATTACGTTTATCTCGCCGGAGGCTATTTTTTCGCGTACCTCAGCCTTTTTTCTGGCAGTCATTGAGCCTGTCAGCAGGCATACCTTCACGCCTGACGGTTCGAGGAATTCCGAAAGTGTCCTGAAATGCTGTGACGCAAGTATCTCAGTCGGTGCCATTAGTGCGGACTGGCAGCCATTCTTTGCCGTAAAATAACACGCTGCGGCTGCTACGGCTGTCTTTCCGCTGCCGACATCCCCCTGTAAAAGCCTGTTCATCGGGACGCTTCGGCAAAGGTCAGCAGTTATTTCGGCTATCGCCTTTTTCTGGTCATCTGTCAGTTCAAACGGCAGACTATCCATGAAATCCGTAATGCTGACCGTGCCATTCATACGGTAGGCATTCTCCTTGCGCGAGCGATTCTTCATCAATGACATACCAAGCTGCAATTTCAGCAATTCGTCGAAGGCAAGCCTTTTCCGGGCAGTCTCCGCCGCCGCATCGCTCTCCGGGAAGTGTATATTCTCCAGCGCCCAGTCAAGCGGACAGAGCCCATACTCCGAGACTATCCTGCCGGGCAGATTCTCGAACGGCTTCTGCCTCATGATATCAAGAGCCTGCCTCATATTCGTCCTGACCATATTCGCGGAAAGTCCCTGTGTAAGGGGATAGACCGGCTGTATGAGGACTTTTTCATCTGCGCTGATATATACCGGAGCGCTTATCTCCTTACGCAGGAAATTGCCGCTGACCTTGCCGTACATATAATATGTGCCGCCCTCCTTGAGCGCGTTGAAGCCGTAGACGTTGTTGTATACGACGATGAGGATATCGTCGATGCCGTCAGTCGCGGCAGCCTTGCAGATGACCATGCCTCCGCGTATCCTCTGGGGCGGCAATTTGCGGAATACAGTGAGCTTCAGGACGTTATAGCCCCCGAGCACTGCCTGACACACGGGGACATGAGCGCGGAAGTCGAGATAAGTCCTCGGAATGTGGTATATCAGCTCATAAGGCGTGGTTATGCCAAGCTTGCGGTACTTTTCGCCCCGTGCCTTCCCCACGCCTTTAAGGTATTCGATATCTGTGAAAAGATCAGCCGACATAGACTTGCCTCCTCCTTAAAAAGGAAATCTCCCATTGAAAACAATGGGAGCGTTCTTCATTCCTCAATAGTTACAGAGACCTTGAGGTCCTTCTTGGCAGCGCCGGCGCGCATGATAGTACGCAGTGCCTTTGCTATCCTGCCCTGCTTACCTATAACTCTTCCCATATCATCGGGAGCTACGGTAAGATGGAATACAATGACACCCTCCTCGTCGGGAGCGTCCTCAGTTATCTTAATAGCGGTCTTGTCCTCGACAAGCCCTGCTGCAATTGCATAAAGCAGATCTTTCATATTTACCTCCATTCAGCTCTCCGGAGCAGAGGCAGAGACTTAGTCTCTCCTCCTCCGTAAAAGCTGTTCTCAGAGAACTCCTTCCTTCTTGAGAAGCTCCTTAACAGTATCAGTGGGCTGAGCGCCCTTTGCGATCCAGTCCTTAGCCTTATCAGCGTCGATCTTTACAACAGAGGGCTCCTTTGTGGGATCGTAGTAACCGATCTCCTCAACGAATCTTCCGTCTCTGGGGTATCTGGAATCAGCAACAACTACACGATAGAAAGGTGCCTTCTTAGCGCCCATTCTTCTGAGTCTGATCTTTACTGCCATTTGTATTCACCTCCGTATAACTATTTATTGTATCTCAATGCGGGATCCCGCAGTGATAGCTGTTATGAATGCCGTTCGTCGTAAGCTCTTGAAAGTCCCATGAGAGCAATGCTCACAAACAGCAGTACGACTGATATCACCTTTGAAGCCTTGCCGCTGCCGGTAAGTTGTTTGAACTTTTCAGTCTGGCAGGCTATTATCAGAGTAACGATGCCCGATATGAATATAAGCAGGCCGACGAACGATTTATAATGGTAGGGTTTTCTATACCTTCTCATCAACGCACAGTCTATGTTATATAAAATATCCATACCCATCAGAACGGGAGTGATCCTCCGCCCTTGCCCGACATTTTGTCGAAGTTCATTCCGGCGAGGTTCTTTCGTGCCTTCCTGAGCGACATCTTGCCGTTCTTGCCGGTGAACTGCTTCATCATGGACTGCATCTGCTCGAACTGTTTGAGCAGTCTGTTTACATCCTCTACCCTTGTGCCCGAGCCCTTTGCGATACGTTTTTTGCGGGACGGATTGATTATCGAGGGCTTGGCTCTTTCAGCCTTGGTCATCGAGGTTATGATCGCCTCGACCCTGAGTATCTGGTTCTCGTCAATATCGGCATCCTTGATCTTGTCACCCACGCCGGGGAGCATTCCGAGTATATTCCGCATAGAGCCGAGCTTTCTTATCTGCTTCATCTGGTCAAGGAGGTCGTCCATATCGAACTTGTTCTCCTTGAACTTCTTGGTAAGCTTTTCGGCTTCCTTCTGGGACATAACGCTCTCAGCCTTCTCGATGAGGGTAAGAACATCGCCCATTCCGAGTATTCTTGAAGCCATTCTCTCCGGGTGGAACTGCTCGAAATCATCGAGCTTTTCGCCCATACCGACGAATTTTATCGGCTTACCTGTGACTGCAAGTACGGACAGTGCCGCACCGCCTCTTGTATCTGAATCGAGCTTCGACATAAGCACGCTCGTTATGCCAATAGCATCATCGAAAGCCTTAGCGACGTTTACAGCGTCCTGACCGGTCATAGCGTCGACAACGAGCATGATCTCATCAGGCTGAGTGACCTCCTTGATATCGACAAGCTCCTGCATGAGAGCCTCGTCGATGTGGAGACGTCCGGCTGTATCTATAATAAGAATGTCGTGACCGTAATCCTTCGCATAGGCAAGGGCGTTCTTCGCAATGACAACAGGATTCTCCTGTCCCATTTCAAAGACCTTTACGTCAGCCTTGTGACCGACTACCTGAAGCTGGTTTATAGCGGCAGGGCGGTAGATATCGCAGGCTGCGAGCAGCGGGCGGTGTCCCTCTTTTTTCAGCAGCTTTGCAAGCTTTGCGGAGTGTGTGGTCTTACCGGAGCCCTGAAGTCCGCACATCATGATGACCGTAGGCGGCTTTGAGGCAAAATTGATGCGGGCATTGCTGTTGCCCATAAGGGAGCAGAGCTCCTCATTTACTATCTTAATTACCTGCTGAGCGGGAGTAAGGCTTGCAAGCACTTCCTCGCCGACTGCACGCTCCGTAACGCTCTTTACAAAGTCCTTTACGACCTTATAGCTTACGTCAGCCTCCAGCAGAGCCAGACGCACCTCACGCATTGCGTCCTTTACATCGCTCTCGGTGAGCTTTCCTCTCGATTTGAGCTTCCTGAATACGTTGTTAAGTTTTTCGGAAAGTCCTTCAAACGCCATAAGTCAGCCTCCTTAAGCCGAATTTCAATGTCAGAGCAGCTCCTTCATAGCAGCTGCTTCGCCGAGTATATTATTCCGCAGTATAACGTTATCTATGTCAGCCGCGGCAGTTTCTATCCTGCCGATACACGAGCGCATATCCTTTAGTCTCTGCGCAAATCCGAGCTTTTCCTCATAGTCCGCGAGAATAGCCTCCGTGCGCTTGATAAGGCTCATTACAGCCTGTCTTGTGATACCGAGGGGAGCGCTTATCTCCGCGAGTGAAAGATCCTCGCAGTAATACATTTCCATGACGCTGCGCTGGTGCTCAGTGAGAAGGTCACCGTAACAGTCCAGGAGCATGACAAATCTGAGTTCTTTAGCCATATAGCGCACCTCACGCGGGTGTAATGCAAATTCACTTTACACATTGTAACACATATCTTTCCGTTTGTCAATACCCTTTCCGGAAATATTTTTATATACGCGGAGCACTGAGCATATATAAAATTTTCGCATATATAAAAATTTTCGCGTAGGTCTTGTAAAAATACGGAGAGTGTGCTATAATGATACTGACCGCCTTGCGGAGACTGAAATCCACCCGCAAGCCCATAAAGGAGTGTGATATTATGGTCACTGTTGAAAATCATATCGGCAAGATATCTGTCTCGGAGGGCTATCTCATACAGCTCGTCAAGCATACTGTCACCGGCTGCTTCGGAGTTGCAGACGTCTGCAGCGTGAATACCCTTCACTCCGCGCTCTCTGCCATTACCTTCGGCAAGGCTTTCAGACAGCAGCGCGGCGTCGCTGTCCGCTCTGACAAGGACGGCGGACTTATCATCGACCTGCATATCAAGGTCTCTTACGGCACCAACATCAATGCCGCTGTCAGCAGCATCATCCACAAGGTGAGCTTCACCGTCGAGGAGTCTGCCGGCATCGAGGTGCACAAGGTCAATGTCTTTGTTGATGATATGAACGCCTGACGGCTGATTATTTAGAATAAAAATGGAGGACTTACTGTGATAAACGGTTCTATGCTCAGAGACGGTATCATTTCCGCCGCTGTCACTATCAATAACAGAAAGCGCGAGGTCGACGAGCTCAACGTGTACCCCGTCCCCGACGGCGATACCGGCACTAATATGTCAATGACGATAGGAAACTCTATCGCCGAGCTGAGAAGGCTTCCCGACAACGCTACCGCTGCCGAAGTCTCGGCTAAGGCTGCTTCGGCTTTTCTCAGAGGTGCAAGGGGAAACTCCGGCGTTATCCTTTCACTTATTTTCAGAGGTATCTCTAAGGGTCTGAAGGGATGTACAGAGGCTTCACCCGATAACTTCGCCGAGGCTTTGCAGCTCGGCGTTGATGCTGCTTACAAGGCTGTCATGAAGCCCGTAGAGGGTACTATCCTGACCGTTGTTAAAGCTGCTGCAGCTAAAGCACGCGAGATATCCGCCGAGACAAGTGATGATGTCGTGTTCTGGGAGGAGGTCTGCAATGAGGCGGAAGCCGTTCTCGCACAGACCACCGAAATGCTCCCGCAGCTCAAGAAAGCAGGCGTTGTTGATGCCGGCGGAAAGGGCCTTACGATAATCTTCCGCGCAATGCTCGATGTATTCAAGGGCGGAACGATTGCTGAACCCGATTCGCCGCAGACTCTGACCGATGCCTCAGTTGATTCGTTCAGGACTGCTGTCAGTGAGTATGACGATGAGATAAACTATACCTACTGCACCGAGTTCATGGTCGAGAAGAAGGAAAACTGTCCCGATGTGTTCATGCTCAGGGCTTTCCTCGAAACTATCGGCGACTGTGTTGTGGTAGTTGACGACGAGAATATCATCAAGGTCCACGTCCATACCGACAACCCCGGAAATGCCCTCCAGAAAGCTCTCGAATTCGGTCACTTCATCAACGACCCGCGTCCGAAGATAGAGAATATGCGTATCCAGCACGAAAACAAGGTAAAGGAAGCTAAGGCTGCCGAAGAGGGCTACTCCCCTGCCGAGCCGGAGAAGGAATTCGGCTTTGTCGCCGTTGCAGCCGGCCACGGTCTTGAAGCTATGTTCACAGACCTCGGCGTTGATGTCGTTGTGAAGGGCGGTCAGACAATGAATCCCTCAACTGACGATATCCTCCGCGCTATCCTCCAGACTCCTGCGAATACCGTATTCGTTCTTCCCAATAACAAAAATATAATCATGGCTGCCGAGCAGGCTGTCAAGCTCACCGACCGCAAGGTCTGTGTCCTCCAGACAAGAACTATACCCCAGGGTATAGCTGCTATGCTTGCATTTGACGAATCACTCAGCCTCTCCGACAACCGTCTGAATATGACAAAAGCTCTCGAAAAGGTCTCCACTGGTCTTGTTACATTTGCCGCACGCGACTCTGAATTCGAGGGGCATCCTATCAAGGAAGGAGAGATCCTCGCTCTTGACAACGGCAAGCTCGCCTTCACCGAGCGCGATATCAACAAGGCTGCCTACAAGCTTACAAAGAAGCTCGCTAAGGGCGAATCAGCAAGCTATGTCACGCTGATACACGGCAGGGATGTCACCTCCGAGAACGCTGAGGAGCTCCAGAAGTTCATGCAGACAAAATTCGGCGACAGGCTCGAGGTAATGCTCGTAAACGGCGGCCAGCCGGTCTACTACTACATAATCTCTGTTGAATAAAAACAAGGGGGCAGTCATGGACTGTCCCCTTTAATATTACTCAGAAAGCCCACGGAGCCAGATCTCCGTGGGCTTTTCTTTTTAGCTGTTCAGAGCCTTTTCAAGCCATACGCTTGCGATATCAAGTGCCTCGTAAAGTCCGCACTCACGCTCGGTATTCTTGACGAACGCCTTTATCGGGTTCGGCTCGTTGGTGTCCATAAGCACTACTCTCACCTTTGAGGTCACCTTCTCGCCGCCCTCATCCTTAGTGGAGATTATCTGTATAAATATCACATACGGGTCAGCCATATAACCATAATAGAGCTGATTTCCGCTCCTGACAAGCGGATAGCCCTTGTACATACTGAATTTTTCGCTCATCATTTTCCTCCTTCAGTTATTTGATCTCTGTGAATTCCTCTCCTGTCGATATCTTCCTTATGTTCTCGATAAGAGCCTCTGTGTTGGCCTTGCTGCATATTGCCTGGCTCTTTCCGTCAACGACCGCAAGACACTTCATTACAGAATATTCATAAAATTCGTACTTGGTTGTCGTGCCGAGCAGTGCATCCTTCACCACTACCGCTGCGATCGGTTCGCCCTGCGGCTCTGCATCTGCCGGAGGAAGCTCCTCCGCGTGAAGATTGATAAGGAACGAATAGAACTGTCTGTAGCGCTCTGAATCAAATTCCTCGCCGTTCCTCATTACAAGTGCATCATTGGTTTTTGCCTCGTTGGTCTTTATGCTGCTGTCTCTCATGGAGATAGTGAAGCTCTCGGTCATATCGCCTGATGTCGCAGTAAGCTCACTGACGTTCCATACGAATGAGGAGAACAGGAGCTGCGATGCAAGATCGTCCGGCATGACAGTTGCCCAGCGTGCTTCCTCTGTGGTCACTGTAAAGATGATGTTCGCGTCCTTGAACATAACGTCAGACTTCTTGACGCCATCGACCGTATAAGGCTTGCTCATGAGCAGAACATACTCATTTCCGTCATCGCACTTCATCGTCACCGTACAGAACGGGTCACTCAGACCTGCATCCTCGATGTCCTTTTCCGTACAGTGTACGCTTTTGACCGATTCAGCCGTAAGTCCGAACATACCGTTGGTTATCTCCGAAGATGCCTCGACCTTGAGGAAGGTCTCAACAGGCTCCTTCATAACATGGGTCGCGGAACTTCCTCCGGCATTGTCGACATCGTTGTTATCACCGTAGACAAGGTATATGTCATAGTCGATATCCTTGCGCTCTATCCTGACAGAATCAACTATCGGGTAGTTCTCCGCAGGAGGCTCGCTGAGCATGGTGAGCTCGATGTAATCCTCCAGCGGCTTTTTGTAGTAGTTTGCGCTGCTGTTGAATATGGTGAAGACGGTATCACTACCTTCGGCTCGGACATAGGTCTGGTTTGCTACCGGCGCAATAGTTCCGATATAAAGCCTCCGCTCGGTTCCGGAGCCATACTCGACATCGACTGTGACTGCCGTGCTGCCAAGTCCGAATTTCTCGAAATCCGTGCAGTTTTCCTCTATTATGGAAGCAGATGTAAGTCCGTCAGCCGTGTTTACAAGAGTTCTGACCACTGAATCCTTGAGCTTTATATCCTCATAACCCTTGAGAGTATACTCCGCATCGGCTGTATACTCAGCATCGTTGGTCATAACGACCTCCAGCTCGCCGAACTCGTTTTTCACCTTTACATTCTTTATAAGTCCGTGATAGTGGTCCTCTTCAAGAGTATGCGTACCGGGTGCCTTGTCGCCGTCCTCAATGAGTACAAGGTCAGCCCCCGGAGTGGTCTCCTCATCGGTTACAGACTCAGAGGATGTATCATCAGACTTGTCTGTGACTTTCAGTGCAATAAGACCTCCTCCCAGCACGACTGCTGCCGCGCCGAGAGCTATAAGTCCCTTCATCTCTTTTTTCATCGGTTCTTTCTCCTTAACAGTATCACAAGACCTATAACTGCAACAATTGCAGGTATCACAAATATTACTGCTATCTTGATCGTCTTGTCCTGCTCGGATGTGGGGGCGATGACTGCCTGCTGGAGCGCCTTGTCGGGAATAACGACTGTATCTGTCTCCTTGCCGGTCATTGTGTTTATCGCGTTGAGCAGAATTGTTGCGTTGTTGTAAAGGTTAGTCTGGGTGAGGAAGCTCTTGAAGGTGAATCCACCGCTTCCGAGGACCATCACGCGGCTTTCTACCATGCGGAAGTCATCGAGCTTTGTGCCTATCTGCTTGCTCTTTCTGGAAACAAGGCCTATGCTCTTGACACTCGGGTCATCGTCCTGTTCGTTGGTGATTATATCAACGTTGAATGCGGAGTTGTAGGTCTGGAACACCTCACTGACCTGCGCCTCGCTGTTCTTGTTGAGGTCAATTACTTCCTGAGCGGCATATACCGCGAATACGAGCGAACCGCCCGATACCTTCTCGCCGGCTTCGTCTGTGTCAGCCTGCTGAGCCTGGATTATATAGGGGTTGTTGCTCATTGACTTCTGCTGATCGACGAGCACCTTTCCGTCATTGAGACCAATGCTCCAGTCAGCAAGGAAGTCCGTGATATTGGGGGTATTCGAGGTCTGGGGGTCTGCGAAAAAGAGCAGGTCCCTGCTGTACTCACCGTCGTTGTACAGGAAGTCGTTCAGCTTTTTGATGACCGCCTCGTCAAAATCAACTGCGGGCATCGGGATAACTACCATATCATATTTCTCAGTGTCAAGCTCATCATTGACAAGGTCAACATCTGTACAGAAATAGCCGTTCTTGGAGAGCAGCTCATCACGCAGCGCTGCCACTGATTCGTCATAGGTGCCGGAGTAGGAATTGTAGATCGGGACACCGTTTGCGGTTGAAGCAAATGCAACATTGATCGGGTGAGCATCGGTGACGTTCATGATCTCAGAGGTTATCCTGCTCTCGCCGGCAAATGAAAGGCTTATGCCGGTGGGGTCTGTGAAGTCGGGGACTATCATGCCGCTTACACTGTTGCTGTCGATGACTCTTACCCTGTCTCCGCAGGCAATGACTATGCTCTGATTGGTTATTTCCGAACCGTAGGAATCGCTGTACTTCTTAACAGCGGTCGGGTCCTTGTCGAGGTCAACGTACTTCACGCTGATGCTGCCGCTGCCCTGATTTGCATACATCTCGTACTTTTCAAGGAGTATCGGTATCATGTCGAAGGGACAGTCTACCTCAGTATCAGTGCCGTAGTACATCTGGTAATAGTACCTCATGGCGTATTCAACGTTCTTTGCAATGTTCTCGAAGTCTGCCTTAGGGCAGGTGACAACGATATCAACATCCTTGTCGAGCTTATCCTTGAGATAATCGACAGTCTCATCACTGAGCTCATATCTCTTGTCAGCCGTGAGATCAAGCTTGAGCGGCATCCTCTTTACCATATATGATGCCATGATGTTTATGATAACAACTATCGCCACAACAAGCGCGATAGTAATGAGCGACATTGAGCCGTACTTTACCTTTTTGAGCCCGCCGGACGGTGATGCCTTCTCAGCGCTCACCTGCTCCTTTGAAGCTTCTTCTATTTCGTTTTTCTTCATCTGTTAGGTACCTTCCTTTCTGCAAGAATCAGCTCCAGCGGCGCTTCTCAAGAACTCTTACAGTGAAAAAGTTGAAGAGAAATGCTGTGCTGAGGTAGAAGAGCACGCTTGTCAGATTGAAAACGCCTCGTGTGAATTCGATATATCTTGTGTAGAACGAAAGCTCTGTCACCATGTTGTAGAGCCACTGCCAGCTTATCCTGTCCGCAAACGAATCAAAGAGATACAGGAAAAACAGTACAGCCATTGAAAATACCGCTGCGGTCATCTGGTTCTCTGTAAGCGAGGAAATGAACACGCCTACCGCGATGAAAGCCGCTCCGAGAAGAAGCATCGCAAAGTAGTTGCCGAGCAGTGTCGCCCATACTATATCTCCGAGATAGCCGAGTATAACTGCGTATACAAAGGTTATGCTCTCCGCGATGATATATATGGTAAAGGCTGCGAAGTACTTGCCGAGAACTATCTCCCAGAGGCCGACCGGTGCTGTAAGGAGTCCCTGATCGGTGCGGTTCTTCTTTTCTTCGCTGAGCAGTCTCATGGTGAGTATCGGGATCAGGAACAGGACTATCCTGAACATATCCCTGAAAAGCGGTGAAATATCAGAGTACCCTGACTGTATCACCTCATTGTAGAAGTAGTATCCGGAAAAGATATAGAATACTGCAAGAAATACATAAGCCAGTCCGGACGTAAAGAATGCGCCCATTTCACGCCTGTATATCGCGCCCATTACTGATCTCCTCCTTTCTCATCACTGCCGGTATCCTCAGCTTCCTCAGCACCGTCAGATCCTTCGTCATTGATAACAATGTCTATTCTGGGGCGCTTGCTCTCATCCTTCTTATTCTCCTCAGCAGAGGGCTGTTCGCCCATTGTGATCTTGAGGAAGATGTCCTCGAGCGTAAGATCTGAAAGCTGAAGCATGAGTATATTCCAGCCCTTGTCCCGGCACAGTTCATTGATAGCACGGCGGACGTCTGTCTTGCCGTCAGTCTCGACGTCGAAGTCGTAAATGCCATTTTCCCGCTCCATATCAGCGCGGACGTACTTTATTCCGGGTATCGCACGGACAGCATCGGCAATGAGATTCTTGTCCGAGACAGTATGTGTCGGTCCCTCAATGCGAAGGGTCATCTTGTGCTCGTTGGTGATGCTCCTTGCGATCTGGTCGGCAGTACCGTCAGCTGCAACAACGCCCTTGTTGATAATGATTATCCTGTCGCATACAGCCTGTATCTCAGGAAGGATGTGCGAGGAAAGTATTACCGTGTGGCGCTTGCCGAGCTTCTTTATCAGCGTTCTTATCTCGATTATCTGGTTAGGGTCAAGGCCTACGGTCGGCTCGTCGAGTATGAGCACGGGCGGGTTATTGATAAGCGCCTGTGCAAGGCCTACTCTCTGGCGGTAGCCCTTGGAGAGGTTCTTGATGAGCCTTGTGCGGACGTGGCTGATCTTGCAAAGATCGCAGACATCCTTCAGGTGAGCCTTGCGCGGGAGCTTGCATCTTTTGAGGTCGAAGACAAAGTTGAGGTAGCCGTCAACGGTCATATCAACGTAAAGCGGCGGTATTTCGGGCAGATAGCCGATGTTTGCCTTAGCCTTCTTGGGCTCCTCAAGGATATCGACGCCGTTTATTAGTATCTGTCCCGAGGTGGATGAGATATAGCCTGTGAGCATATTCATCGTGGTGGACTTACCTGCGCCGTTAGGTCCGAGGAAACCGAGTATCTCGCCTTTTTCGACCTTGAAGCTTATATCATTCACGGCGCGCTTGTCACCGTATCTTTTGGTCAGGTTTTTAACTTCTATCATCAGACAGCCTCCTTGTTTAGAAGTTAGAACTTAATTTTTACATAGCCATGTACTATATTAATGCTTTATTGTGAAAGCACAGTGAAAAGAATCTGAATTTTATATGTCAGCCGCGAGAGAAATGTCCTGCGCTATCTGAGCCCTGAGCTCATCAAGGGAGCCGAATCTTTTCTCCGGACGGATGAAGCTTCTGAAGCATACATCGACGTTTTTGCCGTAAAGGTCGCCGCTGTAGCCGATGATGTGAGTTTCCGCAAGAGGTCTGCGTACCCCCGCTATCGTTGGCTTTACTCCCACATTTGTGACCGACGGCAGCGTCCTCCCGCCGATATTTGTGACAGTGCTGTAAACACCGTAGCGCGGCACGAGCTGTCCCACGGAAAAGTCCTGATTTATCGTGGGAAAGTCGATAGTACGTCCGATATGATTGCCGTCCCTGACTTCCGCATTTATGAAGTAGTTAAACCCGAGCAGAGCGTTCGCAGAAGCGATATCTCCACTCATCAGGACCTCCCTTATACGGCTTGAAGAAACGATGCTCCCGCCGTATTCAACAGGACTTACCACCTCTACCTCAAACCCACAGCGTTTCCCGAGGTCAATGAGCTCCTTTGCTCCGCAGGAAGCATTTTTCCCAAACCTGAAATCATTTCCGCAGCACACATGAGCAGCTCTCATCTGACGGCACAGTATCTCCTCGGCAAATTCCTCTCCCGAAAGGCTGCAGAAGCTTTCAAACGGCGGGCTCACTACATCGTCCACGCCTAACAGCTCCCAGAGAAGTATCTCCTTTTCGGTCCTTGTGTAGATATAGCCCGAAGCGCCGCCCGCTTTCCTCAGGACGCACTCAGGCTCGAAGGTGAATACCGAAGCCGAAAGTCCGTTTTCACGCTGGGCAAGTGCCGCATCTATCACAGCCCTGTGCCCGAGATGAACGCCGTCAAAAAGCCCTAAAGCAACTGCTGTTCTTTTGTTTTCCATGCAGTCACCCTATATTCTTTCCGACACGCAGAACACCGTCCGCGCGGTCAGTCACGGCAGTACCGATGAACGCTCCGTCCGAGGCGTAGATACGGTAATTATCAGCCTCCGGACGAACTCCCCTGACCCTTGCAAGGTCAAGCTTCACGCCGCTGCGGTACATCCTTGTCTGAGCCTCGCCGAGCCTCAGCGCCGGGAATGCTGTGAACACCCTGTCAGCCGGAACTATAAGCTCCTCCAGCCTGCCCTCATCGCGGGCAAGCTGTATCTCCTCAATGGTATGGCACTCGTCAAGGACAAAGCCGCAGGACGATGTCCTCACCAGCGAGGTCATTATCCCTCCGCAGCCGAGCCTTTCGCCGATATCGTTTATGATAGTGCGGATATAGGTCCCCTTGCCGCAGCTTATGGTCAGTATTCCCTCACGGGAAGAACTGTCGTAGCTCTCCAGCACAAGCTCACTGACCTCTGCTTCACGCGGTTCACGCTCTACCTCGATGCCCTGACGCGCAAGGTCATACAGACGCTTTCCGTTCACCTGAACGGCTGAGTACATTGGCGGGAGCTGCATTATCCTTCCGGTAAACTCCGGAAGTACGGCAAGTATATCTCCTTCGCCGACCGGTCTGTTCGAGGTCCTGATCACCTCTCCCCAGACGTCCTGAGTGTCAGAGGTGCAGCCGAACCTGAATCCGGCACGGTAGCTCTTGGTATTGTCCGGCATTATATCGCAGGCTTTGGTGGCGTTCCCGACAAATACCGGCAGCACGCCGGTCGCCATTGGGTCGAGAGTACCTCCGTGGCCGAGTCTTTTCATTTGCAGTATGCCCCGCAGCTTCGCCACAACGTCGAATGAGGTGAAGTCCTGAGGCTTGTTCACGCAGAGTATGCCGTTCATTTTCCGAGTGCCCTTTCAACAGCTTCTATGAGCATTTTCTTCACGCTCTCCATATCGCCTGTGAGCGAGCAGCCCGCAGCCTTCGCGTGACCGCCGCCGCCGAGAGTTTTGCATATATCCGAAACGTTCACATCGTTAGCTGAACGGAACGAACACTTGAAATCATTCTCGCGCTCGCGGATGAAGATGCCCACCTCAGACTGCTCAAGCTGTATCGTAATGGGGGCAAAGCCCTCCAGTTCATCCATAGAAACTCCCATATCACGGGCAATGTCCTTAGTCACTGCTATGATATTGAGCTTACCGCCGAGATAGCTCTCCATGAGATCCGTGACCTTGCTTTCAAGGCGCATCCTTCCGGCTGATTTGACATCGAACATATAGCGGTTTATGCGTGCGAAATTTATATCGTAGCTCCGCATCATCTCCGCAGCTATCTCATGTGCGCGGGGAGTGGTGCATTCATACTTGAAGCAGCCTGAATCGGTCGAGATACCGGTATAAAGACAGGTCGCACAGTGCTTGGAGATATTCACTCCCATGAACTTCGCAAGGTCGTAGATGACCTCACAGGCGGCAGTTGCCTTTGCGTTCAGCAAAGTCCTCTCCGCATAGTCCATGTTTGAGACATGGTGGTCTATGCAGAGCTGTACCCTTCCGCCGTAGACATCACAGTATTTACCCATGAGCTTCGGGTCCGCGATATCGACAGCGATCACGGTCTGCGGCTCGAAGTCCTCGCCCGCACCTGCCGATGTTATGAAGTCATAGCGCGGCGAGGGAAACTCATCGTGGCAGATGACCCTGCTCCTTATGCCGAGCTCAGCAAGTATATCCTTCAGTCCGAAGCCGGAGCCTATACAGTCTCCGTCGGGATTCTGGTGAGTGATTATGACAGCGTCCCTGCATCCGCGGAGGAATTCCGCCGCTTCTTCAAAACCTATAAGCATATCACTCATCCTCCCCTGTGCCGAGCTCGCTGAGCTTGCGGCTTATCTCGGCGCTTCGCTCGATAGAGCTGTCTGCAATGAAGGTGAGCTCAGGTGACTTCCGCATCTTGAGCCTGTGAAAGAGCTCGCGGCGGATGAAGCCCTCGGCGCTTTTAAGCCCCTTGACGGACTCCTTCGCCCTTTCTATTCCTGAAAAGCTCGAAACATAGATCTTGCACGAGGACATATCCCCGGACAGATCCGTCCGCACTATCGTAAGCATCTTATCTATCCTCGGATCCTTCAGTTCACGGAGGATAGCAGTCATTTCTCTTTTTATATCCTCAGCCATACGGCTGTTCTTGAAATTTGGCATTATACTCCTTTCGTATACGCTCAGAGGCTTGCCTTTTACTTGTTGTTTATAGCCTGCTCTGCTGCGGCTGCAGCTGCGGCAAGGCTCTCTTTAAGACCGTTGAATTCTGACTCACCGAGATCGGAATTTTCAGCGCCTACCGTGATATTCACGCTTTTGGGACTTACCGTTCCGGTGCTTTCGTTCAGTGAGTAAGCGTTCTCATTCAATGTATACGCACCCTCGCTTTTTTCGGTATATCCGCCTGTCGGCGCGGGAGCTGATGCACTCTCAGCAGCCGGCTCAGCACTTTCGTCAGCCCGGGAAGCATCCTCGTCAAAGAAGCCCTCTCCGGAGAGCACCGAGTCGAACGCCTCGTCCTCCTTGCTGCGGCTGTAGTCGGGGATATCATCGTCGCCCTCCTCGCCGTAGTAGATATCTGCGTATTTTCCGTATTCAGGTTCAAGCTCTACATCTCGCACAGGGCGCTCTATCCCCATAAGATCGTCGATGACATCCTCCGGCTCCTCGAGTGCGCTGCACTGTCCAAGAAGTATCTTCTTGACAGATTCAAAGAAGAATATATCTATAGGACCAAAGTCCTCCCATGCGAGTGCTTCCTCGCAGTACTGGAGCATATCTGCTGTGCTCATTCTGCTGTTATCCAATTTTCTGACCTCCCTATTCATTATTGATTACTGCGCGCTGTCCCGGGATATCCGACGGATATCCCGGGAGCCGCCGTCTTTTGACGGCGGGCGGTGCTGTGCGCCGCAAAGCGCTCCGTTTATTCTGCCTCTGCAAAACCGCGAAGCGGTTTTTTCGGCTGCTTCGCAGCCGTGCAAAATGAACCTTGTTCATTTTGCAGCAGAGGCGGGTATATCATTAGTCCTCGCGATATTCCTCGACAACGTATATCTCGAAGATATCGCCTTCCTTGACGTCGCTGAACTTCTCAAGGCTGATACCGCACTCGTAACCCTCTGCGACCTCTTTTGCGTCGTCCTTGAAGCGCTTGAGACCTGCGATCTTCTCATCAGCGATGATGATACCGTCGCG
>ODAI014079774.1_pt1 | contig 16837 bp, 13 predicted proteins | sample 1539321 | NCBI WGS metagenome assembly ODAI01 (sample SAMN02144231, study PRJEB22623) | gut metagenome | biome: sheep rumen | host: Ovis aries | place: New Zealand | reverse complement strand
GGCGGGGGGGGGGTGGTTATGACGGGCTTTTTTGCCGGCTTGATCCTGCTGGTGTGGTTGGCCTTCCGGGCCTCCGGCACCTCCGTCAACGGCCCCCGCCGGTGGCTGACCCTGGGGCCCCTGTCCTTCCAGCCGGGGGAATTGGCCAAGTATGCCGCCGTGCTGTTCATGGCTATGACTCTGACCGTGCGGGGAAAGAAAATCGAAAAGCTGTTTTCCGGCATCCTGCCGGTGCTGATCGTGCCGGGGATCATGTTCCTTTTGATTTTGGAGCAGCCCAACCTGTCCACGGCGGGCACCATCATCATCGTATCCGTGCTGATGGTGATGCTGGCCGGGGCCAAATGGCGGCATATGCTGCTGCTGGGGGCGGGGGGCCTGGCGGTGGGCGCGTATTACGCCTGGAGCGCCGATTACCGCAGGGAGCGGCTTTTGTCCTTTACCGATCCCTTCGCCAAAATGAACGATGAAGGCTATCAATTGTCCCAATCCCTGATCGCTTTTGGCTCCGGGGGTTTGTTTGGCATGGGCCTGGGCCAGGGGCGGCAGAAATACGCTTACCTGCCTTACCCGGAAAGCGATTTCATTTTCGCCATCGTGGGGGAGGATTTCGGCCTGGCGGGGTGTGCGGCAGTGATTTTGCTGTTCGTGGCTTTTTTAGCGGCGGGTATGCGCATCGCCATGCGCTGCGACGACCAGTTTGGCTGTCTGCTTTCGGCGGGCATCATCGGCATGATCTCCGTTCAGGCGTTTATCAACATGGGCGTGGTGGTGGGAGTGCTGCCCACCACCGGATTGCCCCTGCCCTTTTTCAGCGCAGGCGGCACCTCCCTTTCCATCACCATGGCGGCGGTGGGCATCGTGCTGAATATCAGCCGGAGCTGCACGGATAATCTGATGTGATGGGGTCAGCTTTCCCTCCGCAGGCAGGAGCTGCTTTTTCCATGTCATAAAATTAGGTTCAATACAAAATCTTTTGGAGAATACCAATATATTCCTGCTATTATACTTGGAATAGAATGAAGAGAGAATGCAATCAATGTTTCCTTGATTGCTTAAACTTTGCATTGAACCTAAAATTTTTGACTTTTGTTGTTTTTGCGCAAAATATGTCGGGCGGAAAATGATTGTATTCACGCGCGTTTTATGGTATGCTATAGGGGTGGAGGAAGAAGAGTATGGACAAGCGTCTGATGGAAGCACCCTGTATTGTGTTCGACGTGGGCAATGTGCTGCTGACCTTTGAGCCGGAGCAGGTGGCGCTGCTGCTGCCCAAGGAGCATCGCCAGCCGCTTTTTGACGCCATGTTCGGAGAGGACTGGCGCTGGGGCGCCTTCGACCTGGGAGCGGAAACCAACGAGGACATCGCCCGCTCTATGGCGCAAAAGGCCCAGGTGCCCGGGGGAGAACAAATGGTGCTGTATGCCCTGCACCACTTCCATGAAACCATGCATCCCCTGCCGCTGTATCATTTGATCCCGGAGCTCAAGCAGATGGGCAAAAAGCTCTATGCCCTCACCAATTACAACGAGCCCGCCTTTTCCCTGGCCCGGGACGCCCATGAAAACCTCAAGCTCCTGGACGGCCAGGTGGTGTCCGCCCGGGAAAAAATGGTCAAGCCCGATCCCGCCATTTTCCGTCTGCTCCAAAGCCGCTATGGCATGATTCCCGAAAACACGCTGTTTATCGACGACAGCGAAAGCAACGTTCTGTCCGCCGCCGCCCTGGGGTTCCGGGTGTGGCATTATGCCGGGGAGGACAGGCTGTAAAACGCGCCCAGCCTGAAAACGAAAACGCAAAAACCAGTTTTCTTCAAAATATGGGAACAAACGCAGCTTAAATTGCGTCTATGTTTATAGATCGCTTCAACCATCGCAATGTATTTGGAAGGAAGGATGAACCATGAAACCTGTGAAAGCCGCGTTGATCGCTCTGCTGCTGATGCTGCCGCTGCTGCTCAGCGGCTGCTACGTGGAGCCTAATAATACCACGGCAGGCAATCAGAGCGGAAACATGAATTTTCCTGTATATCCCACCAACGCCCCTGTGTCCGCCGCCACGCCGGACCCCACCGACGCGCCTGAGGCGTCCGTGGTGCCGCTGGTGACGGATGTGGCCGCCGCCGCGCCCACCTCCGCGGGCGGATATTCGTATGTGATGCCTGCCTCCACCAACGCTGGCGGCGTTTCCGGCGGCCCCACTTCCACCCCCTCCGTAACCAAATCCCCCACCGCCACCCCGGCCACCTCTTTGAAGCTGGGCTCCACCGGCGCGGACGTGCGTAACGTGCAGACGAAGCTGAAGGCCCTGGGCTTCCTCAAGGGTACTGTGGACGGCGATTTCGGCAAGGCTACGGAAGAAGCCGTGAAGGCCTTCCAGAAGCAGTACGGCCTGACTGTGGACGGCAAGGTGGGCCCCGCCACCATGGCCAAGCTGGCCACAGCCCGGGCCACCGCCCGCCCCGCCGTGACCGCCACCCCCAAGAAGACCGCTACCCCCAAGCCCAACTATAACAGCAACACCTACCTGCGCAACGGCGACAGCTCCAGCCAGGTGCGCTCCATGCAGAACCGGCTGATCGAGCTGGGCTATCTGGTGGGCAAGGCCACCGCCAAATATGACAACGGCACCGAGGCCGCCGTCATCGCCTTCCAGCGCCGGAACACCAGCTACGCCGATGGCGTGGCGGGCCCGGAAACCCTGAAGGCTCTGTATTCCTCTTCCGCCAGCAAGACCTCCTCTCCCTCCGGCATCGTGGGCATTTCCCTGCGCGAGGGCAGCAGCGAAAAGGCCGCCGTGCGGCTGCTGCAGCAGAAGCTGAAATCCCTGCGGTATTACACCGGCAGCGTGGACGGCTCCTTTGGCTCCGGCACCACGGACGCGGTGAAAGCCTTCCAGCGGGCCAATGGCCTGACCGCCGACGGCGTGGCGGGCGGCGGCACCCTGAACAGGCTGTTTGCCAGCTCGGTCAAGTCCTCCTCCGGCACGGGCACCGTTGCCAAGCCCACCGCTTCTCCCCGGCCCACCCTGCCCCCGACCCCCTCTCCGCTGCCTGCCAACGTGTATGTGCAGGTCACCAGCGCGCCTTATGGCTTCTATGCCACCCTGCGCCGGGGCATGCAGGGCGAGCCTGTTCGCCAGATGCAATTGGCGCTGCATAACCAGGGCTATTACTACGGCGTGATGGATGGCTATTACGGAGAAGGCACCGAAAACGCCGTGCGCTCCTTCCAGCGTACCAATGGCCTGGACGTGGACGGCGTGGCTGGGCCCGCCACCTTGCGCACCCTGCTGGACGGCCCCTATCCTTACGGCTCTTAAAAAGTTCATTGATATGGAGGAACCGCTCTTTGGCATCCAAAGGGCGGTTTTCTCAAAAGAAAACAAACGAGGACGGAAGAAGCCTATGAAGATATCAAAAAAAGACGCCCTGACCTGGTTTGAATTTTTCGCCTCCCTGCCCGAGGAAGAGGAGCTGATGCCGGGGCAAATGGAAATCGCCCTGTCGGCTTTCGCCCAGATCGAAACGGCAGTGAACGCCCGGCACAAAGAATTGATGGCGCAGATTCCCCACCTGAAAAGCCTGAATGGGCGCACCTTTTTCGTTGGGGACGAAAGCAAATTTCCCGGGGGCTGCCGCTCCTGCCTGCTGGGCACAGGCCTGTCCGCCGTGCGCAAAACCAACCGCTGCGACGCCGCCTGCAAATTCTGCTATGATTATGGAGCGCTGAACGCCCAGTCGCCCGTGGGAGAGGGCATGTGGGAAATCGGGGGCACCAAGTTTTACGAGGAGGATCTGGACCTGCTTCTGTCCATTTATCCCAAGCCCACAGGCATTTCCTATGTGTATCTGGAGCCCTTCATGGAAATCGAAAAGTACTACGGCGTGGTGCGGAAATTCCATGAGGCGGGTATCCATCAGCATTTGTACACCAACGGCCTTCACGCCAACCGGGAAAACCTGAAGGCCCTGGCCCAGGCGGGCTTGGATGAAATCCGCTTCAACCTGGGGGCTTCCCACTGCGCCGGGAAGGTGATTGAAAACATGGCCGCAGCCCGGGAATATTTTCCCAAGGTGGGCATTGAAACCCCCATGACCCCGGAATTCTACGCCGAGTTCATGGACAAAAAGTACCCGATTTTCGCCACCGGGGTGGACTTTATCAACTGCGCCGAGCTGCACCTGAACGAAAACAACATCGACAATTATGCCGGGGAAAACCTGTATCTGTGCCGCCAGGGTTATGTGTCGCCCATTTCCAGCCGGAATCTGACGCTGCAATTCATGCGGGTGGCTGATGAAGAAAACTGGCCCCTGCTGGTGCACGACTGTTCCAACCGCACCAAGTTTGCCCGCGATTTGAACCTGAAAGCCAAGGAGGGTGGCTGGTTCGGCCAGAGCAGCTATGGCTGCGAATTTTCCCGCCTGCCTTTTGCCTATTTCCTGCCCGTGCTGCGGGATGAAGCGTTTCAATTTCTGGAGGAAGAGCCCATGCCCACGGGCTTCGGGATGGGAGATATCGTGCTGTAACCGAAATTCGTTTTTCCAATCAAAAAAGCCGCCTTGGAGCGGCTTTTTACAATGAAATGGATGATGGAAAGGACGCTTGTTCTCTTACTGCCTGTTCAGCCATTCCACATATTCTTCCAGGCAGAAGCCCAGCTCCTGGATTTTTTTGCTGTGCTGAATGCCCACGTACCGGACGTGCCATTCCTCGCCGGTAATGCCGGTGATTTCTTCTTTATCGTCGGTATAGCGCATAATGAAGCCATAATCCCAGCAATTGTTTTTCAGCCACAGGTATTGGGCGGTGTCCCCGAAGGCTTCTCCGGGCACGTTCAGGTCGAAGGCCAGGCCGGTGTGGTGCTCGCTGGAACCAGGGTCGGCCACGGACTGGCGGGTGCGGGCGATGGCCTGGGAGCGGGTCAGGCTGTTTTCCGTCATGTAACCGGTGACCCGGTTGTTGAAAATGCGCTGCTGATCGGCGATGGTGCGGTAGGCTTCCCGCAGCTTCCAGGGCTTATAGCCCTCGTTCACCGCCGCCTGGATCATCCGGGTCAGGGCCTCTGCCGCTTCCCGCACGCCCTGGATGCTGTCGCGTTCATAGGTCATCAGGTTCCCTGCCACGTCCTTGACCTTGACCAGGTCGGCGGGCTCAAAGCCCGTGGGCAGCGGGTTCCATTGGTTCACCAGCAGGGGCACGGCGCTGCTGAGGGTGTCCACCGGGCCGGGAGCGGGCAGGGCGCTGTCGGAATACAGCACGGCCATGGTCTTTTGCCCGGCAATGCCGTCGGCGTCCAGGCCGTTGAGCTGCTGGAATTTTTGCACTGCCGCCTTGGTGCCGGGGCCGTAATCGCCGTCAATGTTCCCCGTGTAGTAGCCCAGCTCCTGGAGCCGGGATTGCAGCTGCTTCACCATGTCCCCCTGGGAGCCGGAGCCCAGCAAACTGGGGGTGGCGGAGGGCAGGGGCGGGGCCGTGGGGGGCACGGGCGTGTCGGTGGCCCGGAAAGGATTGGGCGTCACGCTGATGGGAGTCACGGTGGGGGTGGGGTCCGGCTGGATGGCGGCCTGAGTTTCATACACCTTCCAGGTGTTCATGGCCCGGGTGCCCACGATCAGAATGGCCGTGAGCAGGATCAGCACCAGGAGAATAAACAGATAAGGGGAGCTGGATTTGCGCTTCTGCGCGGAACGATTCTGCGGCATGGGTGCCTCCGTGTATTTCTGAATCAGGGAAGAATCGGGCGGCTTTCGGCTCCTGCCGCCTCCCTTCTTCCTGGGACGTGCTGCGCCTTCCTGAAAATTATAAAGGCTTTCGGCGGTTCTGTCAATGCAGGGAAAGCCAGGAAAGGGCCTCCTCCTGGGAATCAAAGCCAAGGCCCAGCAGCAGCTGGCTTTGTTCGTCTGGCGCAAATTCTTCCAGACTTCTGCTGCACTCCCGCAGCACCGCCATGCCATCCCCGTACATATTGGTGGACAGCACCACCATTCCTGCTTCGTTTACCCCCAGCACTGTGTGGATGGGGCAAAAGAGCGGCAGCTCCCGGCTCATTTCAATGCGCTCCGGCACGAAGCTCTCCACGCGCCAAAGGTCATACCGCTGCTGGACGGCGGCAAAGTCCGCCCCGATCAAGTCCTGGGGAATTTCGATGCGGCGGGTCACGCTGTGGCCGCACCGGGCAAAGGCCATGGTCTGGATGATTTCGCAGCCTGCGGCGGCTTTTTCGCTTTTCTTGGCCGCGTCCACGGCGGGGGACAGGCTGGGCTCCAGCGCGGGCACAGGCAGGGCCGGGGCCTTTCCCTCTTCGGTCAGCAGGCCCAGGGCCAGGAAAACCGCGGCAGCGGCCAAAAGCGCGCCATGGAGCCATGCGGCGTTTTTGATTTTTTTCATGCTCATTCCTCCCGGGCATATCCTGCCCATCTTGCGGAAAATTCATTCCTGTGGTACAATTTATGCGGAACAAAGGAGGAGAACCGGATATGAAAAAATGCGTGATTTTTGATCTGGACGGCACGCTGGTTCATTCCCTGCCTGATATCGCGGCGGCCATGAACCGGTCGCTGGCAAAGTTCTGCCTGCCCGTTTATGAGGAAAGCGCGTATAAATATAAGGTGGGCAACGGCGTGCTGAAGCTGACGGAGAGGGCCGTGGGCACCCATACCGAGTATTACCGCCAGGTGCTGGAAGCCTATAAGGCGGATTACGCCGTGAACAACCAGGTGAACAGCCACGCCTACAAGGGCGTGCCGGAGGTGCTGAAAGCGCTTTGCGAAAAAGGAATTGCCGTCTGCGTGCTCACCAACAAGGATCAGGCCGACGCCGAACGGGTGCTGGGCCATTATTTTCCGGACGTCCATTTTTCCGTGATCCGGGGGAGACGGGAGGGCGAGCCCCTCAAGCCTGATCCCACCGGCGCGCTGGCCATTGCCGCAAGCCTCGGCCTGACGCCGGAGGATTGCTGGTATGTGGGCGATACCGGCACGGATATGAACTGCGGCAACGCCGCCCAAATGGAAACCATCGGGGTGCTGTGGGGCTATCGCCCCCGGGAGGAACTGACCGCCAGCGGCGCACGGCATCTGGTGTCCCAGCCCGAAGAATTGCTGGAACTGATTACGGCATAAGATTTGAAATCATAGAAAAAGACGCACCGTTCGGGTGCGCCTTTTTAGTTCGCGGGACGGGGATAATTCATAGAACAAGAGGATATCCGCTGTTTATGGGTTTTCTTTCAGGAACGACAGCACCTGGCGCCACCAGGGAAACAGCACGCTGTCCTCGGAGCGGAAGATTTCATGGCGGGCGTTTTTCACCAGCACCTGTTTTCCCTTTGGAACCCGGCTGATGAACGCCTTCTGTTCTTCCGGAAGTACGCTGTTATCCTGCTCTGCGGTAAACAGCAGAACGGGGCAGGCGATTTTTTCCGGCGCGCCGGGGGCCAGCAGCGCCTTCGTTACCCGCAGGGATTCCAGGGTCCAGGTATAGGAGGGGCCGTTGTTTTGAAATTCCTTCCGGGCCTGCTTGATTGCGTCGTACCAATCGAAGCGCTCCTTGCTGGTGGCACAGGAGGTGGAAAATTCCTCGGGCCCGTTGAAGGGCTTGGAGGCAAACAGCCTGTCCTTTCCTCTGCCTGCCAGGCGCGCGCTATGGCAAATCAGCTTGGCCCCCGACAGCGGCACGCCGTTTCGATTGGGGGCGATCATGGGCGCGCACAGGGCCGCCCGGGCGAAGACGTCGGGATGGCTCATCAGATACAGGCTGGACACCGCCCCGCCCATGGAGTGGGTGAACAGCGTCCAGGGCTTGGGGAAGTGGGAAAGCACCTGATCCACCACGATTTCCATGTCCCGCACGTAATCCGAAAAATGATCCACATGGGTCAGAGACACATCCGGAATGCCTTCCTTCCGCCAGGAGCGCCCGTGGCCCCGCTGGTCGTAGGCCACCACGGAAAAGCTGTTTTGCAGCAGGGAGTAAATGATCTCCGCGTATTTAAAGGCGTTCTCCGTGAACCCGTGCACGATCAGCACCGTGCCCCGGGGTTTTTCCGCCGGATAGGATACGCAGTACAGGGGCCGGTCCTCAAAGCCCTTCAGGGGATGCTGCTTTTCCCGTTGGCGCAGAAAGGGGAGGACGATATTCTCCATGGTTTGAGCATAATGCTCAGACAGGATCAGATAATCTTCATTGAAGTATTCCATGCCGCATTCTCCCGTTACGCAAGATGCTCACTTGATGATCTTGCTGTAAATCTTCTTTTCGTTGTACATCATGAACAGCAGCCCGCCCAGGGCGCAGACCACGGCGGCGATGATGGCGATGAGCCGGTAGCCAAAGCCCGTATCCTGCTGGATGGTGCCCAGGGTGGTGACCAGCATAATGGCCACAGCCTGGCCCATTTTCATGGCGAAGGTGCGGGCGGCGTAGAACATGCCGCTGCGGTTTTCATGGGTGTCGATCTCATCGCTTTCGGCAATATCCGCCACCACGGCCTGGGGCAGGATGCCGAAGATGGCCATGGCGGGGGCGGCGATGACGCACAGGATATAGCCCTGAATTTGAGCGGGAATGGGCAGATTGCCCAGGCAGGCGGTGTAAATGAAGGCCACGGTGAAAATACAGAAGGCGATCAGGATCAGCTTTTTCTTGCCCATCTTGGGGGTCAGCTTGCTCACCAGCGGATAGAACAGCACGGACAGAGCGGTCATGAGCACAAAGTAAATGGTGGATACGCTTTCATCCAGCTTGAGCAGCGAGGTGACAAAATACAGCATGGCGCTCTGAAACATGGTGATGCCCAGGAAATACACGATATCGGAGGCCACGAAGATGCGGAAATCCTTGTTGCGGAAGGTGGCGGCCAGGGACTTGAAGGCGGTGGACTGGCTGGGCTGGGCGGTGACATAATCCTTTTCCTTGATGGTGAACACCGGCACGAACATGCACACCAGGGCGATCAGGCTCATCACGGTAAACACCAGCCGAATGGCGGTGACCCGGTCCACGTTCAGGGCGCTTTGCACCATGCCCCACAGGAAGGGCGCGGCGTAGGCCAGGGCCATACCGGCGATGAAGGTGAAGGAAATGGTGGTGGAAATGGCCATACGGGTCTTTTGATCCGTGCCCAGCTCGGGAATCAGGGCGTTGTAGGGCGTGCAGTACATGGTCATGAACAGGTAGAACAGCGTCAGCATCACGAACAGGAATCCGGCGTTCACCCAGCTTTCCCCGTTCACCGGCGACCAGAAGGTGAGCACCGTGACCAGGGCGAAGGGAATGGCGGCGGCCCGCATGAAGGGAATGCGCCTGCCGGACTTGGCGGTGCACCGGTCGGACATGGAGCCGATGAGCGGGTCGGTGATGGCGTCAAACACCCGGCCAAAGCCCGTAATGAAGGCCAGAATGGTCAGCACCCCGAAAATCACCAGCCCCTGGGGAATGAAAATTGGCTGGCCCGCCGCCACGGTGGCAGGGTCGGGGGCGTAATACTGGGCCATAAAATTGGAAATCAGCGCGCTTAAAATAGACCAGCCCAATTGTCCGATGGCAAAGCACCATACCTTTCCCCGGGTCAGCTTTTTCTTTTGAGTCATCCGTCTATCCCCTCTCGTTTTCTTTTTTCGCTGCGCTTCTCAATACGCAAACATTGAAAATAGTTTATCATAATCTCCCTGATTTGACAAGCACAAAAAAAGGACGCGGCAAAATCATGCACACATCCAAAACGGAAGAATACCCCAAGATGCCGCTGTCCTCTATTTTTTCACCCGCTATGTTAAGCAGGCCGGTGCCCGGCGGAAACTTTCTGCCGTCCCCTGGCGTGCAGAGCACGGGGGCGTGACATCCGGCTTCCTGGCCCAGGTTCCGTTTAATGAAATGTGGGTAAAAACAGAAAACTGGCGAACACCTCAGGAGCATTCTTACAGGTTCTATTATATGCGGATTCCATCCCCTTGTCAAGGCGTTGAACAGGGGGATTTTCACCAAAATGGGATTTTTTTCGCAAAAAACGACAAAAAATGTGACATTGTTCATCTTTCCTGCGCGCTTGCCGGGGACGGTTATTTCTTGGTTTCCTCCTCTTCCTCGGCGGTCTTTTGGATATAGCTGTACCGGCCGTTGAGCCAGGGCGCGCCGTTGTATACGCCGTAGGCGTCGCCAAACAGCTTATAGGTGGAGCCCACCTGCCAGTTGTCGTAGGTATAATTGGTCAGGGCCACGGAGCGGCCGGAGCCGTCCGTCAATTCAAACACGGCCATCTGACGGTTGGTGGAAATGATTTCGGTGCAGGTGGCGTCGATCTGATAGATTTGCGTATTGCTGATGCGCCGGTCGGAATTGTTCAGGTAATCCGTATACTGATCCTTCATGCTCCAGGCCTTGCGGGTATAGATATCCGCGATGGGCACGTAATACACTTCATGCTCCACGGTGCTGGGTTCGTAGCCGGGAACGGAGGCGGTGATGCGGATGGTGTTGTTGCCGATCTTGCTGAACACGGCTTCAAAAGAAAATTCGCCGCTCACCTGCATTTTGCTCAGATCCAGGTTCACAAACGGGGATTCGATGGTCAGTGTGGCCCAGCTCACGGTGGTGCCGCTGATGGTCATGCGGGGCTCATACCATTCGCCGGTGGCCTCGTCCTGTTTTCGGGCGGGGGACCAGCGGGTGGCGATATCCGCGGCCAGATCCAGCTTGACCTGCTGCTTGGGACGGTTGATCACCAATGTCACGGTTTTCTGGCGGCAGTATTGGGCCCGGGTGGTGATCACAAATTCATTGTCCCCCATGGCTGCCACGGAGGCGTTGTAGGTGATCAGGCCTTCGGTGTTGTTCATCAGGCTGGATACATCCTCGCCGTTGATGGTCACGGTGCTGTTTCTAGCCACTCGGAACTGGATTTCGTAGAGCTGGCGGTAGGTCTGGGCGTTCAGGGAGGTGGGGCTGACCAATTCCAACGTGGATTCCGGCACGTCCACCTGGAAGGTGATCTGCTCCATTTTCTTTTGCTCTCCCGCGCTGGTGCGCAGATAAGGAGTGATGGTGGCCTGAACGGATTCCTCGGTGATTTCGTTCATGTCCTCGTACCATTTATAATCGGCCACCTCGATGGTGGCGTAGCCGCCCACCACCACATAGGTCTTTTTCAGCTCCGTAATCCAGTAGGATTGTCCGTCCTCCCCGGGAATTTTGACGATATGGGCGGGCATTTCATTCAGAATGGACGGGGTGATGATGGTGTTTTCCTTGAGGGATGTGGCCAGCTGCCGGGCCTGATAGGGCACATATACCCGATCATAGGCCACAAAGCCTGCCGCCGCCAGGATCAGCACTGCGGCGATGAGCTTTCCGAACCGGCGCAGGAAGCTGCGCTTGTACAGCTTGATCTGCTTGCCCCGGTGCTTGCGGGTGTAGCTGTCCACCGGCCCCATGCCGGGCTCGGGCCGGGCGGCCTCGTCATAGCCGATCACCCGGCTGGACACCACGGGAATGGCGTCGGGACGCACGATGCCCTCCACCTCCACGCCGTCCTTGGTGTAGGAGGTGTTCTGGGGAATGGGGAAGATTTTCCGGCCCGTCAGGGTCTGGGCGATGCGGGGAGAGGGAACGAAGCCCTGCTGGGCGCTGTTTTCCCGCAGCATGCGCTGCTCTTTTTCGCCCCGGTGCTTCCGGGCGGCCAAATCCTTCATTTCCCGGGCCAGCTGATCCCGGCTGTCCTCGGCGGCGGTGGCCTGTCCGGCCTCGTTGATCTGGATATATATTTTCTGCGCGCCTGCGGGAACCTGGGGCGCCGCGCCGGGCTGCCGGGGCTGCTCCTCCTTGGGCAGCTCCGCTCCGCAGTGAAAGCAGCGCGGGAACGACGCCCGATTCCATTGGCCGCAATTGGGACACTTCATAAAAAACACCTCCCATCATGCCTGCAATAAAAAAACATGATTCTTTTATATATTCGCAATAAAAGGACAAACTCCTGCAATATAATATAAATTTACAATTTCTCATGCCAAAGGAGTCTTTCCTGATTTTCTACTGAGAGTTGACCGGGGAAAGCATTATTTGGTATAATGTTTTAAATGAAACAGCGTGAAAGATCAGGACAGAAAAAGAAAGGACAGAAAAGCCGATGATCAAATCCCTGCAAAAGAAAAAAGACGCTTTGGGCCAGAGAGCTCCGGAGGAAAAAGCCAGCCAGGCCATGGTGGATTTTGCTTCGGAAACCTGGCGGTTTCAGCAGGCGCTTACAAGCTGCCTGGGCGCGATGGACCCCGTGGACGCCGACCGGCTCACCAATCAATGGCTGTGGTATATGCGTAAGGCGCAGGCAGTGATGGACGAAGCGCATTTGAAAATCGTGGATGTGACCGGCCAAAGCTTTGACGTGGGCATGGCGGTGACGCCGCTGAACCTGGAGGATTTCCCGGAGCGGCCGGACGCCGTTTTCCGCGTGGCCCAAATGGTGGAGCCCATCGTGATGGAAAACGGACAGGTGCGAAAGACGGGCGCTGTGATGCTCGCCGAAGAACTGGAGGAACCATGAAAAAATATGTAGGCATTGACCTGGGCACCACCAACAGCGTGATCTGCTCCTTTGACGGCGCGGACACCCGGGTGTGGAAAAGCCCGGAGCAGAACGACGTGACCCCCTCCGCTATTTATGTGGACCGCCACGGCCACCGGTTTTATGGCCGCAGGGCCTATGAAATGGCGCCCATGGACGAAAAGAACGCCGCCACACTGTTTAAACGGTATCTGGGCACCAGCATGAAATATACTTTTGCCGTGAGCCAGGAAACCCTGACCCCGGAGGAATGCAGCGCGGAAATCCTGCGTCTGCTCTTTGGCTATCTGCCTCCGGAATGGCAAAGCGACCCGGACACCGCCACGGTGATCACCGTGCCCGCCGCCTTTAACCAAATGAAAAAGGACGCCACGCTCCAGGCGGCCACCCTGGCCCGCATCGGGAATGTGGCGCTGCTTCAGGAGCCGGTGGCTGCGGTGATGAGCGTGATGAAGGAAAAGCCCCTTGACGGGATATTTTTAGTGTACGACCTGGGCGGCGGCACCTTCGATATTTCCGTGGCGGAGCATGCGGGCGGGCAGGTGAACCTGCTGGCCCAGGGCGGCAAGGAAATGTGCGGCGGCAGGGAGTGGGACCGGCTGCTGTGGCGGGAAGCCGTTCTGCCCTGGCTGCGGGAGCATTTCCATCTGCCCGAGGATGTGGAGCGCAGCCCGGATTTTCGCCGCCTGCGTCAGCTGTCATACTACGCCTGCGAACAGGCGAAGATCGAATTGTCCATGCGGCCGGAGGCCTGCATCCAAATGGATGAAATGCATATCGGCCAACAGGATCTGGACGGACAGGACATTTACCTGGACGTGCCCATCACCCAAAGCAGGCTGAGCCAGCTGATCCGGCCCCTGCTCCAGACCACGGTGGATATATCCAGGGCCACGGTGCAAAAGGCGGGCGTGCAGAGCCAGGACGTTCAGAAAATCGTGTTCATCGGTGGGCCCACGGTGTATCCGCCCCTGCAGCAGTTTGTGATGAATGCCCTGGCCATCCGGGAAAAGGGCACGGCCAATCCCATGACTGCGGTAGCGGAAGGCGCTTCCATTTTCGCCGAGTCCATCGACTGGAGCTCCCGGCAGCACAACCGAATAGAAAAATACCAGCGGGCGGAGGAAAAGGACTTTGAAATCCGCTATGAGCAGCGGGTGTCCGAAAGCACTGCCCGGGTGGCCGTGATCCACAGCAGGGGCGAGGCTTTTTCCGTGGAGCTTTTCTCCGAAACCGACGGATGGATCAGCGGCAGGCAATCCTTCCAGGGAAAGGGCATCGTGAAGGTTCCCCTCAAGGAAAACGGCCAGCATGTGTTCCATATAAGCCTCTATGACAGCCAGGGCCAGGCCGTGTCCCTGTCCCACGAAACCATCTTGATCAGCCGTGTCATGGCTTCCGTCAACGCCATTCCCTCCTCCCACGCCATTGCCCTCAAGGCGCTGGAACGGGTGGGCGGCAAGGCGGTGCCAGTTTACCTGGTGCGGGAAAACGAGCATCTGCCCAAGCGGGGCAGCATTTCCCTCCGGGCTGGAAAGCGGCTGGTGGCGGGCAGTGGGGAGGCGCTGGTGTTCACCCTGTGGGAAGGGGAAATCGCCGATCCCATCGAGGACAACCGCTATATCGGCATTTACCGCATTCCCGGCAGCAGCTTTTCTTCCGGCGTGATCACCGTGGGCGCGGAAATCATCTGCGAATACGAGGTCAGCGAATCCGGCAATTTGCTTTTGGGCGTGACCATTCCGTCGGTTGGGGCCGTGCTGGCCCAGCAGAACTTTTACAGCCGCTTCGAGGGGCAGCTGAACCTGGACGATCCCTCCGCGCTGATGGGCAGCGCCAATCAATTGGAAAAACGCGTTTCCAGGCTCATGTCTCATTCCTTCAACGGGGAACTGCTGAACATCCTCGTTCAGATCCACGCCATTCAAACGAACCTGAACAACGAAGACCCGGAAGTTTTGCAGCAGTCCGCCAACGATCTGCTGGACTGCCAGCGGAAGGCCGCCCGGTACCGGCAGGAGCATTTAAAGGACGTGCGCCTCATGGAGCTGAACGGCTTGATCGATCTGATCAACGATTACCGGGATGAGATCACGGAGGCGGATCAGACCCTGATCGACGATATGTACGACTCCGCCCGCCGGGCCATCGATCACAACGACGAAACCTTCGACACCATCATGAAGCAATTCAGGGTGCGCAGCTGGCGGGTGCTGGAGCATTCGGACCGGTTCATTCAGAATCAGTTCGAGATCCGCGTGTCCAGGCCCGGGGATTATTCGGACGCCGCCCTGTTCAACCAGCTTAAGGCCCAGGGCAGAGCCTGCATAGAAAACAAGCAGTTTGGAAAGCTCAAAGAGATCATTTCTGCCCTCAACAGGATTGAAAAGCCTGAAACCAATGTGGACACCGATACCATGTACGAGCCCGTCAGCGTGCTGAAAGGCTCCTGAACCATAGAAGAGGATTTCCACCATGTGCAACCTTTCAGAACCCCAAACCGGGGAACAGCTTCCTCAGGGCGGCGTGCTCAGGCAACGGTATATCAAGCGCCCCGGCTGGCAAATCTGGCTGACGGACACGGGCAGCGCCCTGTGCGTTTCCCCTGAGCTGCACGAAAGCTGGCTGGACGCAGGCTTCGTGGAGCCCGGCGTGTTTCTGCCGCTTCCCTGCGGCATGCTGACGGCGGAGGCGGCCCTTCCCGACATGATTTCCGCCTCGGCGGAAGGGCCTTATCCGCAAAGCGGCTCCCAGGCCATGGCCATCGTCCAGGCCTTCGCCCGCTCCCGGGAGGAATGGAAAAGCACGCCCCTGGGCCTGTGCTTCTATCTGCCCCAGCTTCCCCACCTTTTGCCCCTGGCAGGGGGAGAGGGCCCCGACCGGGATGCCTGGGTGCTGGGCCGGTGGCTGTCCGGCGGGGTAAACGTGCCCTTTACCGACGGGCAGCGCATGCGCGCCTGGACGCCGGGCCTGACGGAAAGCATGTATTTGGATTTGCTCGCCCTGTTTGACTGGCAGGAAACCAGCCCTGAAAAAATTCGGGAAGCGCCTCAGCCCAAGGATATGCCCGCCGTCACGCCCACGAAGCGAGCCCTGCCTGCCCGCCAGGGCGCGTTTTCCCTGCCGGGCCGCCCGAAGCTGGAAGCCTTTTTCCGGGAAAGGATCATCGACGTGATCGACCGGGAGGAGGCCTATCGGAAGATGGGCATTTCCTTCCCGGGCCCTACCCTGCTCTCCGGACCGCCCGGCTGCGGGAAGACCTACGCCGTGGAAAAGCTGACGGAATATCTGGGCTGGCCGAGCTTTTCGGTCAATGCCTCCAGCATTGGCTCCAGCTATATCCATGAAACCAGCAGGCTCATTTCCCAATTGTTTCAGCAGGCCATGGACAGCGCGCCTTCCATTGTGATCATGGACGAAATGGAAGCTTTCCTCTCCTCCCGCTCTGATTTGTACGGAAGCCAGCAATACCATGTGGAGGAGATGGCGGAATTTCTCAGGATTCTGCCCGAGCTGCCCAAGCATCGGGTGCTGCTGTTCGGCATGACCAATATGCCCCAGAAAATCGACCAGGCCATCACCCGCAAAGGCCGCTTTGATCATCTGCTGACGGTGGATATGCCGTCGGAAGAGGAGCTGAAAGCGCTGTTATCCTCTCTGCTTGAGGAGGTGCCCAAGGAGCCGGACCTGGATTTGGGTCGGATCGCCCGGCGGCTGTGCCAGCGGCCTATCTCCGACGCGGTGTATGTGGCCAAGGAGGCGGGCAGACTGGCCGTGGTGCAGGGCAAGGACAGAATCAGCCGGGCGCTGCTGAATCAAGCCTGCGATGATCTGCTTCGGCAGGGCTCCCGGGATTCCGCGCGCCGCACCATTGGCTTTCAATGAGGTAAAAAACGATGCTGTTCCGGTGCAAATCCTGCGGCAGGCCCTTCTATGCTTCGGCGCGAAAGACAAGCGCGGAGTGCGGCTTCTGCTATCAAAAGCAGCCTGCTTTGAACGGTGAGCCCCTGCGGCCAAACGACATCGCCTGGCAGACGCTCCTCTTTCCTCTGGCTGTCTCTATGGAGCAGCCCTCCCAGCGGTACCGTTGGCTGGCGGGGATGGGCCAGAGTGAAGCCGTGGCGGCGGAACGGGAAAAGGCCCTCAAGGCTTGGGTGGATTCCTCCGAAGCCACCTGCCTGGAGATTCAAAGCGCCCTCAAGAATCGATACATAAGCCTCCGGGATATCAGGGCGTTTCGGAGCAGGCTGGCTGACATGCCTGACGTTTCTTCGCT
>ODAI011882252.1_pt1 | contig 16837 bp, 21 predicted proteins | sample 1539321 | NCBI WGS metagenome assembly ODAI01 (sample SAMN02144231, study PRJEB22623) | gut metagenome | biome: sheep rumen | host: Ovis aries | place: New Zealand | reverse complement strand
TTCATTATATATTTATTAAAATACCCTTGCAGATACGCAGATCAGAGATCTGCTCCCTGCATATCGGACGATCAAATCATAATTAGTTTATCGGAGTGGTAAAATGAAACAATTCAACGTTACAGGAATGTCCTGTGCAGCCTGCAGTGCAAGAGTTGAAAAGGCTGTCTCAGGAGTAGACGGAGTTACAGCCTGTTCTGTCAGTCTTCTGACTAACTCTATGGGAGTAGAAGGAACTGCTTCTGACAGTGCGATCATAAATGCGGTAAAAGAAGCAGGATATGGTGCTTCACTTAAAGGAGGGGAGACCTCTTCAGCTGCAGAGGATGAGCCTCTCAAAGACACCGAAACTCCTGTTATGAAAAAAAGGCTTATCGCTTCACTGGGATTTCTTATCGTCCTGATGTATATCTCTATGGGACACATGATGTGGGACTGGCCGCTGCCGTCCTTCATGGAAGGAAACCATGTAATGATGGGACTTACCCAGATGGTCCTTGCCTCAATAGTTATGGTCATCAACCAGAAATTCTTTATAAACGGCTTCAAAGGACTGCTGCACAAAGCACCGAATATGGATACTCTTGTGGCATTGGGTTCAATGGCATCATTTGTCTACAGTACCTGGGCTCTGTTTGCAATGACAGACGCTCAGATGAAAAATGACCATGATGCAGTAATGAATTATATGCATGAATTCTACTTTGAATCTGCGGCTATGATACTGACACTTATAACCGTCGGGAAAATGCTTGAAGCCCGCTCTAAAGGTAAGACAACTGACGCATTGAAAAGTCTTATGAAGCTTGCTCCGAAGACTGCGGTCGTTGTCAGGGAAGGGGAGGAGGTCACTCTCCCCGTCGAACAGGTAAAAAAAGGGGATATCTTTGTTGTTCGTCCCGGCGAAAATATCCCTGTAGACGGTATAATCATTGAGGGAGAAAGTGCTGTAAATGAATCGGCTCTTACCGGAGAAAGCATTCCTGTAGATAAAGCTGCCGGAAACACAGTATCTTCTGCATCCATAAATCAGTCTGGATTCATACGCTGTGAAGCCACAAGAGTTGGCGAAGATACGACCCTTTCTCAAATAATCAAAATGGTAAGTGACGCGGCAGCAACCAAAGCTCCTATCGCAAAAGTCGCTGACAGAGTTTCCGGAGTTTTTGTTCCGGCTGTTATAGGCATTGCTGCGGTAACTTTTATAATCTGGATGATAATTGGCCGAACAGTCGGATTTTCTCTTGCAAGGGCAATATCAGTTCTTGTGATCAGCTGTCCATGTGCCCTCGGACTTGCTACCCCTGTTGCAATCATGGTCGGTAATGGAATGGGAGCTAAAAACGGAATTCTTTTTAAAACCGCTTCTTCCCTTGAAGAAACAGGAAAAGTAAGTGTAGTCGCTCTTGACAAGACCGGCACCATAACCTCAGGTGAGCCCCGTGTCACTGATATTCTGCCATATGGAGAGCTTACAGAAAAAGAACTTCTCTCACTGGCATATTCTCTTGAAAAGAAAAGTGAACATCCACTCGCAAAAGCAATTATACTCCGTGGTGATGAAGAAAAAATCAAATCTGCTGACGTATCAGATTTTAAAGCTGTTGCCGGAAACGGACTTACCGGTACACTTGACGGCAAAAAACTTATAGGCGGAAATTACAGCTTCATAAGTGCAGCTGTGCAGGTACCGGATGAAGTAAAGAAGCTTGCAGATGAATTCTCAGAAGCAGGCAAGACTCCCTTATTCTTCGCTGAAAACAACATTTTCGCAGGAGTTATCGCTGTAGCAGATGTTATTAAAGAAGATAGTCCGAAAGCAATCAGTGAACTAAGGAATATGGGGATCCGTGTAGTAATGCTCACCGGAGATAATTCCCGTACCGCTGAGGCTATCGGCAAAGAAGCCGGTGTGGACGAAGTGATAGCCGATGTTAAACCTGACGGAAAAGAAGAAGTTATACGAAGATTAAAGAAAACCGGAAAAACTGCTATGGTCGGTGACGGTATAAACGATGCACCGGCTCTTACAAGTGCTGATATGGGTATTGCTATAGGTGCCGGCGCAGATGTAGCGATCGATGCAGCTGATGTTGTTCTTATGAAGAGCAGTCTTGCCGATGTACCTGCGGCTATAAGACTAAGCCGTGCCACACTAAAAAACATCCACGAAAATTTATTCTGGGCATTTATATACAATATCATAGGAATACCACTTGCTGCCGGAGTTTATATCAAATTATTCGGCTGGCAGCTAAATCCTATGTTCGGCGCAGCTGCAATGAGCCTTTCAAGCTTCTGCGTAGTAACAAATGCTTTAAGACTGAATTTCTTCAGGCTTTATGATGCGTCAAAAGATAAAACAATTAATCGGACAGTAAATGTATCGACACAGGAACAGTCTGAGATAACCATAAATATTAAAGGAATGATGTGCGGGCACTGTGAAGCAAGAGTGAAGAAAGCTCTCGAAGAACTCCCGTTTGTAGAAGAAGCAGTAACAAGTCATACATCCGGTACCGCCGTAATTACAGTAAATGGAAAATCAGATCTCAAAGCTATTAAAAAAGCTGTTCAGGATGCTGGTTACAAATACATTGGAATAAAATAATAAAAAACTCCTTGAGAAATTCAAGGAGTTTTTTTGATCAGAGAACAAACAGCTCAGAACGGTGAGAACTCTCGCAGTGCTTACTATGCATAAATTATATCTCATCCGCTCATAAGGAAATGATATTTGTTGACCGTAACGTGAAAAGGTGATATAATTAATATTGTGGAAAATACATACAAAGTTTCACCAAACTTCCAATATTTAACTATTGGTGATTTAATTAATACTGTGGAAAACATATACAAAGTTTCACCAAATGGAAGATATTTAACTAAAAGGCCTTGATAAATTGTCGAGGTCTTTTCCCTTATATTTGCCGATTATAACAATTACGAAAGAGGGAGCAACCGCCCGCCGGATAACGGCTCTTCCCCAGTTATCCATATACATCCCCCGATCGCCCCCCATGGGGCTTAAAAATATAACTTCCTGAGAAGTACAATGTCCTGCTCTGCAGATCAAACAATAAACACACTGCTTCGCTGTGCGAAGCTAAGATAAGAAAGATAGGAGAGTTTGAGGGGAACCCCTCAAAAGCTCAATGCATTGTTGGAAATGTTTAAAGCTGTTGAGAGCTTCGCTCTCAATGGCTTTGAATATTTTCAAGCTGTGCATTGTGCTTCACACACATATACATTCGTTACTAATAAATAAGCTGTACCGTACAAAGTAGTTATCCGGCGGGCGGTTGCGACTTCATAAACGAAAACGAAATTCCCCTCTCCGAGGGGATAGGGGTGTTATATCGGTGATACCTTCATGCCGTTGCACAAATACAAAATAAGCCCCCTCTGGGGGCTTGTCGGGGGAAGAAGTTGGGAAAAGCATAGTATTACCTTTTCCCAACTTCTTTACAATTTACAAAATTGATTTTATAGCAATATAATATAAAAATTACAACGAAAAATAGGCAAAAACCTCTTTACAAAAAGCAATATAATTTTAAATTTTGTAAAAAAGTTTTTTTACAACTTCTTTACAAAATTATTTTTTAAAAAATTGTATTTTATATTTTACCCTTTATATAGCCTTTTAAGGGCTTTTTTTATTGTTTAAAAAAATGTTTCATTTCACATTGTAATCACTTTTTTATCACACAAAACACATATTCGCTAAAAAAAGGCTATTTATAGCGTTTTTAGAATATTCCTGTTATTAATTTAGCTGCTGTAAGTATAACTGCAAGGGTTACTGGAACAAGTATAATTTCAAGCATTGTTACTAATACTTTTAGTTTGTCCTCTAATTGTATTCTGTTTTCGAGTTCTTCTTGTTGTTTAACATTTAGTTCTATATCAAGTTGTTCTTGTTCTGTTAGATATTTATATTCATTTTGTTTTTCCATTGTTTATCCTCCTTATGCTGTTTCTTGGCTCTCTGCGTTCTCGTTCTGCTGTTCTTCGGTGAGCATATCGATGAGCTGCAGAACTCGTCCTTTGCGTTTGTCTGACAGTGCGTTGTATTTGCTTAGTAGCTCGTTTTCTTCTTTGCTGTTTTTGTGTAATCCGCCTTTGTCGTTTGTCAGTCCTGCTATGTAGTCAATGCTTACTTTGTAATACTTTGCTATTTCTACAATTATGTCTAATGTCGGTGTACTTATTCCCTGTTCATACCTACAATATGTTGTTTTATGCATATTGAATATTTTTGCTATGTCTTCTTGTCTTAAATCGCTATCTTCTCTTAGGTCTTTAATTCTTTGGTAATAACTCATTATTTTGTTACTCCCTTTTTGTTTATTATGCTGATTATAACACAAATTTGTGTTTTTCTCTTGACAAATGCACAAAGATGATTATAATGTTTTATAGATACACAATATTGTGTATCTCCATTCACTTAGTGTGGTGTAAGTCCTATATAAGTCGAGCCGATGAGCACGTAAGAACATCCGGACATGGATAAGTTCGAAAGAGTTTCTTTTTTGTATTTTCTTCATCTATCCTTGCAGAGTAAAGATAAATACTTATATTAGAGCCGTTCCGCACATACGCATATATACGGCTGTTCTTATGACGCTGTTCCCTTTGCGTGTGTGCCGGAGGTTCGTCAAATCTTTTTAAAGGAGGCTTTTTCCTATGAGTACAAAAGTAATAGGCATAAGCGAGAGCGGACCTGGTAATTATCAGGGTCATCCATTTCACAACCTTGTTCTTCATGTAGAGACTGATGATCAGTATACAGAAGGCAAACGAGCTGAACAGCTCAAAGTTAAGTATGCGAAGCTCAACGAGATTTTTAATCTCGGTAAGTCACCTGGTGAGATTGAGCTTCTTCATCCTAAGGATTTCCGTAATCTTGTTGGTAAGTCCGTTTCCGTTTATTATGATAGGTTCCGGAATGTTGATACAGTAATTGTTCATCCGGAAGAAACTGCAACTCACGATAACAAGTCCGGTAAATAATCGGCTGTTATAAAATCTTGAAGAAGGAGGCTTTTGAATGGGAGAAAATGTTAATCTCGTTTCTACAGCATTAACTGACGTTGGAACAGTCTTCACTCAGGCTGTTAATATGGTTACTGGTAATGCAGTTGCAATGGTATTCGTTGGTTTTGCTCTCGCTCGTGGCGGTCTCAGACTGTTCCGCTCCGTTATTCACGTTGGCAGATAATCTGCTGTTTCACACACATCTATACTCAAAAAATAAAAAAAGGGCAGGGGGCAACTGCTCTAACCCTCGGTTCTTTTCCTCCTGGCCTTTGGTCAGGAGGTTTTTTGTTTGAAGAAAATTTTTATTGTTTTCCCTTTTATTTTATCTTTGCTTTTTCCTTTTGTTGTTCCTTTGCGCTCTAATGCTGCTTTATCGACTGATTCGGAAGGGTATTTATATTTATATTCTGGCACTGATGTACCTTATTTATCTTTTTTCTTTGATGATTCTTCTGGAAAACGGTGCACAATGTATTGGTATGATAATTACTTACAACCTGATGATTTTACTGTAACTGAATCTAATGGTTCTTTTTGGATTAAATCAAAGCATGCTACACTTGATTTTACTGCCGGTTTCTATGATATAGGTGCTTCTGATATAGATGATGTTGATTTTAGACGTGATTATAAAACTCAAATTTCTGATATTGAAATAGATGCTTCTGGAGTGCTTAATCTTTATCGTTATTCCGCTGGTTCTCCTGATGAACATGAAGAAACACCTTCTTTTACTGTTTCTGTATCTGAAAATAATCTTCATGGTATTAGTTCATCTCTTTTTGAATTTGCCGGTTTTGACGATAGTCTACATATTGATGTTGTTTTTAATCCTTCTCTTTCCGGTAATGTCGATAGATCTGTAACTACATCGGCAGCTCATTTGAATTTACCAGAAGCTGAGGAAGCTCCTCCGAGCTTTTATAATGAGACTACATTTATTTCTGAATCTTTTACTATGTATGTTAATAATAATAGTCGTTCAGCCGTTCAGATATTTTTTGCTATTGTTCCGCATGGTGATTCTTTTCGGTTTGCTTCTGCTGGTGATACTGATTTAGGTCTCGTTGGCTGCACTTATGAATATGATGTTCCTACTTATGTTTGGTGGGATGTTTCTTGGAACTTTATGTTTGATCAGACTATTGCTCCTGAGGATAGCCCTACAGTTACTAATTACTATAGCTATACTTCTTCAAAAAATTATGCTCCTTGCCCTTGGCATTATTTAGCTGCAGGAAGTTCTTTTTCTCAATCCTTTAATTGGTCTGAAATGGATTTAGACAAAAACAGTGAATATGATGTTCTTGTTTATGCTGTCAAGTGTCCTTATGATGTCCCTTCTCGTCAGTGTCTTTTTTCTGATGATGATTATTATATAGATTTATCTTCTTCGGAGCTGGTTTATAATAGCACTTTTAGAGCTGTAAATCCTGTTCCTTTTGATGTTGAATCTGGTGGTAATCATGTTCTTTGGCATAATAATTCAGGATATGTAGATTCTGCCTGGACTTCTGTTGCTCATCTTGATGAAAATGGAAACACTGTTATTGAAGGTCGTGATCTTAATCACTTTAATAAAGCTCGTTCTGATCTGACTGGTCAAGCTTGGGATGATGTACATTCTTCATACGTTGAAAGAGTAGAAGCTAATCGAAGTAATGCTAATTTTTCTAATCTTCTTTCTCAATCAAAGAATTATTTTTCTTTTGTTGTCTCTGTTTTTAATTTCTTTCCTTCTTATGTTAATCTTGCTTTTTGCTTTGGTTTCTGGTCTCTTGTTTTCTTTGCATTTATAAGGAGGTTGTAATATGGATGATATTTTAAATGGTTTGCTTGGTACCTTGCAAGATATTCTTGGTCGTGTTTTTGACGGTATCTTTAGTATAGTTTACTATTTTATTTTTAATGTTCATGCTTCCTCTTTTTCTGATATAGGTCAGACCATGATTGATACTGTTTCTTCTCATATTTCTTTCTCACATCCTTCTTTTGATTCTGTTCTTTTTGTTATCGGTTTTGGTTTTTTCATTTTTATTCTTAAGCATACTATTACTTTTGTATGTGATATTATAGATATTTTCTAAAGGTTAAGGGAGTGATTCAGTGAATAATATAAAACTTGTTATTGATTTTTGTGTTAGGCTGCTGAACACAAAAATAACTTTCTCCCCGTATTCGTTTACCTTCATGCAAGCTTTTATTGGTTTGTTTGTACTTGGTATCGTGTTTATGTTTCTTCGTAAATTATTATCTTAGGAGGTTTTATTATGTCTGGTTTAATTGCTTTATTGCTCATTACTGCTGTTTTCATGCTTCTTTTTATTGCTTTTGATTCTTATAAGGCTAAGAAGTCTAAACAGAAAGGAGATAAAGAAAATGGGCGCTCTCGTAGGTAGTATTCTTTACTTATACGGTTTTTCTCTTATAATTTCTATGTTCGTTGCTCTTGTACGTTTTTTTATTGATGTCAAGAAATGGCATGACATTGAAGAGCCTGTTCATATTACTCCCTCGCAGTTTGAAGCTGATCTATTAGCTTCCGAGGATGATGAATCAGTAAAGGAGGTTGTTAATGATGTTGGAGAATACTCAGAACATAATTCACCAATTGTTTTTTGACCTTGGTGTTGATCTGGATTATATTCCTACCCAGAAATATGAAGCTTTTACTATGGGTTTGCAGTTTGTAGCTGCTCTTTGGTTTCTTCACTGGTTTTGTAAATGGCTTTGGTCATTGGTTAAAGATATGATGTTTGGAGGTCGATGATGTGTGTTTAGGTTCAAACTCCTTTTACAGAATATACGTCTTTTTCCGTCGTTTGCGTTCTATCTGTTCTATGATTTTTTGGTATACGTCTTCTACAGAAAGAATCGTCTTTTTTACGGTTGGGGTATTCATCTTTTTACTGGCAAGTTTGGTCAAGGTAAAACGTCATTAATGGTTATTAAGGCTTATGAATTATGTGAGAAGTATCCTCAACTAAATGTTGTTACTAATTTAAAACTTACAAATTTTCCGGAACATACAAGAATACTGCCTTTGAATACTGCTCATGATATTTTAAATGCTCCGAAAAATAGTCTTGTTTTGATTGATGAAATTGGTACTATCTTTAACTCTCGTGATTTTTCAAGTGGAAAAAAAGCTGTTCCTAAGCCTGTTTTTCAGCATTTATCTCAGTGTCGTCATAGACATATGATGATTATGGGTACTGTTCAGCGGTTTAATCTCTTGGATAAGCAAATAAGAGATATTTCCGCTACTGTTACTGAGTGTTCTGCTTCTCTTCCTCATCCGTTTTCTCGTAAATTGACTGCAATTTGCTTTGATATAAGCGAGTATGAAGCTTGGGTACAGAATCCCATGTATCAGCCTCGTGTATATGATTGTTATGTTAAAATTCAATCTGAGAAATACCGTCATTTATATGATACTATGGAAATGGTCTCTGGGTTCCTTAGTATGGAATATGATCCTGATAATGTAATTCTTATGAATCAGGGTTCTGATGTCTTGTTTTCTGATGGTTCTAAGGAAGGTCAGAAGAATTATAAAAAGGCTATGCGCCGTAAGCGTTAGGATGTGTTTATATGAATATTCTTGTTGGCTGCGAAGAATCACAAGCAATTACTATTGAGTTGCGAAAACTTGGTCATTTTGCATTTTCCTGTGATATAAAGCCTTGTTCTGGTGGATATCCTGAATGGCATATTATCAGGGATGTTCTTGATCTGGTGAATGGTTTTGTTTCTTTTAATACTTCTGACGGTGGTTTTCATTGTATATCTAAATGGGATTTAATTATTGCTCATCCACCTTGTACATATTTATCTTTTGCCGGTAATAAATACTTTAATATTGATAAATATGGTGATAAAGCTTTATCAAGAATAGTGTCACGATCTGAGGCTGTTGATTTTGCCTTAAAAATCTATAATGCCGATTGTGATCATATTTGCATTGAAAATCCTAAGGGTTATCTTTCTACTTTCTTTCGTCCTCCTGATCAAGTCATTAATCCTTTTGAGTTTGGTGATTCTTGTAGAAAAAGGACTTGTCTCTGGCTTAAGAATTTACCTTGTCTTATGCCTGATTATGTTGTTCCGCCTCCTGATCCTGTTTATATTGATTCTCATGGAAAAAATCGTTTCTGGGTTGAAACTGTTTCCTCAAAAGATCGTCAAGCTGCACGTTCTAAAACGTTTCCCGGAATTGCTCGTGCTATTGCTTATCAGTTTACCAATAATTTTTTTGTAAGGTCGTGATAATATGGCTAATGATTCTGTTTCCTCTTCTTGGTTTGCTGTTTTCAATAATCCCTCTGTTCATGGTTATGACGGTTCTCCTCAGGAAGTTTGTGAGAAGTTGCGTGATGAATGGATAGCAGATTCTGCTACTCGCTCCGGAGCTTGGGCATATTGTGTTTCTGCCGAAGGACTTCATCATGTGCATATGGTTCTTGAAGATTTAAAGCCTATGCGGTTTTCTAAAGTCAAGAAGGATTATTGTATTGGTATGCATTTTGAAGCTACTAAAGGCAGTAAGAAACAGGCAGAAGATTATATTAATAAACGTCCTCCTTTTGATGAAAAAGGGGAAGAAGTTCTTTTTATATGCTATCACGGCGATATAAGAGGTAAGCAGGGGAGACGCTCTGATCTTGATGTGTTCTATGAGCGTCTTCGAGCTGGTGAGACTCCTCGTGATATTCTTTCTGATTCTCCTAAGGCTTATTGTCATGTTGGTGTTCTTAAGAATATGTTTTTCAATTTAAGAGATTCTGTTACACCTATTGTTCGTGATATGCGTGTTATTTGGCATATTGGTTCTTCTGGTTCTGGCAAGTCTTATGAACGTGTTCTTATGGCTAAAGAATTAGGCTCTGATGATGATATTTATTATCTTACATCATTTAATTCTGGTGCTTTTGATAATTATAATGGTCAATCTGTTCTTTGGATTGAAGATTTTCGAGGAGAGTTTAAGCTTCAGGAGCTTCTTCGTATTCTTGATAAATATAAGGCGGAAATTCCTGCTCGTTATTGCAATGTTAAAGCCTTATGGAATGAAGTTCATATTACTAGTGTTCTTACTCCTCGTGAATGCTATAAACAAGCTACTATTGATGATTATGATCGTATCGAGCAGTTGTTAAGACGTGTTACATCTATTTGTTATCATTTTAAGACTTCTGATGGTCAATTTTCTAAGCTTTATTTTCCTTCTGATTCTTTGCGTGTTAATATGGAAAATCAAGTTAATGATACAAAGAAGTTCTTGTCTGAATGGACACTGATCTATGACGGACAGGAGGGAGCGGGGGATTCCCCGAAGGGGGAGACCGCTCCAGAACAGGAGGTTAGCAATGACGAATAATGAAATTTCTCTTGTTTTTTCTTATATTTATGCTCAGCGTGTTCAGCTTGAACGTTCTATTGATGAAGCTCAAGCACGTTTTCGATATCGTAATTTGACTGAAACTGAATGTTTGGAGCTTGCTTTGCTCAAGGAGAGATATAATACTTTTCTTGAAGTTACTGGACACATTAAGTCATTACTTAATCTTAATAAAAAGCGTCCTGTTAATTCTTGTATTATTTGTGGTATTGATATTCCTAAAGATCGTCAGGTATGTCCTAAGTGTTATAAACGTTATAAAGGGGAACGTTTATGAATTTTATTAAAAGTAGAATGCTGATCCTTTGATAAGGTGGTGATATTTTGGTTCATGATTTAAAGATTCTTCCTGAATATTATGTTTCCATTCTTTCAGGTGAAAAACGCTTTGAAGTTCGCCGTAATGATCGTGATTTTAATGTCGGTGATTTTCTTTATCTTCGTGAGTATGATAAATCTACTTCTTCTTATACTGGACGTGCTATACTATGTATTGTAACTTATATTCTTCGTGATGATGTAGACTTTGTCAAAGTCGGTTATTGCATAATGTCTATTGATGTGATATAATTAATACTGTGGAAAATATATACAAAGTTTCGCCAAACTTCCATTTGGTGAAACTTTAGACTGGATAAAAAGGAGGCAGGTATGCTTAATCTGAACAGCTCAGAGAATCCTGAGTTCCTGAATGAATATATAATGCACTTAAAGGTCGTAAAAATGCTTTCTCAGCGAACTATCGAAGAATACTTCATGGATACCAGATTGTTTCTCAAATACATATACGACCAGTCGCATAATACTAATGCAGATGATATCACTGAAGTCGATATAAGAAATATGACTGCGGACGACATTAGAAAAATAACCGTATCTGACATATATGGTTTTATTTTCTTTACAGCTGATGAAAGAAAAAATCTCGAACGATCACGCTATCGCAAGATATCATCTCTGAGAAGCTTTTTCAAATACATGGATCGTGTGGCACATCTTATTGACAAGGATCCTTGCAAAGACCTCGATATAAGAACTCCTAAAGCTGCAAGGCCAAAATTTCTTTCCCTTGACGAAAGTCTTCGTTTACTGAAAGCCTCAGACAGCACAGACTCAAAACGTGATTATTGTATCATAACATTATTCCTTAACTGCGGTATGCGTCTGAGTGAGCTCGTTGGCATTAATATAAGAGATATCGATTTTTATGAGAATCGAATGGAAGTTCTTGGTAAGGGAAATAAAAAACGTACTGTATATCTGAATAAAGCTTGTATAGATGCTCTTAACAGATATCTTGAAGACAGACGAAGCAATACAAAGGCCGCTGATGAACCGGCGCTTTTTATAAGCAATCAGAACCACAGGATCTCAAAGCGGCGTGTACAGCAGATCGTTGAATCTACGCTTGAAAAAGCCGGTCTTGATGGTAAAGGTATCACTACACATAAGCTCAGGCACACAGCTGCAACTCTGATGTACCAGTACGGCGATGCTGATGTTCTTCAGCTTAAAGAGCTCCTTGGTCACGCAAATATATCTACAACAGAGATATATACTCATCTGAATGATGAAAATGTAAGAAATGCAGTGGAATCGAATCCCCTTGCCGGTGTAAAGCCTGATAAGAAAGAGAAGTAACTCCCCTGCTAATTTAATTAAAAATATTTGCTTATATTTTTCTCGATTTGTGTTGCAAAATGGCTTAGGATGTAGTATAATATTTAAGGCATTAGAAAAAGAAGATATGCCGTTATTTAATATGGGATCAATATTTTTTAATCGGAGGTTTTTATTATATGTGCGGAATCGTAGGCTTTACAAATAAAATAAACGATTCAGATGCTGTGCTCGGGAAAATGATGGACAGGATCCGTCACAGAGGTCCTGACGCTGAAGGAAAATACATCGATGAAGATATTGCTCTCGGTCATCGCAGGCTTAGTATCATTGATATAAGCTCACAGGGAGATCAGCCTATTTTTAATGAGGACGGATCACTTGTTATTGTGTTTAACGGCGAAATATACAATTATAAGGAAATAAGAGAAAAGCTTGTCAGTGCCGGTCATACATTCAAAACAAATACTGATACTGAAGTTCTTATTCACGGCTATGAAGAATACGGCGAGAAACTGCTTGATAAACTCAGAGGTATGTTCTCATTCGTTATCTGGGATAAAAATAAAAAAGAGCTTTTCGGAGCTCGTGATTTCTTCGGTATAAAACCGATGTATTATGCTTTAATGGGAAAAACTTTTATGTTTGGCTCAGAAATAAAGAGCTTTCTTCCGCATCCTGAATTCAAAAAGGAACTTAATACTGCTGCTCTTGAGAATTATCTCACCTTTCAGTACTCCCCTGCTTCTGAAACGTTTTTCAAAAATGTTTACAAGCTTCCTCCTGCACATTACTTTAAATTCAAAGACGGTAAAATGTCCATAACCAGATACTGGGATGTTCATTTTGAAGCTGATGAGGGACCTTCTCTTAAGGAATGGGTCAATAAAATATCAGATACCTTCCACAACTCTGTTGAAGCTCATAAAATAGCCGATGTTGAGGTAGGTTCATTCCTTTCGAGCGGTGTGGATTCAAGCTATGTTGCCGCTGTTGCAGATGTCGACAAGACATTTACAGTAGGCTTCGGAACTGATGAAAAGTACAATGAGATCGGCTGGGCTAAGAATTTCTCCAAGGCTATCGGCAAAGAGAATACCAGCAAGGTCATTTCTCCCGAGGACTACTGGAATAGTCTCTCTATGATACAGTACCATATGGATGAGCCTCTGGCTGATCCTTCAGCTGTTGCTTTGTATTTCGTTTGCAATATTGCTTCCGAAAAGCTGAAGGTAGTTCTTTCAGGTGAAGGCGCTGATGAAATATTCGGCGGATATAATGTCTACAGTGATCCCGATGGTACACTATATGACAAACTGCCTCGCCTCGTAAGAAGAGGTATAGGAAATATAGCTGCAAAGCTCCCGGCTAAAAGAGGCGTGAATTTCTTCGTCAGAAAAGGCCGTGATGTTGAAGAGCGCTTTATCGGAAATGCCTATATGTTCACTCCAGAACAGCGCAGAGAGCTGCTTAAGATCACTACTTCTGCCCCGGAGCCTACAGAACTCACAAGGCCCTTCTATAAAAATGTCAAGGGTAAGGATGATGTTACCAAAATGCAGTATCTGGACCTTCATATGTGGATGGCCGGAGATATTCTCCTTAAAGCAGATAAAATGAGTATGGCAAACTCTCTTGAGCTTCGTGTGCCCTTCCTGGATAAGGAAATTATGGCTATGGCCGAAAAGATTCCTACTAAGTACAGGGTCACTCACGATAAAGGCACAGACGAAACTAAATATATAACCAAATATGCGATGCGTCTCGCAGCTAAAAAGGATACGCCTAAACAGACCGCTAAAACTGCTGCTAAAAAGAAACTGGGCTTCCCTGTTCCTATCAGAGTCTGGCTCAAAGAGGATAAGTACTACAATATCGTCCGCAGCTCATTTGAGAGTGAAAGTGCAAAGATGTTCTTCAATACAGCTCCTCTCATCAGACTTCTGGACGATCATCGTGACGGCAAAGCTGACAACAGCAGAAAAATCTGGACAGTTTTCATCTTCCTTGTATGGTATAAGGTCTATTTTGAAAATAATGGCGAATATTAAGGAGTTATCATGCCAAGTATAGTGACATATAAGTATATAAAACAAAATCCGGATATTATGGAGTATATCCGCAGAGCTGACAAAGCTCTGGAAGCTCAGGGTTATACCGAGCACTCCTTTGCTCATGTTGAGCGTGTGGCAGCAACATCAAGTATGATACTGACAACTCTCGGATTTGACGAGAGAACTGTAGAACTTGTACGAATTGCCTCGATCATGCACGATATAGGTAATGTTATCAACCGCATAGACCACGCACAGAGCGGTGCTGTAATGGCTTTCAGGCTTCTCGATAACCTTAGTATGCCTGCGTCTGAGATATGTTCTGTTATTTCCGCTATCGGAAATCACGACGAGAGTACCGGTCTGCCGCTGGATCCGATCTCTGCTGCTCTTATAATCGGCGATAAGACTGATGTCCGCAGAAGCAGAGTGCGTAATAACGATTTGCTTACATTTGATATACACGATAGAGTGAATTACGCAGTTGAACGCTCAGAAGTAAGCTTCAGCGAGGATAACAAGTCAATAATTCTCGAACTTACTATAGATACGGAGATCTCTTCTGTAATGGAATATTTCGAGATCTTCATGGAGCGTATGCTTCTTTGCAGAAGAGCATCTGCTTTCCTGGGTGTTCAGTTTGAAATGATAATAAACGGAAGTAAGATCCTGTAATTACCGCACTATGTGCGTACAAATAAAATAACGGAGGTAAAAAATATGCATTCAGAGTATCAGCACCTTATTGATTTGAGTGATTATCCGGTTGCATGGTGGAAAAAAGTCGTTGAGTTAGGCGAGGAGATCAAAAATGACCCTGCCCGCTTCGCTCATGAGTGCAGCGGAAAGGTAATGGCTACTCTTTTCTATGAGCCTTCCACCCGCACTCAGATGTCCTTCCAGACAGCTATGATAAGGCTTGGCGGACAGATAATCGGATTTGATAACCCGGCTAATTCATCTGTGGCAAAGGGAGAAACTATCAAGGACACAACAAAGATAGTCAGCAACTATGCAGATGTTCTCGTTATTCGCCATCCTGTTGCAGGAGCTGCAAAAGCCGCTTCACTTACAGCAGATTGCTCTGTAATAAATGCTGGTGACGGAGGACACCTCCACCCGACACAGACTCTCACTGATCTGCTGACACTTAAAATAGAAAAGAAAACACTTTCCGGTCTGACTGTAGGTATGTGCGGAGATCTTATAAACGGCAGAACTGTTCATTCTCTTTGCAAGGCTCTCAGTATGTTCCCGGATAATAAATTCGTCTTCATTTCAACTCCCGAGCTTAGAATGCCTGCTTATATAAAGGATATAATCAAGGCAAACGGCTCTTCCTACGAAGAAGTTGATACCCTTGAAGAAGCGATAGGAAAGCTTGATGTGCTTTATATGACCCGTATCCAGCAGGAAAGATTTGCAAGTGAGGAAGATTACCTCGCTCAGAAAAATACATATGTACTTGACAAAAAGAAGATGCAGCTTGCTAAACAGGATATGATAGTAATGCATCCCCTGCCTCGTGTTGACGAAATAACTGTTGAAGTCGATGACGATCCGAGAGCTAAATATTTCACTCAGGCTAAATACGGTGTATTCGTTCGTATGGCTCTGATCCTGACGATACTGAAAGAGAATAAGCCCTCTGAAACGCTTCAAGGAAAGGTATATTCTGGTGTTTGCTGTGATAACCCGAGATGCATCACTAATCACGAGCATTATCTGCCTAAGAGCTTCCGCCACAGCGGAGATCACACTCTTCTGGAATGTGAATACTGTGATGAGAGGAAACTTATATGAATAAGTGGTATGCCGAAGAGTATGAGTTCACGATTGATGTGATAGGATTCTTGCGTGGAGAAAGTACGGTCAATTACTGTCGAAACGGCGAAGAGATCGGCGACAGATATACTTGTACATATGGCTGTCCGGTAAATCAGGATGGCTGCGGAATATGCTCCAAGACGATGATGATGCTCTATCCTCTAATGGAGGCTGTCAGAAGCGGCGGAGACCTTGAAAATCTTGGCGGCGACAGCAAATACAGCAAAACTATTGTCTGTCCGGATGGTTGTGTGATGTTCAGACTGACTGCAGTTCCGCTTGGCAATGAAAATTTCCACAAAGGAATGTTCTGGAAAGCAGAAACATAATGGTATTAAAAATCCCCGAAGTGACTAATATCACTTCGGGGATCAATTTTATATCCGGTTCCTCTATCGTTACTCGATATTGATATGCTCAAAGCATACAGAATCCTCGGTTACTTCGATAAGAAGGTAAGAAGCTCCTTCTAAACCTGAAGCCGAAACAGAAACAACTTTTCCGTTCACGAAATTTTGATGAGAATGTCCAACTACAGCGTGACAATGTCAATGAAAAACAGGCTTTGCTCTGAAAAAGGCAAAATAAAAAGCACCCACTATTGCAGATGCCCTTTGTCAAATATTAATGAAAGATTAATTTTCTTTCTGTATTAATAATATCACAAAAATTCTATAATGTCAAGTGATATTCTGAATTTATATACGCTATATTATTTCCTTATGGGTTGAATAAAAAGCAGAAAAGTCACGCTTTATGCGTGACTTTTTTCTGGAGGCGCCACCCAGATTTGAACTGGGGATCAGGGTGTTGCAGACCCACGCCTTACCACTTGGCTATAGCGCCGTCTTTGGAGCGGATTACGAGGCTCGAACTCGCTACCTCCACC
>ODAI014445224.1_pt1 | contig 16842 bp, 11 predicted proteins | sample 1539321 | NCBI WGS metagenome assembly ODAI01 (sample SAMN02144231, study PRJEB22623) | gut metagenome | biome: sheep rumen | host: Ovis aries | place: New Zealand | reverse complement strand
ATTGTGCTGCCGCGAGAGCGGCAAACGTATATAATTACAAGCACAATCAGCGCCTAGCGGACGCGTCCGCGGTTTCGAAAAGTCGTTTTCGTGACTGGGAGCCATTTTTTTTGTGAAGAGTAAAGTTATTAATACTAAGCCATGCCTGTCAGTTCTCGCGCCTTTGCTTCAACTGCCAGTGCCAGCTTTTCTTCATCATCCTGGTTTTCGCTGATTATGCGGACAAAAACACTTCCTGCAACAATTGCTTCAACCGAGGCTGCCAGTGCTTTAGCCTGTTCTCCGTTTGAAATTCCAAAGCCTCCGTACACCTTGCTTCCGCCCTGTCCAACCTTTTGTAAGAAGGACAGAGTTTTTTCATCAATTTTGGTTTCACTTCCCGTAATTCCAACGCGTAAAGCGGCGTAAATGTAAGGAAAGCCTGCATTCGCCATTTTTTCCAGGCGTTCCTCGCTCATACTGGGAGCGGCAACCGGAATATTAATCATCCCGTTTTTTTTGCAGGCCGCTGTAAGGCCTTCGTCAAAGTCAAAGGGTAAATCCGGAATAATCATTCCCTTTACTCCAGCTTTTGCTGCCCGCTCGCAGAAATTTTCAACTCCCGGAGTGTAGACCAGACTTCCATAACTCATCAGATAAATTGGAGTGTCAGGAAATTCAGAATGGATTTTTGCAATGAATTTTAAGCCATCCTCAGTTCTGTATTTTCCTTCCAAAACCTTTGTACAGGCAGTCTGAATTGCAGTACCGTCAGCACTTGTGTCAGAAAAAGGAAGTTGAATTTCCAGAATATCGGCGCCACCTTTTATTAGGGCTCGTGCTGCTTTAAGAGCAAGTGATTCTGTCGGATACCCGGCAACCAAATGACTCATTAATTTTATTTTTTTTATTTCGCTCATAATTACCTCATAGCCTTTGCGTCGTGAATGTCTTTGCCGCCTTCCAGCCTTTCAATTTCGGAATGCAGAAAAGTCAGCCATTCCTTAGGGCGGAAAACAGGGCTTGTAATAAATACATCCTTGTCGCCGCGGCCACTCATATTAATGATAATAGCCTGGTCTCTTGGAAGCTGGCCGGCCAGTTTAATTGCCGCGGCACCTGCATGTGCTGATTCCAGAGCAAACATAATACCTTCGTTTTTAGCAAAAAACTTTACAGCCTCTAAGGCTTCACTGTCCAGAATAGAAGTAAATTCTATTCGACCGCTTTTGCCCAAGGCTGCCAGCTGAGGTCCAATTCCGCAGTAATCTAGACCTGCCGAAATACTTCTGGTTGGCAGAGCCTGTCCGTCCTCGTCCAGCAAAAAGCGGCTTTTATAGCCTTGAAGAATACCGTCTCGAGCTGCATTTCCCGTCATACGGCTGGCATTTTCTCCAACATTTGGTCCAACTCCGCCAGCTTCGGCACCAATAAGACGGGGTTCCTTTTCGTTTATAAAGGGTTCAAAAAAGCCTATGGAATTAGAGCCGCCGCCAACGCAGGCAACCATGGCCCCAATTTTTATTCCGCGTTCAGCCGCCTGTTTTTTTACTTCCCGCCCTATCACGCTCTGAAACTCGCGCACAATGTCCGGAAAGGGTGCTGGCCCCAGAGCCGAACCCAGTACGTAATGTGTACTTTCAGGGTTGGCCGCCCAGTCCCGCATCGCCTCGTTCACAGCATCCTTAAGGGTTCGGCTGCCACTTGTAACCGGGTGAACCTTTGCCCCGTACAGCTCCATTGCGGCAACATTCGGCTGTTGCCTGCGTACATCCACCTCTCCCATGTAGATTGTGCAGTCTAGCCCCAATTTTGCGCAAGCGGCGGCAGTTGCCAGTCCGTGCTGTCCGGCTCCCGTTTCCGCAATAATCCTCTTTTTCCCCATTCTCTTAGCAAGCAGACACTGGCCAATAGCATTATTAATTTTATGCGCGCCAGTATGTGCCAGCCCTTCAAGCTTTATATAAATTTGAGCCCCACCCAAAAGCTTTGTTGCCGTAGGAGCAAAATAAAGGGGAGTCTCCCGCCCGATATAGTCTCTGCGAATTACTTCCAGTTCATCGGTAAAGCTTTTGTCGGCCATTGCTTCTTTAAAAGCAATTTCCAGCTCATCCAGAGGTCGCCTTAAAACCTCTGCAACATATTTCCCGCCAAAATTATCAAAAAATCCATTATCTGACATTTAAGAATAACTCCTTTAGTTTTTTTTCACTTTTTATACCAATCAGCTTTTCATCCTGATTCTGACAGTCTTCAACTCCACTGGAAATGTCTATAAGCTCAGGTGAAAAATCCTCTAAAAATTTTTTAACATTTTCTGGAGCTATTCCACCGGCAAGCCATTTTGCGCTGCAGAAAGCTTTCTTCTCTTTTGAATCCAGCAGGACCCTCAGCTCTCCAAGAGAAAGAAGCCTTTCATATTCTTCAGGGCTTTTGACGGCAAAATAGTGGGGTAAATCCAGCAATGCTCTGTCAATTTTTTCGTAAGGAATATTATGAAATTGAAGAAGGTCAAATTTTCCATCCTTTACAAGCTGAATTGCAGTAAGAGCTTCTGGCGAAGTTGTATCTACAATTACTGCAACTTTTTTTGCCTTCAGCAGGTCTAGCTGACCAAGAATTTTTTCCATCCTGCCATTACGGGTAAGGCTGCGGGGAAAGTCATCTGCAAAAATAAAGCCCAGAAAATCAGCTCCAAGACCTTGGGCAAGAAGTGCGTCTTCCATTCTGCTTAAGCCGCATATTTTTATAAGAGGATGATTAAAAGACTCGACTTTGCAATAGTCCTTCCAGAAAGCAGCATTTTTATTTGTTTTTGCATTCTTAAAAGCCTTTACAAGCTCTTTTCTAAGTGCCTCATTTTTTGCAGCGGCCTCTCCCAATAAAAGACCGGAAAAAGCACAGGCTCCAACGCTTCTGCTGCATTCAAGATTTTTTACTCCGCTTTCAAAAATTACCCGAACAGCTCCTCCTAAAGCAGTCTTAATTTTTTCTCTCATAATCAAAGGCTGTAAAAGGTCTATTTGAAAATCTGCTAAATCGCGGCTGTTTACTCCAAAAATAAAATGCCCCTTCAAACCAGTCTCTTTTGCTAAATCCGGCTGATTAAAAACAGCCTTTACTTTTTGAATGTCCCCGTCGCTTCTAACTTCAATTAAAGCGTACATGCCGAGTTCCAATACCCGCCGCGCCATCTGAGTCAATTTTTCTTCATCTAAAATTCTTGCAATTAAAAGCACTGCGTCTGCGCCGGCGCGAAAAGCTATATCAATTTCGTCCGGAAATAAAAGAAAGTCCTTTCTTAAAACAGGAAGGTCAACTGCCCGGCAAACCTGAATTAAATCTTGCAGCTTTCCCTTAAAGTAATTCCTTTCTGTAAGACAGCTGATTGCAGAGGCTCCCGCCTCTGCATAAGAGCGGGCTGTTTGGGCCGCGTCCAAAGCAGGCGCAATATCGCCCTTACTTGGAGAAGCCCTTTTTACTTCCAGTATTACTCCGCGTTTATTTTCGCCGTCAAAGCCTGCAAGAAAAGGATGAAGAGCTCTTTCTCTCTTCAAAGGAAGCTGTACTCCAAAGTCCAGTCCCAGCTCTTTAAGGTCTTTTTTCCGGTCTTCAATTATCTGCGTAAGAATATCTTTCATATAAAATCCTAGGCGCTCAACTCTTTACTTACTTTTTGAATTTCTTCAAGCTTTGCCAGGGTTTTTCCACTATTAATGGCATCTAAAGCCATGGCATAGCCTTCCTTCAAATTTTTAGCCTTTCCACAAAGATATAAAACTGCAGCCGCATTTAAGCCTGCTGCGGCACGAATAGTTGAACGGCCCTTTCCATTTAAAACTTCCAAAGCCAGCTGGGCATTGTCATTTCCGTTTCCGCCGTAAAGCTCGTCTTCATTTACATCACTAATTCCAAATTCTTCAGGCTTAATTACATACTGATTTTCCTGACCTTTTTCATCAATCTGATAAACATCGGTTGGCGCACAGGGAGAAATTTCGTCGTAACCATCCCGGGAGCAAACAACCATAACTCTTTTTGCTCCCAAAGCCTTTGCTGCATGGGCATAATCCTTAAGCAAACTTGGAGTATAAAGGCCAAGAACCTCGTATTCTGCTCCAGCAGGATTTAATAAAGGCCCAAGTACATTCATAATTGTTTTTACCCCCAAAGCCTTTCTTACAGGACCAGCAAAGCGCATTGCGGAATGGTAAACGGTTGCCATCAAAAAGCCGAAGCCTGTTTTTTCTACAAGAGCGGCGGTTTTTTCCGGGGCTGCCATAATATTTATGCCCAGGGCTTCAAAGAAGTCGGCTGAGCCGGATTTAGAAGAAACGGCTCTGTTTCCATGCTTTGCCATTTTTTGTCCGCAGCTTGCTGCTACCAGTGCCGAAAGTGAAGAAATGTTAAAGCTTCCTTTTCCATCTCCTCCCGTTCCAACAATTTCTGCCAGCCCTGTGCTCTTCAAAGGAATTTCTCTTTTCTTTTTCAAAAGTGTTTTAGCACAACCAATCATTTCGCTTACGGCAGGACCCTTACTTGCCATTGCAATCAGAATTGCAGCCATTGCCCTTTCGTCCATTGAACCGTCTGTTACATTGTCCATAAAGAAGGCAGCCTGCTCTTCGCTTAAATCTTTTTTAGCAATCAGCTGATTAAGACAGTCGGCAACTACAATGTTATCGCGGCGGTAATTTATAAAGGCATTTAAAAGGGCTGCCCCTTTTTCGCTTGCAATGCTTTCGGGATGGAACTGAACACCTTCAATTGGCAGTGTTTTATGACGGATGCCCATAATATCTCCGTCCTTGGCTCTTGCAGTAATTTCAAAATCCTTTGGAAGAGAAGCTTCTTCTGCAACCAGACTGTGATAGCGGGTAAATTTTGCGCTTTTTCCAATTGAGCGGAAAAGTCCCCGGCCATCAAGCTTTATTTCTTCAACAATTCCGTGCCGAATATATTTTGCCTGAACAATTTTTCCGCCAAAGGCTTCGCAAATTGCCTGATGTCCAAGACAAATTCCCAGAATCGGAATTTTTCCTGCAAAATATCTGATTGCTTCCTCGCAAATTCCAGCCTGACTTGGAGTTCCAGGTCCTGGAGAAAGAATAAGATATTCCGGCTTCATAGAAGCAAGCTCTTCGAGTGTACATTCATCATTTCTTACAAGCTTTATTTCTTTATCTGTTACGGTTTGTAAAATCTGTGTTACATTAAAGGTAAAACTGTCATAATTATCTATTACTAAAATCATTTTTCTTACTCCCATTCCTTCCTATTTTGTAAGTGTATCAATAAGGGCACCAAGCTTTTCGCAGGTTTCTGTAAACTCGCGTTCTGCTTCTGAATCATAAACAATTCCGCCTCCCGCCTGCAGATTCCAAACATCACCCTGCTTTAAGGCACAGCGAATTGAAATACAGAAATCTAAATCTCCGTTTGTCTGAATATAACCTACGGCACCTGCATAAAAACGTCTCTTTGTTTTTTCAAGTCCGCTTAAAATTTGCATTGCATTTATTTTTGGAGCTCCGCTTACAGTTCCAGCCGGAAAAGCTGCACGTAAAACCTGAATTGGCTTTACCTTTGGCAAAAGCTCTCCTTCTGTTGTACTTACCAGGTGAATTACATGACTAAAAAGCTCGCATTCCATCAGCTGAGGAACATTTACACTGCCGCTTTTACATACTCTTCCAAGGTCGTTTCTGGCAAGGTCTACCAGCATTAAATGCTCAGCCCTTTCCTTTGGATTTTCACTCAGCTGAAGCTTTAGCATTTCGTCTTCGGCGTCATTTTTTCCGCGGCGAATTGTTCCTGCAATAGGATGAATACTGGCTTTTCCCTTTCTTACTCTTACCAGACTTTCTGGCGAGGCTCCTGTAAACTGGAAGTCTTCAAAATCAATGTAAAAAAGATAAGGAGAAGGATTAACCTTACGCAGTTTCCCGTAAACCGCCAGAGCTTCTGCCTTACATTCAATCTGTACCCGGCGGCTTGGAACTGCCTGAATAAGGTCGCCCGCAATAATATGCTTTTTAAGAGCATTTACCTTTTGAATATACTGGGACTTTGATTCCTCCTGGTTTGTAATCATCTTGTATTCAAACTGTTGATTTTCCTCTTCCAGATAAGAAAAGTCCATGTTATTCATCTGACGTAAAAGCTTTTCCATTGCCGCATTTAAATCAATCTGGTGTTCATTATAATTCAGGGCAAAAATATGAATTTCTTCTGTGTAGTGATCAAAAACAATGTAAATATGACCTGTTACAAAAAGACTTTCCGGAATGTTAAGCTCGTCCTTTTGTTCAAAAAAGCGGATATTGTCACAATGCTTTGCAAATTCATAACTAAGATAGCCCAGTCCACTGGCAGGAAGGGGTAAATCCGCAAGCTTTCCTTCAGGTCCTTTATTCTGTTTTGCAACATACAAAAGGGCGTCTAAAATGTCATAAGGCTTTTCTCTTCCCAGAGCATCAAGGCTTTTTTCTCCTTCTAAAAGCTGAGTATTAAAGGCTTCTTCCTTTCCATTTATGATAAAAAAGATTCCATCATCATCCTGGCGGATTTTAAAAGCTTCTTCTGTCATTAAGATAGAATAGCGTTCTCTGCCCTTTGCAAAGCTTGCCGATTCAAGAATTGCTTTTGCTCCAATTTTTTTTGCCAGCAGGTATGGCGTATATCGTGAATTGGAAATGCATTTGTAAATACTGTCTGTTCGCTGATTCATGTTTTCCTCTTTCATTTTGAGTTATGTGTTTCTGTAAATAGAAACGCTTCTATGAATAGTAACATAACATGAAGTTGTGATACTGTCAATAGAAACGTAAAAACTCTTGACAATTTTTTTATGAATTATTACTATGCGCTTAATGGTTTTAGGAAATATCTTTTTTACATTTACTTTCTTCTCTTTTTTTGCCTTTTATTACTGGTGCAAGAGGCAGGTAATCCGTGAAGAATAGAATGTGAAATAATAGCTGAAAAGCTGATAAATAAACGGTTCTATCTTTACGGGTAGAACCGTTTTTTTTTTTTGGGGGGCGCGTGAATAAATGAAAATAGCTTACAGTGGAATTGAAGGAGCTTTTGCTTACATAGCGGCAAAAAGAGTATTTCCAGAGCAGAAATTAATTTCTTTCCCAGATTTTCGTTCTGCCTATGAGGCTGCAGAAAAGGGCTTGTGTGATTATGCAGTTCTCCCTATTGAAAACTCTTATGCGGGAGAGGTTGGCCAGGTAACAGACCTTTTGTTTCAGGGCAGTCTTTTTGTAAATGGGGTTTACAGTCTGAATGTTACTCAAAATCTGCTGGGAGTAAAGGGCTCTTGTCTAAAAGATATCCGTAAGGTTATCAGCCATCCTCAGGCCCTGGAGCAAAGTGCAGATTTTATACGTGCTCATGGCTTTGAAAGTGAACAGGCCTTAAATACTGCCCGCGCTGCAAAGCTTGTTTCCGAGCTTGGTGATAAAAAGCTTGCGGCAATTGCCAGCGAAGAAACTGCCCAACTTTACGGGCTGGAAATTTTAGAGAGAGGAATTAACGGACATGAAGATAATTCGACCCGCTTTGCCATCCTTTCTAAAAATCAAAATGATAAGGTAGAAACCGGCTCTACGAGGGAAACCTTTATTCTTATGTTTGCCGTAAAGGACGAAGCCGGTGCTCTTGTAAAGGTTTTGAATAAGCTGGGAGAGTTTGGCTATAATATGAGCGTTATTCACAGTCGTCCCTTAAAGGCTCTTGCCTGGTCTTATTACTTTTATATAGAGGCGGAAGGAGAGTATGGAAGTTCTGCCTATAAGCAGATGCTTTCAGAAATGGAATACAGATGTTCTAAGCTTAAGGTGCTTGGAAGATTTTAAAATAAAAAGTAAGAGGATAAGGAGAATATAAAAATGAATCTTGCATTTGAAAGAAAACTGGCTATTCCGGCAGAGGTAAAGGAGCAGTATCCGCTTTCGGGAAAAATTGGGAAAATTGTTGAAGAAAAACGTGCCGAGCTGAAGGCGATATTTGAAGGAAGGGAAAATAAGCTGCTTTTAATTATTGGTCCCTGCTCTGCAGATAACGAAGATGCTGTAATCGATTATATTCAAAGACTTGTTCCTGTACAGGAAGATGTTCGCGATAAAATTTTTATAGTACCACGTATTTATACAAATAAACCGAGAACCACCGGTGAAGGCTACAAGGGAATGCTGCATCAGCCGGACCCGGAAGCAAAGCCGGACTTGTTTAAAGGAATTGTTGCCTGCCGACATATGCACATGAGGGCTGTAGAAGAAACAGGCTTTATTTGTGCAGATGAAATGCTTTACCCTGAAAATCATAAATATCTGGATGACCTTTTAGGTTATGTTGCAGTTGGAGCCCGTTCTGTAGAAGACCAGCAGCACCGACTTACAGCCAGCGGAATTGAAGTTCCGGTTGGAATGAAAAATCCTACCAGCGGCGACTTATCTGTTATGATGAATGCAATTCTTGCGGCTCAGCACCGTCATTCTTTTATTTACCGGGGCTGGGAGGTTCATTCAGAGGGAAATCCTCATTGTCATGCAATTTTGCGGGGCTCTACAGATAAGCACGGAATTAACCAGCAGAATTATCATTATGAAGATTTAATTCGCCTTTGCGATGCTTACGACGCCCGCGAGCTTCAAAATCCGGCAGTTATTGTTGATACAAACCATTCAAATTCAAATAAAAATCCTTTTGAACAGCAGCGAATTGTTATGGATGTTCTTAATTCCTGCCGTCACAGTGAGCGAATTAACAAGCTTGTAAAGGGCTTTATGATTGAAAGCTATATTGAAGATGGGGCTCAGAAAATAGGCGAGGGCATTTACGGTAAGTCTATTACAGATCCATGCTTAGGCTGGGAAAAAACAGAAAAGCTTATTTACGAAATTGCCGACAAGCTATAAGACTGTGTTTTATCAAACGAGTTTTGAAATCAAAGTAAAACGTTAAAAAACTTGTTTTTTCTGACTAAAAGACTTAGAATTATTGTGATATGAAATTAAGTTTTTCAAGTTCTACATTTGTCTTTTGTTTAAGTTTTCTTGCTTTAACAGGCTGTACTTCTAGAAATAAAAGTACAGCACCCCAGGCTAAGGCTGCGCAGGAAAAACAAATTGAAGATACTGGTGCCCAGAAAACAGAAAGATTTCATTTAAAACCTAGTTTAGATTCCTATAAACCTAAAAAGCTTGAATACAACTTTTATCTTACCTATAAAACTGACCATCCCTGGTGGGATGCAGTTGCACTTGGCATAGAAGATGCAGTAAAACAGTATGAACAGGAGGGTGTTATAATAACTTATGATTATAATGCGCCTGCAAAAATGTCAGCCTATGACCAGATAGAACGAATTGAAAAAGCCGCTGCCAGCAAAGTTTATGATGTAATTGGCGTTGATGTTGCAGATGTAGATATTGTTACCCCGGTAATTAATAAGCTTATAGATCAGGGTAATAAGGTTATGACTTTTTCTAGCTCAGATTCGGGCAAAGAAAATGGCTGTAAAAGAATTGCCTATGTTGGAAACACTCATAATTATGAAGATGGAAAAGCTCTTGCACAGGCTCTTTGCGAAAAGCTTAATTACAAGGGTAAAATAGCCATGCTCATTGGTAATGTTGGTGCCCCTTGTCATGAAGACCGGGCAAGAGGAGCCCGCGAGATATTTGCACAGTATCCTGAAATTGAACTTGTTGCCCAAGAGTACGATGAAGACCTTGAAGAAAAGGCTTATGTTTATACACAGGAATTCATTTCTAATTATCCGGATTTAAGCGGAATTATTTGCTGCAATATGAGTAATCCTGTGGGGGCTGGCCGCGCTGTAGAAGAAGCCGGTAAAGCAGGCAAAATTGTAATTACCGGAATGGACCACGATAAAAGGGCTTTAGCTTATCTTCGAGATGGAGTTATTTATGCTCTTGCTCTTCAGGACTGTTTTTCTATTGGTTTCGACACTGTAACTACAGCCGTAAAGATTGCCGATGGTCTTCTTCCCGGAAAAGATTATCCTGAAAAAACAGAAGAGACATCATCAGTTTTCTATCAAAAGGATGCAAACTGGCTCTTGCGCTCTTTGTATGGAGAAATAGACTAGGTGAAAAGAAATAAAAGTGTCATTATTGGAGGCTTTATAATTGCCTTTCTGCTTATAGTTGGAACTAGTTGGAATGTAGAAAGTGCACAAAAACAAACTCAAATTGTTGCAGATAAAGTTAGTGATTTTTATATAGAAGAGCTTGCTAATCGTCGCTTAGCAATTATTTCAGATGCCTTAAAACAAAATTTTCAGTATATAAATAACGCTCTCGATTCAATTACAGAGGATGATTTAAGTTCAATACAAAATCTTAGAGATTATCTTGGAAGAATAAGACGTCTTTATGGACTTGAAAAATTTTCTTTTGTAGATGAAGATATTCAGGTTTATACCGCTCATGCCACAAGCTCGGGCAAGAGCCGTTATCCTTTCCTGGAAAAGGGGCTTTCTGAACCTCTTGTAACTACAGTATTAAATTATGGCGGAGAAAAACTGCTTTTTATTGCGGTTCCTGTAAGTGGAATTGAATTTAATAATAAAAATATAATAGCCTGCTTTGCTCAGGTTCAGATAGATCAGTTAGTTCGTTCTATGACCTTCCGGGCAGATAACATGGAAACCTATTTTAATCTTTATCTTAAAAATGGAGAAAGCCTTACAACTGTACCTTTTGGAGGGGTTGAGCCTGGCCGAAATATTCTTTCTGTAATTCAGGAAAATGATGCTTCACAGATAAATTTTCATAAAATAACAGAAGACTTTCAAAATGGGCAAAGTGGTAGAATTCATGTTCCTTACAGAAGGCAGAATGCCCATCTTTATTATGCTCCTGTTGAAAAAACTGGCTGGATGCTTTCAATCCTTGTTTATGATAATGTAATTACAAATCAGATAAGATTAAATAACCGTGCAATTATTGCAAGAAACCACCTTCAGATTTTAGTTACAGTTTTATCTGTAGTTGTGCTCTTTATACTGTTAATCTCTACAATTCGAAGAAATTCGAGAGAGATGATTGAAAAAGAAAAGCAAATTGCCATTGAAACAAAAACGGCTTACGACAAATTAAACAAAGAAACTCAGGGCTTGCAGATTATTCACTCCATCATTAATTCTGGTCCATGGTCTATGGAATTTAATGATAAGGGAGAAATTAAAAAATGTACCTGGTCTCAGACCTTCCGTAAGATGCTGGGCTATGATTCCATAGAAGAATTTCCAGATAAGCTTGAATCCTGGGCAGACAATCTGCATCCCGATGATAAAGAGCGTGTTTTAAAGGCTTACTGGGATACTGTAAAAGATTATAGCGGTAAAGCAGTTTATGATGTTGAATATCGTTTGATGACAAAAAATGATGGCTGGAAGTGGTACCATGCAGCTGGTAATCTTATTCGACGTGCAGATGGTTCTCCAGATACCTTTGTAGGTCTCTTCGTAGATATTGATGAAAGAAAAACCTTAAAAACTCTTTCAGAAACTGACCAGATGACGGGGCTTCTAAACCGTGTTAGCGGAGAAAAGAGAGTTTCTGAAGCTTTAAAGGATGGTAAAGGTGGACTCTTTATTCTTCTTGATATAGACAGCTTTAAGTCCTTTAACGATACTTATGGTCATGCCGTAGGAGACCAGGTAATTATTAATGTTGCCCGCTGTTTAAAAGCTGCCTTCCGCGACTGCGATACTGTTTTCCGTCTTGGTGGAGATGAATTTTCTGCCTATGCAGAGCATGTTCACAAGGAAGAAAATGCCCGCAAGGTTATAAAACGCTTTGAAGATGGTTTATTGACAATAAAAATTCCTGAATTGGGCGAAAGACTTATAACTACAAGTATTGGAGCTATGACTTTGCCGGCTGGTGAAGCCTTTGATTTTTCACAGTGTTACAGACTTATAGATGAAGGTGTTTACGAAAGTAAAAAAATTAAGGGAGAAACTGCTGTAACATTTAAAAATTTCTAGAACGAACTTGACTTTTTCTTTATCAAATAGTATAAAAGAAATATAAACGACAATGAGGTCGCAGAAACGGTGTTTCTGCGACCTTTTTTGTTTTTAGCCGGAATACAGCATCGTAAGACATCAACGGTGCTCCGGCAGGTTTTGTATAAAAGAGCAAAGGCGCTGCATTGTTTTCTGGGGGACGCCCCGGTAAGCGATTGCGGCGCCTTTTGTTATTAACAAGGGGTAGCGATGGTAGCCCCGATATAAGGAGAATGCTGATGGACAAAGTAACAGCTATTTTTGGCGAAAATGTTTTTAACGAAACGGTGATGAAGGCTCGCTTGCCAAAGGAAACCTACAAGCAGCTTATGAAGACAATTGAAGGCGGTGAAAAGCTGGACTCTTCGGTTGCAACTATTGTTGCAAATGCAATGAAGGACTGGGCGATTGAAAAGGGGGCAACTCATTTTACTCACTGGTTCCAGCCGCTCACAGGAATTACTGCCGAAAAGCATGACAGCTTTATTACTCCAACAAATGATGGTAAAGTTATTATGGAATTCAGCGGTAAAGAGCTGGTACAGGGAGAACCAGATGCTTCAAGCTTTCCAAGTGGTGGAATTAGAGCAACCTTTGAAGCTCGTGGATATACAGCCTGGGACCCAACCAGCTATGCATTTATAAAAGACGGAACTCTCTGCATTCCAACTGCCTTCTGCTCTTACACAGGTGAAGCTCTGGATAAAAAAACTCCGCTTCTTCGCTCTATGCAGGCAATCAGTAAGCAGGCTGTTCGCGTTTTGAAGCTATTTGAGGGCAACGAGGCTGTTACTTCGGTAAAAACTACGGTCGGACCTGAGCAGGAATACTTCCTTGTCGATAAGTCTGTTTACGACAAGCGCGAAGATTTAATTTACACAGGACGTACACTTTTTGGTGCTAAAGCTCCAAAAGGTCAGGAGCTTGAAGACCACTATTTTGGTATGATTAAACCTCGTGTTCAGGAATTTATGAAGGATTTGAACGAGGAATTGTGGAAGCTTGGAATTCTTGCAAAAACTGAGCACAACGAGGTTGCACCAGCCCAGCATGAACTGGCTCCAATTTTTACAACTACAAACCTGGCCTGCGATCACAACCAGCTTACCATGGAAATGATGCGTAAGGTTGCTGCCCGTCATGGAATGGTTTGTCTTTTACACGAAAAGCCTTTTGCCGGTGTAAACGGAAGTGGTAAACATAATAACTGGTCAATCAGCACTAACACCGGAAAGAACCTGCTTGACCCTGGTAAAAGCCTGGACCAGAATGCCCAGTTCCTTTTGTTCCTCTGCGCAATCATCAAGGCTGTAGATGAGTATCAGGATTTACTTCGCATTTCTGTAGCTTCTGCCGGTAACGACCACCGCCTTGGAGCTAACGAGGCACCTCCTGCAATCATTTCTATCTTCCTTGGAGACGAACTTTCATCTATCCTTGACAGCATTGAAAAGGGCATTCCATACGGAAAGCACGAAAAAGAAAAAATGCAGATTGGTGTTACAGTTTTACCTGACTTCAACAAGGATACAACTGACCGCAATCGAACTTCGCCTTTTGCCTTTACCGGAAATAAGTTTGAATTCCGTATGCTGGGATCTAATGAATCAATTGCCTGTGCCAACGTATTCTTGAATACAGTCGTTGCAGAAGAGCTTTGTCAGTTCGCAGATATTCTTGAAAAATCGGCTAATTTTAAGAGCGATCTTCACGAGCTTATTTTGAAGACAATTAAAGATCATAAGCGAATTATTTTCAACGGAAACGGTTATGATGAAGCTTGGGTAAAGGAAGCAGAAAAGAGGGGACTTTATAACTTAAAGAGTACTCCTGAAGCATTGCCTCACATTCTGGATGAAAAGAATGTTAAGGTGTTCGAAAAGTTTGGAGTATACAGCAAGGTTGAACTTACCAGCCGCTTTGAGATTCATAATGAAAACTATTCGAAGATTATAAATATTGAAGCAGAGACAATGTTAGAGATGGCAAAGAAGTTTATTCTTCCTGCTGCAAGCAAATATGCAAACAAGCTTGCAGAAACAATCGGCTTAAAAAAGGCTGCACTTGGAGAGGCTGCCTGCGATTCAAGCTACGAAAGCTCTATGCTTAAAAAGGTTAGCTGTCTGACAAGCTGCATCTTTGCTAAAACAGAAAAGCTTGACAGCGAAGTTATGGAAGCAAAGAAAACTTCTGAGGCTGGAGATTCCAGCAGGACAGCCTTCTTCTACCGCGAGCATGTATTTGCTGCCATGAACGAGCTTAGAAGCTGTGTTGATGAGCTTGAAACAATTACTCCAAAGGAGCTTTGGCCATTCCCAAGCTATGGCGATTTGCTTTTTAGTGTAAAGTAAGTAAAGCGTAAAAAAAGGGGATGTCTAATAAGATCTGAAACTGAGGTCATTGAGCTTGTCGAAATGACCATTTACACTATATGTGGTGGTTTCGACAAGCTCAACCACCGCATTATTTACTTATTGGACATCTCCTTTTGTTATTGAATATTTGCTATTCGTTCAATTATTGTTTCTGTGTCAGTTTTCAGAATATGAGCTGCCTTTTCTACAGCATGAGTTCCTTCCTGCATTTCTTTAAGACTTGAAAGCAGCAGGGTGTTTCCTTCATTTTGCTCTGCCATAGAATTTTTAACTTCCAGCTCCTGATTTTTAACCTGACCGGCAAGAGAAACAACTGAATCAAATTCCTTTTGAACTGTTCCGGCCTTTGCGTAAGCATTATCAACCATCTGTTTAATAGTTTTAAGTACCTCGCCAATCTGTTTGGCCTGTCTTCCAGAATCTTCCGCAAGCTTACGAATTTCGTCTGCTACAACACTAAAGCCGGCACCAAAGTCTCCGGCATGGGCAGCTTCAATAGCGGCATTCATGGCAAGCAGGTTTGTCTGGCTTGAAATTTGACCAATTACCTTGCTCATTTCCAGCAGCTGCTGAGATTCCTTTTCAATTTCGCCGACAAGTCCTGTTACCTCAGAAAGATTTGACCTTCCTATGCTGGTTGCATTTTCAAGGTCATTAACAATTCCAAAGTTTGTATCAATAATTTTGTTGATTGATGAAATATTCTTTACCATCTCTTCAATTGCACTTGATGAGCTGGAAACGTTGTTAGTCATCTTTTCTGTAACATCAGTGAGTGAAGAAACATTATTTTTTGCACCTTCCAAAAGTGTAACACTTTCCTGGGTTATTTTTTTAATTGCTTCTTTAAGCTCTTCAAGATGATTTTCATTTGCTTTTTTCAAAACATAATGATGACAGTTAGTCGGTTTATTTTTTCCGTTGAAAATTGCAAGTGCCATTTGTTCACAGGAAACATAACCGCAGGCTCCACAATCGTACATATCAGCTTTTGTATGCTTACCCATCTGTTCAAGAATTTCTTTTACCTGCTGCTCACTTGGCTGCTTTAGGTTTGATGTGTAAACAGAACTTCTATCGGTGTATTTTCTTTCGTAAATTCCAGGCTTCCAATAAGCATCAATAGTCTTATTTAGATTTTTCAGAGCCTTTTTCTTTTTCTTTTCATCAAGAGTGTTCCATTTTTTACAACGCTCTTGTGAACGTTTTTCAATGTAGCTTTCAAGCTCATCCAGCGACATATGATGATTAACAGTTCCGCCGCCCCGGTTACAACCCTTTTCGCAGTTCAGGCAGTCGACCAGTTTATAGTAAGGTTTTGTGCCTTTAGAAAGAGATTCGTCCAGGTGATCAAGGTATTCAAAAATAGCAGGATGACCTTCAATTTTTCTTGTTATATGACTTACTCCAGGAACAAAGCGTTCTGCAGTTCGCATAAGACCGCCTGGTGTTGAATAAAGAGTTCCTCTTTCTGCCGGTGGATTTTCATAGTCTGTTTTTGGGAATTTTGCTAAATCTATATTGTTTGCTGCAAAATATTCGGAAAGGGTTTTCATAGTAACGTTAAAATCGCCTCGTCCGTTTTCGTCGAACTCGCGGCGTTTTGCAAAACATGGAGAAATTACAGCAATTTTATGATTAGCGTACTGCGGATAATAATGTCTGATAAATTCAACCGTATGAGCCATTGGAGAATCACCTTTTGCAAGGTATTGAATGAGCTTTGGCCTGTAGGTTTCAATGTAAGAAATAAGAGCTGGACATGGCTGAGAAATCATTAATTCTGGATTTTCATTTTTCATCTGCTCTACATAAGTCTTTGTAGTAAGCTCTGCTCCAAAGGAAACATCAAAAATTGCTTTTACTCCAATTGATTTAAGCCAGCCGTTTAATTCTAGGTCGCGGCCTTTAAAGTTTACTGCAACTGCAGGTGCAACAACTGCAATTATTGGAGTTCCTTTTTTTAGTTCGTTGAAGAATGCTGCAGTGTCGTCTATTCCTCTTCTTGCACCATGGGTACAAGCCTCTATACAAGAGCCGCAGCCAATACATAGATCATGGTTTAGAGTTACGTAATCACCTGACCCATCATTACACAGTTTTACAGGACAAACTGAAATACAGCGGTGGCAGTTACAACATTTTTCTTTATCCACATTGATGACCTGCCGTAAATGAAGTCCATTTGGATTAAAGTTTGAAGATTTATTTTCCATAAATCTTTACAGTTTCCTCTTTCTGTTAGTATCTTATAATTTTACCATACTGCTCTTTCTTTTTGCAAGTTTTAAAAATAACATTTTATTATCTCATCAGGGCTTCCGCATTATAAATTTACTCTTACAAAAAAATGGCTCCCAGTCACGAAAACGACTTTTCGAAATCGCGGACACGTCCGCTAGGCGCTGATTGTGCTTGTAATTATATACGTTTGCCGCT